>Ga0163144_10009174_pt1 | contig 21281 bp, 14 predicted proteins | sample OliLak19BULKMAT1_FD_123175 | JGI IMG/M metagenome (GOLD analysis project Ga0163144, IMG submission 123175) | Freshwater microbial mat bacterial communities from Lake Vanda, McMurdo Dry Valleys, Antarctica - Oligotrophic Lake LV.19.BULKMAT1 | ecosystem: Environmental > Aquatic > Freshwater >... | reverse complement strand
ACCGATGACGCTTCTCCCCGTCGGCATGATCGGGTGCGATGGAGCCACCTTGACGGTGCGACTCTATTCCAAGGTTGCTTTCGGATCGATCGCAACGCTGCATGCGGACGTCGAGAGCCACACCTCAGTTGCACTTTCGCGTATCCTGCTCGCAAAGCAATTTCGAGCCTTCCCCTCAATCAAGCAGTTTGATGCGGGCACCGCGCCTGGCTCAGAGTGGCCAGAGGCGCTTTTACTCATCGGGGACAAGGTAGTTACCGGTGCGCCAAAAGCCAATGAATACCCCTTCCAGCTCGATCTAGGTGAGGCATGGAAGGCCCTTACCGGACTCCCCTTCGTTTACGCCATGTGGATGTGCCCGTCGCGGCTACTTGCTCAAAACCCCACAGGTGACGCTATCCGGCTCGCAGTCGCCACCTTGGATCGCCAACGAAGGCACAATTTGACTAGGATCGACTGGATCGTAGATTCACAAGGCCCCGCCGCGGGGTGGCCCATTCCCATGGCCCGAGCCTACTTGGGTTCGCTTCTCCGATACACCGTCGGACCCCGCGAGCGCACGGCCGTATCGACCTTTATGGACGCCGCGAAGGAACTGCAACTCATTCCTGACCGTAACGTTTATTGGTTCACGCCGCGTTAAAGGGGAACGCGGCCTCGCCGCGACTCCGCCCCGCGAAGCGTTGGCGATGCCCAGCTGATTCGGGCGTCAACGCGTGAATCAGTGCCGCACGCCGCCGCGTGAGTCCTTAAAACGAGCGAACGGGTCAAACCATTGCTCGTCGCATCAGCGTAATATCGTTCAGCATCCGCGAGATTGGGGTGTGCGGTTGATCCGGTTGCAAGACTTATTAGAATCACTTTTGTAGCGAGCCAAGTGCTCTGTCCGTCCGTCCAGTTTTTACCTTGCCTCCACTCCCACAGCTTCATATCCCTTTGCTCGCCCGGTTGGAACAGCAGCTGCGACTGTCTCCGAAGGAGACGCTGCTGGCTGACATCGTTCGCGCTGAGGGGTTGGCGGCTCAGTTGGAGGACGCTCAGCCGTACCCGGAAGAGTTTGTAATTTTTCGAATCACCGGTTATCGCCCCACGATGGCGGGGGAGCCGCAGTTAATCACTGGCGTGGATCTTAAGAACGAGCTTTCCGCCTTCGTCGAGCGGTTATGCGACGCTGGTAAAGTTACCATCGATGACTTTGATGCAGCACAGCTCATCGACGCGGACGAACTCTGCACGCTTTGGAATATGAGCCGCCGGACGTTGGTTCGGATGCGCAAGCGCGGGCTGGTGGGCCGCCGCCTTTTAGCCCCCGACGGCAAGCCCAGAGTGATGTTTGATCGGGGCGCGGTGCGCGCCTTTGAGGCGGCGCACTCAGACCAGATCGAACGTGCGGCGGATTACTCACGCATCAGCCCCGAGGATGAAGCTAATATAATTAAACGGGCATCGCGCTACAAGAAATACCTGGGATGGTCGCTTAACATGGCCGCCGAACGCATCGCGGAACGGTTTGACCGTAGCCACGAGGCCATCCGCCAGGTGCTCAAGCGGTACGAATCCAAGGCGCGTGAGGCTAACGAACGAAGCCGGGCGGGGCTGACCTTGGACGCCGAACCACCCCCCCCACTTATCTTTAACGAGGCCCAGCCACTTACGTTACAACGGCGAGAGGTGGTCTTTCGGGCGTGGCGGCTGGGGATTGACCCCAACCTGATGAGCGTCAAGTTTCGCCGGTCGCGCCCCGCGCTCCGCCGCGCTGTTTCGGTCGCACGCTCTCAGCGGCTGCTCGAATGGGCGCAAGACGGTTTTCTGGGTGATGCGCCCCAGCACGCCGAGCTTTCGCCGCTGGATGTAACTCTTCCTCCGGGCCTCGCGACACCCACCGATCATAAGTTTGATCATATCGGTAACGTAGCGCACGCCCTCTCCGCGGCTATTCTCAACGGTTCCATCGGCCCGCGGGGCCGCGCGATGCGGCCTGCTGATCCGCTCGATGCCGCGCCCGTCGTAACCGGGTTAGCCCGCGAGGTGCCCCGAACCATCAGCTTATTTCTCGCGCAGGCCCGCGCCACTCCCCCCATCGTCGCGGTTGAAGAGAAGGCCCGTTTGGATGCTTACTTTCATCTCCGTGCGTACGCCCTGAAAGAAATCTTCGCGCTCCACAGGCTCTTCCCAAGGACGACCGCGCTCGACAGCATCGAAACCCATTTACGTTGGGCCGCCAGGCTCAAGCTCGAACTCATCCGCGCCCATCTACGCAGCCTCATCGAAACCGTCGAGGGCCGGGCCCAGCGACCGATGGAAGATCTCCCCCGCACCTCCATGCCCAAGATGCTTGTGCAAGGGGCACAGCAGATCGGCGAAGCCATCGATGCGTTTGATCCAAGCCGAGGCGGCCGACTCGCCGCGTCGGTGGGGTTGGCCATGGACAAGCATGCCATTCGCTGGCTGAAGGAACTTAAGCCAATTGTCGTGGTCGGCAAGCTCCGCGCCTCGCCCCTCCTGCCCAATACTTATGATCTGCCGGACTGGAGCCTGCTGGTGTGCGCGTGGCAACGGTGGCTCGAGCCACATCCGCGGGTGCGGCTCGCCACCGGCTCGCCCGTGTTCGACGGCGTGATGGCCACGTTCTTGCGCCGCCGTTTCGGTTGGGACGGCGCGCCACCACACACGCTTGCGCAGCTCGCCCAGGAGTTTAACTTCACCCCGGTGCGTACCGCGATATTCGAGCAGCGATCATTGCACGCCGCCGTTAAACTGCAAGACTTACCTCCGGCCGAGCAGACCGTGGCAGGTGCGCGGTCCTTACCCACGGGCGGGCCCGGGGTTGCTACACCTGTTCGGCCGCCCGCATGAAGACGCTGGCCCAAGGGGCGGGCGCGACGGAGGCAATTTCAATTAATATTTGGCTCAGCTCTTGCCGAGGGGTGCGGGTAATTACCTGCCGGTGCTGGACGATGGCCGCCGCGATTGCGAGATAATAACCCGCGAGACCCGCGAGATAACCATCGCGGTCCGAGGGTGATTTGACCATGTCCTTGCCGAGGTCTTTGAGCGCAATCAGCATGTTCAAAGGGGCGACTGCGGTGAGGGATTGTAAGTCAATACTGACCGATGTAAATGGATCACGCCTCATCACCTCCGTGGCCCACTCGCTCCCGCCCGGGCTCTCCAGGCGGTCGACCAGGTCGTCCGCCGCGTTACGCGGCGAGGGGAGACCTAAACGTAACAACACAGATGCCCTGTTTGCGCTGATATTGTCGTAGATGCTGGCCGGGTCGCTGCCTGGCCCGGGTGGCGCGCCCTCGGGCGGCGGGCTCTTTGGGATAGTCATGGCGACTCCGGCGTGCTGGTTCTGCGCATGGCCTGCGGGGCGAGGACCCCCGCGATGCGCAGCAGACTATTAATTTCATCATCCACGCGGGCGGGGTCGGCGCCGTCCCGCATGAAGAGCTCACGCAGGGCCGACTGAAACTTACGTTTGGCGGTGCGGGCCATCACAGCGGCCCGGGTAGCATCCACCCCGTGCAGCACCCCGACTTGTTCATACGGCTGATCCAGGTAGAAATGGGCTTCAAAGATTTTAAAGTGCTCGGCCAGGCCCTGCGCCTCGCAGAGCCGACCGGCCTCGATCATGGCCTGACGCACCACCCCCCGCAAGAATACACCATCTATGTCCTTTGCGGCCTGCGCTTCTTCGTACACCGGCTCGGGCATCTCCGCCCCGCTGCCGCGATCAAACTTACGTTTATCGCGGTGCAGTTCCTTCAGATAAAAACAAAAGCCGTTGATCAGCCAGTGCCGCAGCCGCTTTCCGCTGGCTTTCCAGTCGCCGAAGAAATCTTTCTTGACAAGGCGGCTGGCGAAGAAGCCCTGCACCACTTCCTCCGGCTCTCCAAGGTAACGATCACGCGTGCCGCGAAAGTAAACCGTGAGCGGCCAGAGATAGACAGCCATAACATGATTGTTAAGCTCTCGTCGGCCCGATTCACCCAGGCCCATACGGTCCTCGATCCATGTGCCGCGGGTAAGCGGGAAGACGTCGGGTTTAGTAGCTTCTTGCATAACAGCAGATGATACTGGCCCTGGCGGCCCTAGGTTGCGGCGGGGCTCCCCATAAATGGCCGCGTTAACTTTTTTCGCCCAACTCGGGTTCGCGCTCATCCCTCTCCCTGCTGCGGTGGTGTTTCTCAGATTCGATCCGCGTCGGTCTGTCTCCTCGCGATGTCGAAGGCAATGTCTGGCAAAGCTCGAGCCATGGTGGCTTCCTCTCGATCTCGCTCGGTCGGCCGCGTCGCTGGCTCCCTCCACTCTTGAGCGTCCGACAAATCGGGGTCTTTGCGCTGGTGATCCTGCTTGCGAACGCTGACCTAGACCCTCAATTTCGACGCAGGTCTGCGGACCCCCCTTCGCTTTATCAGAAATTCGCGAGGATCGCCACGCGTTTGAGTTCCAGTTTGTGTCGGAAGTGGACGGGTCTAAGGATGAATTCACAGTCGCGAGCAAGCCCGCGGCGGAACGGAGGCACCACGCCGCGATTTGGCGGACGTAAAGCCTTAGTTGACTGTTGAGGTTCATAGATATTAAGAAAGCCAGGTCTACGAAGAGTCGGCGCGCGGAGCAAAAAACAACGAGCCGCATCATGTTTCGATGCGGCCCGCCATAGAGGACTAAGTGCTTGCACGGTAAGGGCTAACAACTGCTTCTTGGCCCATACGCTGCCGCGATTTATTTTTTCTCGACCTGGCGTTGTTCGGATGATTTTTGGTCATCGAGTTTCTTCTCGAGAGCATCCAGACGCGAGTTGAGGCGGTCAAGTGCTTGTGCCAGACGGTCAAACTGACCGGCTTGACGGTTACTATGGTCCTCCGATTGGACTGCACGCTCGGAACGCCGTTCCTGCTCTAGCTGGGACATCGGCCGTTTGTTTCGGTCGTTCTGGTTCATCCGTTCTTTGGGAGCCTGCGGGGCCCGTGGCGAGTTTGGGGGCATTGGAGGAGCCGGAGGGGCGGGTACTTCAAAGACTTGTCCGGGCATTTCGCGAAAGAACATGGTGCGACCGCCTTGGCCGTTACCTTCGCCGCGAAGTGCTCGTAGTTCTTCGCGCCACTGACCGCTATTTGCTTCAACCTCAGTGAGGGCTTCTTCGAGCGCTCGGACGACATCATTCTTAATTTTGTCCGCGTCGTTGCCAGCTGCTCGCTTCACTTCGCTCAACGCTTTCTTGAGTGACTGAGTAACAGTGTCTTTGACCTCGTTGCCCATGTCGCCCCATGCGAAAGCGCGAGCGGGGTTCTGATCGCCGAACCGCTCTAACTCCATAGCGGCTTTCTTTTGCTCCTCATCGCCGCGTGCCTTGGAGAGTTGTTCTGCATCATACTTGGCGAGTTGAATCGTTAATTCTTTGCGTTCGCCCTCGCGGTCTACGACTACCTTGAGAGAATTGCCGGGCTTCTTGTTCTCAAGTGCATCGCGGAGCGACTGATTGCTTTCAACTTTCTTGTCTTCAATCTCGACAATGACGTCGCCATCTTTAAGTCCCGCGCTATCGCCCGGCAAGCCTTTCAACACGCGTTGAACAATAATGCCCGCTTCTTCGCTGCTGTAATCAAGGAGAACGCCGACCATCACCGGCGGATCAATCGCGGCGAGCTGGCCCTGCGGAGTTAGTATCCTCAGGTTCTTCTGGCCCCGACTTGGGGCTGCGGGCGCGACAGGGATGCTATTGAGATTGAATGTATGGATGACTGCGCCAGACTTGTCCAAGACTTTAATAGCGTCGGGAGTGCGCTCGATGCGTTCGGCGGGCACGGTTTTGCCGTTGTGCTCAACGACAAGCGAATCGCCGCGCATGTTTAATGTGAAAGAGTCTTGGCCATCGCTCTGGGTAATCACGATGTTGCTACCTGCGGAATCTATCATGCGGCCGTCGTGCGCGGGGCCGCCTTGCTGAGCGGGCCGCTTTGTGCCGAGGGGAGTATCGAATGTGCCGCGGAGTTGCATTGGGGCTTCTTCCCCGCCAGATTGGGCTTGTGGTGCACTCTCTTGCGCGCTGACGAGTGCGCCGCTCGCGGCGACAAGCGTGGCGGCGAGAATCACGGCCAGTCGCTTGTGGGGACGAAATGAGTGTGACGGTGCGGGCGAGTTGGTAACTGTGACATTCATGATCATTGATCCTTTCGACTTACTGTCGCTGCTTACTTTGCTGCCTGGGGCCTTACACCTTAATAGGGCGGAGTGGCTTTGTTCGGCTCCTGCCGCCTAACGCCAGGGCCCGGCAGCGGCAACGCTGACTTCTTTTACATTACTAACGCCGCAGTAGAAGTCCAACGATGTTTGGCTTCGCGGCCGGAGGAAACTCGTAACCTTGGACAAACGCGGTCCACTCACGCAACCTGCTTTACTCGTTTTCTTTCCGAATCAAACGAAATCTGAATCTGCCCCGCGGGCAAAGGCTCAACTAAGCAGGCGGAGGTGTTTACTTATATCCGACTCGTGATGATGACCTGACGCTTGCCTGATGCTTCTTTTACCATCTGCCGCTCTGTGTACAGATTCGGTAGTAGAGTGATCCCGTCGCCCCAACCGCTGCTTTTTTCTAACATAATAAACCACCAGAGGGGCGCGAGTTATCGCAACTCGGGCTCGCGCGGGCGGCGGACGGGCTCGATCGGCATGAGGCGCAAGGAGGCGGAGTTGATCAAGTCTCCGGGCTCCAGGCTGTAGGGTCGCGAAACAATGGCTGACTCGACAATGGGTCGCTCGTAGACCACTCGATAGCCCGCGCCATCTGGCAATTGCTCAACCCCGAGCAGCCGCATCGGCTGTTCAGCAACGACTCGACCAGCTCGTCGGCCTTGATCTAAATAGGCGGTTAACGACGCCGTTGGATCGCCGGCGGCGTTCGAGCCCGGAATCGTCCCTTGCGGGAACCCCGCGACGATGTTGGGCTGGCCGATCGAATCGGTCAACTCGGACGACGAACTCTTGACGCCAAGCCGCGAGAGGGAGGCGAGAACGATCGTCGCAGCGACCGCCCAGCCCGCCCACGCGCCCAACCGGCGCGAGCGTTCGCTTCGACGCGGCGGGTCCAGTGGGTAGGAATGTACACTATTTGATTGGTCGGCAGCGTGTGCGACGGGAGCCTTGGAAGTGGCCGAGCCAGATGAGTCGCTACGCCTGAGAATGTGGACGGGGGCACTCACGCGCCCCGCGATTGCCGTCTCCTGTAGAACTTGGGCTACTAGGTGACGGTGGTCGCGCTGTGCTCGGGCAAGATCGCGATATAGCGTGGGTTGGGCGGTGGCGAATGCCTCAAAGGCATCCCAGTCGAGGCCGCTATCGCGTCCATCGATGATGCGAGTAATTAGAAGATCGGGATTAACGTTGGGCATATCACTTAAATAGATGCGAGTTGGCCCTGACTCCGGCAAGACTTTCAGGTGTGCAGGATCGTGGGAGTAATGTGAGTTGGACATGACGAGTAGCCTTTCCTGAGAGGATGGAAGTAGCAAGCAGAGGTAAAAATACCAAACACTATACACTCTTAATTTGCAATACTGGATACTATTCGTACGATTATTGGTAGTAGATCCGCCGGTGTCGCATTTTTTGAGAAGGCTGGCGAGCCAATCTGGGGCTTCTTCTGACGAGTGACCTCGGGATCACTCGGAGCCTCGATTAGGCAAGTCTGGGCGGATGGGGGAGGTTGAGCGAGATTGCGGAGCCTGGGTATCCTTGGCTCGATGAGAACGAACCCGAATCATCGATCGGCGTGGTTGCTGCTTGGGGCGGCCGCGTCGGTTTACGCCGCGGTGATCTGGTGGGGGCGCGTGCCCCACCGGGTGGCCTACGACCAGTTGCTCTATCACTCCGCCGCAATCGCGGAGTTTGTGCAGCAATGGCCGCGGCCAGACTTAAGCGATTATCTCTCGGCGACGACGCCGGGGCTGCACCTTGCAATGGCGTGGCTGACGGTTACGTTTAGCGTGGGAGTGGTGGCGCATCAGTTAGTCTGCGCGGTGCTCACGCTGGTGCTGATCGCGACGTTGCTTTGGTTTAGGCCATCACGCCAAGCGGGGCCGCAGATATTCGACGCCATCGGAGGGCAGTACGGGTGGGGAATGAGCCGCGTGGGCGAAGTAATCTCGGTCTTACCTTTTGTTACGTCAATCTATGTGTTCGCGAGCGCAGTGTGGGTGCTGCCGGACAACGCCGCGTGGCTGGGTGTGCTCGTGATGTTACTTTTATCACTCGCCCCGACCCTGAGCGTGCAGACGGTTTTGTTTTCTGGACTTACGCTTACGGCGTTGGTGTTGACGCGGCAGGTACACGTGTGGACTGCGGGGCCGCTTTTGGCCAGATGCTTTCTTGAGGGCCTTCGCGCCGATGGGCGGCCGCTTCTGGGGGCGGGGTGGTCACCACGGCCGGGGCTCGGACGGGCGAGCGTACACGCGAGCTTTGCCCTGCTCGCCTGTCTACCGGCTGTGCTGGTGCTGGTTTATTTCTATGGAATCTGGGGGGGGCTCACGCCGCCGACGTTCCAGCAGCAGTACCACGCGACCAACCTCGCCGGACCGGGGTGGATGCTCTCGCTCCTGGGTTTTGTAAGTCTCTTCTTCATCGGGTACCTGCTACCCGGCATCATCGAGGGGTGGCGGCGTGCAAAGCTGCTTTTAGTGCTCGGCGGAATCGTCGGAGTAATTGTAAGTCTTTTGCCGCGGACATCCGCCGGTTTACCCTCGGACTACTTCGCGGGCCGCCGCACGGGGCTGTGGGATGTTGCAGCGCTGGTGCCGGAGCTTGGGGGGTACGCCTCGCCCGTGATAATACTATTCGCAGGGATCGGGGGGGTGGTGCTGACCTCGTTGCTTATGCACCTAAGGCTGCCGCAGGTGGGGGCGGTCTTAAGCGCGTTCGCCGGTTATTCGCTCGCGCTCGCGGCCGGGGGGGAACTGTGGCAGCGGTACGGCGAGCCATTTATACTGATGATGATGGTTATATTATTACGATTCGCGGGGGCGGATCGCGAACGGTTGAGCTCGACTTACGAAAAAGGTGGCGTGGTAAACTGGGTGTGGATTCCCCGAATCATTTCTATGGCGGCGCTGGGCCCGCTGCTGCTATCGGCGGCCTTTGTTGCGCTCAATGTAAGGGATATACGTAAGCCCGGATCGCAGTTACTTACCGAGCCAGCTCCACCCGCGGAGACGGCGTCGGCGACGGTTCCTAACCCTCGTCCTGACTCGCCTCACAGCCGCTACATGATTTCTAAAGGACGGCTGAAGCCTCGTGCGAACGTGCAACTGCAAGGTGCGCACGAAGCTGACGGTGCCACGAAACAGGGCGACCAACCGCAGTAGACGCATGGCCCGGGCCGGGCTGAGCCGGACTGGACTGGGCCGAACTGGGCCGGGCCGGGCTGGGCCGGTTCACCCCAAATACTTACAGTTAGAACCGGCGAGCCTTGGCGCCATCAAAGGCCGCAGGGTTTACTTCACTTCTCCGAGGATCTCCCAGGAGAGAGCGGCGGAGAGTGATGGCGTCATAAATTTGAATCCAGCGCGGCGGAGCAGATCAGGCACAGCGCGGGTGCTGGTCAACGCAACGTCGGCCATTTCGCCCGCGCCAGCGCGAAGAAGCCAACCGGGAACTCGCAGGCCCAGCGGGCGCTTCACCGTCCGGGCCAGGCGGTCGGCGAACTCCCGCATTGTCACGGGCTGTGGCGCGACCGCGTTGAGCGGGCCTCGAACCGACTCGGTGCTGAGCGCGTGAAGTATCACGCCCATAAGGTCATCCTGCCCGATCCACGACCACCACTGCGTGCCGCTGCCCAGCACCGGCATAAGACCGGCGCGAGCGAAGGGGAGCAAACGCGCCAGCAGCCCGCCCCGGGGGCTGAGCACCAACCCGATTCGTAATATTACAACACGGATGCCCGCTTCCTCCGCGGGCTTCACGGCGGCTTCCCACTCGCGGGAGACTTCGGCGAGGAATCCGCTGCCCACCCCGGCCTCTTCAGTCAGCTCCTGGTCGCCCCGGTCGCCATAGTAATGAATGCCCGATGCGACCACGAGCACGCGCGGGCGATTGCGCAGGCTCGCGGCGGCGCGAGCAATTAACTTGGTGCCCTCAACGCGCGAGTCCCGGATGGCGGCCATCTTCGCCGGGGTCCAACGCCCGCTGGCCACTCCTTCGCCCGCGAGATGGATAATGGCATCGCAACCTTCGAGGGCGGCGTCGTCGATCTGGCCGCCGCGGCTGCCCGCGCCGGGCTGCCAAAATATCTCGCCCTTGGTGGCGTCGGCTTTTCTTCTCACCAGCCTATCTACGCGGTGGCCGCCTGTTGTAAGAAAATGAAGCAACTGGCTGCCGATGGCACCCCCCGACCCCGACATGCCCACGCGCATCAGCGGCGGAAGCCCGCTCATAACGAGCGAGGTTTGGGCGAGCGCGTGGCGACGGACATCGCGGAGCGTTCGCTCGTGGCGGAAGGTAAACATACGTTCAATTACTTTGCGGACGAAAGCTCCCCCCGCTGCCCGCCCCAGCAACCCCAGGGGAAGTGAATACTCCACTTGATCATGAAGCAGCGATTGACCGCTTATGTTGTTATCGACTGGCGCCGGGCCAGCCGCCTTAACTTGGGGTGGTTCGCCCAAGGGAGCTTGGTCGCCCGGGCCCGAACCGGTGGGGCGGGGGAAGGGCCTGCACGAGTGGATGTGGGACCAGTAGGCGAAGGGGCCGCGGACTTGAACATCCTCAAACTGCCCGACGTCCGAGGGGCCGAGAACGGGAACATAATTTTTATGAGCGGCCTCCCAAGGAAGCCAGAACGGGCCTTTCCGAACCGCGAAGATAAGCCGATCGCCGTCGCGGATCGAACCCTCCTTGCGGATGATGCGCATTTGTTCCCACGGTGGCGCGAGCCGCTCGAAAGCTCCAGAGCGCTCGTGCCACGCGAAGAGAAACGCGGCGGAGACCGGCATGAGCGATTGTTTTTCGAAACAGCGATGCACTGCGGGGAGCGTAGTAGTCCGCCGGGGTAGTCGCAGGGGAACGGCCTGATTCCAAGCCGAGGCGGCGAAAGGGTCCTCTGCCCTCAATATTAACTTGTTTTCTAACGTCGCCGCGGCTTGGCGGGTTTTTCCACAGCGCAGAAGGAAGTGCTCGTGGGTGCGGAGTGGCAACCCTAGGTCATCAGAGCGGGTGATTGCAGTGGATGACTGATGATGGTGATGGCGGGGGGTGGGGGGTGGGGGGTGGGGGCTCATGCACCACGCGGCGGAACGGTCGCCAGGCCTACCTATCCTTGCGACGATCGGGAGATTACCTTACGTGGCGAGTGAAACCGTTGAAAACTACTTGAAGGCGTTGTACACGCTCTGCCGCGAATCGCCTACGGGTGAAGCGGGGATGAAGCGCATTGCCTCGATGGTCGGGGTTACCACGGGCACGGCCACAACGATGATCAAGCGGCTGGCCGAAGCGAAGTTGGCGAAATACGAGCGGTTCGGAGGGGTGAAACTTTCCATCAAGGGCGAGAAGGCGGCCTTGGATATCCTGCGCCGGCATCGGCTGGTAGAGACCTTTCTGGTTGAGACGCTTAAGTTAGATTGGTCGGTGGTTCACGCCGAGGCCGAGCGTCTGGAGCATGCTATTTCTCCGGTAGTGCTCGCGGCACTGGATGCCCACTTGGGGCACCCGGGAACCGATCCTCACGGAGACCCAATTCCGGATGCAGATGGGGGAGTTCGCGAGTTGCCGGGAGAGGCGTTGAGCACTTTCGCCGCGGGTGCTAAGTTTCGTGTGCTGCGGATCGCCGATCAAGATCCGGCCTTTCTTTCGTTCGTAGCCAAGCATGGCCTCAAGCCAGGGGCGCGAGCGACTGTAATTGCGGTGGATGCGGCGGCGCAGTCAATGCTGGTTCAAGCAGCGGGCGAATCTTCGATTTCGCTGGGGCTGGCTGCGGCGGGCAAGATCATCGGCGAGCGGCCGGCGAAGTAACACAGCCCCAAAAAGGCCCTTGACTATTCAAGCGAGCGTCCGCCCGCGAGCGCGCCACGAAATCTCGCCTCTAGCGCGCTGATCGGGGCCGTCGACAGCTCCAAGGCGAGCGGCATAATCAGACTGAACATACTTCCCCGGTTTACGCCCGAAACAAGTTGAATCTCACAGCGGAGAATCGCGGCCAGTTCGCGGGAGATGGCCAACCCCAGGCCGGTGCCGGTGGTTTGGCGGGTGTGGCTGGCATCAACCTGATAGAACTTTTCAAAGATGCGTGCTTGCTCTTCTTCGGGGATACCCGGCCCGTTGTCAATTACACTTACACGAACCTTAATCTCCTCGTCGGGCCGGGAGGGGGAGAGCTTCTCGGCCCGTAGGATTATTTCCGGCCTGCGTCCGGCTCGGCCCTCGGGCACCGAAAACTTCACGGCGTTGCTCAAGAAGTTAAATATAATTTGTTGGAACTTTTTAACATCGGTGGTTACGGCGGGAACATCGTCCTGGACCTCGAGTTTAAGATCAATCCCGCTGCGTTCTGCGAGGGGGTGGATCAGCCCCAGCAGTCCCTCGCAGGCATCTCGCACGCTCAGACGCTCGGGCTTGAGGTCGATCTTGCCTGCTTCGAGGCGGGCCATCTCAAGAAGTGAGTTGATGTGCTCGAGAAGGTTGCGGCCCGCGGCGTCGATGTTTGTTAAGTAACGTATGCGGCGTTGAATCGGGGCGGTGTTTCCGTCCGGCCCGGCGGCCTCTAGTTTCACCTGCTCGAGCAAAAGCTCCGCGAACCCGATGATACTGTGCAAGGGCGTGCGAAGCTCATGGCTTACGTTAGCGAGAAACTCTCCTTTGAGGCGCGTGGCTTCGTGGAGCAGTGTGTTGCTCTGGGCCATCTCGTGCAACTTTACATCCATGGCTTGATTGAGGCTGCGCAGGCGGTCCTGGTTGCTCTGAAGATCGGTGAGCATCATATTAAACGTCTGGGCGAGCTCCTCAAACTCGTCACCGGTTTGGATGTCGCTGCGCACCGCGACATTCCCCTCGCGCACGCGCTCGGCGGTATCTTTCAGCGAGCGGACCGGCTGGAGAATAATCTTGTGAGTAATTAAATAAAAGACCAGCACGGCCAGCGCCAGCACCGCAGCGCCAGCAAGCAGGAAGAAGATGGCGCTGATCCAAAGGCTGCGAAAGACCAGCAGGCTTGTGCGTCGTAACACAACTATGTGGGTGGGCGCGCTGGCCTGATCGCCCGGGCTGGCCGTCGGGCGCTGCGCACGAGCGTATTCGTAAACGCGAGAAATCCCCTGCCATCGACGACGATCAAACTCCTGAAGTGTTGGGGCCGCATCGAAGGCTTCGAGTGCTTGAGGGAGGAATGAGTCGGCATCAGAGAGCCTGATGATAACAGCACGGCTGTAGCGCTGCGCGTCGATGTTGCCATGGAGGGCAATTTCGAGCGAAGGGCTGTGAAGCGATGGGAGTTCAAGCGCGGGGAATGGACCACGATCGCTCAAACCCGCCTGCGCTTCTCGTTGAAACTCGTCGTCCAATGCCAGCCAGATGTCCACCATATCGCGAGAGACTTGCACCTGCGACTCATCCACAAGCCGCCAAAGCCGCATCGCAGGAATGGAGAGCGCGGCACCGACAATTAATATGATTGCACCCCCAAAGAGCAGCAGACACTTGTTTGCGAGACTAATACCACGGAACATCGGTGCTGGAGGATAGCGGGCAAGTTGCGGGGGCCGCCGCGAGCGCTCCATCTGGTACGCGCGGACCGCCAACGACCCTCGCTGAGTGACGGTGCGGAGAGTGCATCTATACTTGTTTATGAATGTCGCGCCACTGCGCATCTTGGTTGTTGAAGATAATCCGGGTGATGCGAGGTTGATCGAGTATTTACTTTCTCAACGGCCTTCGGAGCCGGTGACGGTGGTTCGAGCTATGTCGGTTGATATTGCCGAGCGGTTGATCGCGGCGGAAGCACTGGGCCGCGCACTCGCTTCGCAGAGCCGAGTCGCTGATTTTCAAGAGTTTGATCTTGTCCTCCTGGACATGGGGTTGCCGGGTATCGAGCCCGAGCTAGTGGTGGGATGGATGCTGAAGTTGGCGCCTTGGCTGCCAATCGTGGTGCTCAGCGGCCGCACCGATGAAACGGTCGCACTGCAAGCCGTGCGAGATGGCGCACAAGACTACCTTGTCAAAGGCCGAATCGACGCCGAGGTGCTGATCCGCTCGATCCGTTACGCGCTTGAACGTAAGCGAGCCCAGGCCGCTCTGAAAGAGAGCGAGAACCGCTTCGCCAGCTTCATGAGTCACAGCCCCGCCATTGCGTTCATGAAAGACGCTTCCGGACGTTACTTGTACGCGAATCAGCTCTTTGAGCGGACATTGGGGCTTTCGGGCGGCGAGTGGCTCAACCGCACCGATGAAGAGTTACTGCCCGGCCAAGCCGCTCAGTCACTGAAGGCCAACGACGCGGCGGTGCTGGTCGGCGGGCGGTCGATCGAGACGCACGAATCTGTTCCGGGGGTAGATGGGCCGCGCGATTGGCTTACCTTTAAGTTCCCGTTTACTTCTACCTCCGGCGTGCGGCACTTGGCGGGGATGGCGCTAGACATCACGCAGAGTGTGCGGGCTGAGGAGGCGCTCCGCCAAGCCGAGGCCGCGCGGCTCGAAGCGGTGCAGTTGCAGAGCGACACACTTAATGCCTTGCCCGCACAGGTGGCACTCGTTGATGGCGACGCGGAGGTCGTCATCGCCAACGAATCTTGGCGGCGAGCGATGCCGCCCGGTGCGGTTTCTTCAGTCAATCATGCCGATCCATTAGCCGACCACTCGAATTACTTGGAGTGGGCCCAGCGGCTCTTCGCGCCGCCGGACGCAGCGAAGGTGCGCGCGGGGGTTCTGAGCGTGCTTCGGGGTGAACAGGCTCGCTATTCAAATGAGTGTCAGTTATTGCAAAGGGCGGAGCAACCCCCTTCGCCAACTGGACAAAATATTACGTCGCCCGATCGTGGAAGCGGGCTATTGCCGCAGCGAAGGTGGTGCAGCATTTTGGTTACCTCGCTGTCAACCCGGATGAAGCGGCACGCCGTGGTGATGCACATTGACGCGACTGATCGGCGCACAACCGAGGACTTGCTGGCGCAGAGTCAGAAGCGCTACCAGCGCGTTGTTGAGACCGCCCACGAAGCCATCTGGCTTACCAACGTCCAAGGCGTGGCCACTCTGGTCAACCGGCGCGTCGGCGAACTTCTGGGGTATCGACCGAACGACCTGCTCGGACGGCGGCTTGACGAGTTTGTGCAGGGCGAGGGAGTTAACGTTGACCGGCAGCGGCTTGACGCCGCTAAACGCGGGCGACCGTCGCGATACGAGCTGCAGTTGCGCCACCGCGATGGCTCCACTATCTGGGTCCAACTCTCAACCTCAGGCATGTTCAACGAGCGAGGTGAATACGAGGGATCGCTTAAGATGATTACCGATGTAACCGAACGCAAGCGAGCCGAGCAGGCGCTGCGTGAAGCGGAGGACCAACTGCGATTTGCCCAGAAAATGGAAGCGGTCGGACAGTTGGCGGGAGGCGTAGCTCACGACTTCAATAATCTTCTCACCGCGATTCGTGGGTTTGCTAGCTTGGCGCGCAAGAGCCTGAGCGAAAATCATCCGGCAATTGAATCCCTGAATCAAGTGGAGGAGGCATCACGGCAAGCGGCGGGCGTTGCAGGAGCGTTGCAAACCTTTGCCCGCAAGAAGAACGCCGAACGCCTTACGTTTCGCGTCGCGCCAGTGGTCGAAGAGGCTTCGCGCCTCTTCCGGCGCACGCTTGGGCCGCGGGTCCGGTTCTCTGCCGACTTTGCGGGTGCTGAGGGCCTCTGGATTTGCGGTGACGAATCGCAGTTATATCAGGTGATCGCAAACCTGGCGCTGAACGCGCGAGACGCCGTGGGCGATGAGGGTGATATTCATATTTCGTTACGTCACACGATAGATAATGTGAATGCGCAGGCCCAAACTGTTCCGCCCGCAGCTTCGGCGATGCGACCGGACGCACTTGCGACCGCTGTTTCGCCAGAGCGCGGAGCTGGCTGGGCTCAAATCTGCGTGCGCGACTCGGGCGTCGGAATGACTCCGCAAGTGCGATCCCGAATATTCGAACCTTTCTTTACGACCAAACCGCGCGGGCAGGGAACCGGCTTGGGTCTGCCTGTCATACATGGCATCGTGCTAGAGCATCACGGATTCATCGATGTTGAAACTACACCCGGACAAGGATCCACATTCTGTGTCAATCTACCGTGCGTACTCGTACCTATGCCTTTGGCGCCTCCAGCTTCTGCGGGAAGTTTGTTATTCGCGAGTCTCCCCGCTTTGATAGTGCAGATTAGCCCCATGGTCAGGGGAGTGGTGGCAAGTATGCTCGCCGCGTTGCAGTTCGAGGTGATCCACGCCTCAAGTATGAGCGAGGCCGTGACGCTCACCGGTCCCAACGGAAGGCGCATCGGTCTGCTGGTCTGTGATCAACTGTTGTCTGATGGGAATGGGCTAGCGCTCTTCGCCGCCCTTTCAACCTCCGCCCCCGCGTTGGTCTGCGTCATAATTGGCGATGCGCCCGACGCCGCAGAGGTGAACCAAGCGATATCGTACTTACGTAAACCGTTTCGGGTAGCAGACCTAGAGTTATGCTTACACCAGCTGCGGCCCCAAGCAGCCGTGGGTGCCTAGGCTCCTACGGCTCCGCTTTCGCGCAGAGCAATCGTTACCGCTCCAGCCCTCCGCGTAATTTATAGATCAGCAACCGCGCGGGCGAGGCTCACTCACCTCAAACGCCGGGCTTGTTCGCACTCCATTCGTAACACTTATGGCGTAAACCCGTGAATTTTACAACATTTATCACAAAGTTCTTGCATTGTTATTTCGGATGTGTTAATCTGGGAGAGTAAGAAAAGTTTGGGGAACTCGCTACGCGACCTTCCACAGCAGGGGAGCTGGTCAGTAGCGAATTGGGAGAGGGAGTTGAGAGGCGTAATTCCGGTCGGATTCTCTTTTCGGAGGATCGGTCATGGCAGGAAACCTAACTTCCCACGGCGTTCCAGCGCAGAGCGGTAAGTACTCCTCGGTAACCCATCCTTTATCACTGAGTGGCCACCACGACGGCGGTGCTTCCGCCGCACACTCCACGCGCACGGGTGCCGGCTTAACTCACGCGATTACACGAGATCCGCACCGTTTTGTGCGGATAGCAATCTACGCCATACTCACCATCGGCGGAGCTGCGGTTGGGTGGATGTTGCGCTGGCAGAGCGGAGCCGCGGCGGGGCTTGTGGTAGGCCTCATCGCCGCGTGGGCGGTCTCGCTGATGCTGCCCGCTTCAGCACTCGACCCATCCGCATTGGTCGAACGCCGCACCTCGCCAAGAGACAACTTGCCCATTGACGGTGCAGTTCCTAAAACCTCAACCCGGACTGACTCAAGCGCGACTAAGTCTGCAATTTTCGATGGCGGGACCAAGAGTGGCTTCTACCCCGTCACCAAGACTTCGAGGCCCACCCGCGGCGGCGATCTGTGAAGGGCGTTTCGCCGCTTCTCGCATCCGTTCTCTTCCGTTGCAAGGCAAAGACTTCCTTGCCCACCCTCCCCGGTGCCCCATCCACGCTGGCCGCGCCCGTCCTGTGAGACGTCGGCTTTAGGCTCCGCTGCCAAAAGCCGTGCGGGCGAATGAGTAAACTGGGCAAATAAAGTCGTGGTTCTAAGGCCCAATGTGACGGCCGCAGCACCGATGAGCGCGCACGGCCCTCCCGACCCCACTACCCTCGCTACGCTCTGTTTGCGCATCGCACCTTTTCTGGTCTCGCGGCGTACAACAACTCTGGTTTGACACTCCGCCCGCGGGGTAGCTTTCCCTGTATCCGCCCGCTTTAGGGTAATTTTAGGTTCATTCTAGGCACGAACTTCGCGTGCTGGCCACCGCCTCTCTTAACGATACCTCCCATGGCTCACACCCAAGGTCACTCTCACACCGACTCCTCTGCTTCACACACCCACGCCGCTTCAGGCTCAGCGTCGGAGCCCGCAGTCGTCTGCTGCTCGCATCACGAGGTAGAGATCGATCGCTGGATCACTATTGCGCTGGTTGGGGGCGTGCTTGTGCTGGCCACCACCGTGTTCAATCTGCTGGGATATGGCAACGTCGGCATCGTTCAGGCTCCCGCCATTGTCGGGGCTGTCCTCCTGTCGATTCCGCTGTTTATCGCCGCGTACCGAGAGATTCAACGCGGCATGGTCTCTTCTTCATCTTTGGCGGCCCTTGCGATCATCGCGGCGATGGCCATTGAGCAGTTCGCCACTGCCGGTTGGCTGGCTTTTATTCTTGTTGTGTTCGGTCAGCTCGTCCGCCGATCGGCGAGTGGTGCACAACGAGCCATCGAGCAGCTCGTGCGCTTGACCCCGGATATCGCCCGCCGCGTGGGCGTGGAGGGCGAACACGAAGTCTCCTTGCGAGAAATTAAGTTAGACGATATCGTCCGCGTGCGAGCAGGCGAGAACTTACCAGTGGACGGCGTGGTGGTGATGGGGCGGTCGAGCGTTAATCAAGCATCGCTCACGGGCGAGTCATTGCCTGTGGAAGTCGAGCCGGGTCGCGCGGTGTACGCCGGCACGAGCAACCTCACCGGCGGCATCGATATTAAGGTGACCAAAATTGGTTCAGACACGACCATCGGTCGCGTCACGCAGTTGATCCGGCAAGCCGAGCAGAGCCGCACGCCGCGTCAAATGTTAATTGAGCAGGTCTCCCGCTTCTTCGTGCCCGTGGTGCTCTCGGCCGCGGCAATCGCCTGGTTCGTCATGAGCAAGTCGCCCGACGCACTGGTCCGCGACCGTGCGGGGCTGACGGCGGTAACGGTGCTCGTCGTGGCGTGCCCTTCGGCATTGCTCCTTGCAAGCCCAAGCGCCATGCTCGCAGCGTTCGCAGCCGCGGCGAGGCTCGGGATTCTTATCAAGCAACCCCAGTTTCTTGAAGCCTCGGCAAACATCAACGCGGTGGTGATGGACAAAACCGGCACCATTACAACGGGTAAGTTTCAAGTCACCCGTCTCGCCCCGGCAGCGGGCGTCGAAGGTGCTGATCTGCTGGTCGCCGCGGCGAACGGTGAAAAGCACAGCAATCATCCGCTCGCCCAGTCGATACTTACAACCGCCCGCGCGGCCCGTATTACGGTCGATGATTCAAATGATTACGAAGAGCTGCATGGCAAGGGAGTGCGGGCTCAAACCGCTTCGGGTGAAGTCTGCGTCGGCCGTGCATCGTGGTTGCTCGAACTCAACCCTCAGATCGCCGCTGAGGTTGAAGCCGTGGAAGCCAAGATCGAAGGAATGTCGGGCGTGCATGTGATGAAGGATGGCCGATACCTCGGCGCCGTGGGGCTTGAGGACACCATCCGCCCCAATACCAAAGTGGTGGTAGCACGCCTTCGCGAGCTTGGAGTGAAGTTCATCGCGATCTTTACCGGCGACCGTCTCACCGTCGCCAAACGCGTGGGCGTTGCGGTCGCCGTTGACGCGGTTGAAGCCGAGTGCCTTCCCGAAGAGAAGCACGCACAGATTAAGCAAATGGTCGCTCAGGGCTACCGCACGATGATGGTCGGCGACGGAATTAATGATGGACCTTCACTCGCCGCGGCGGATGTCGGTGTCGCGATGGGGCTTTCAGGGTCGGACATCGCTGCAAACTCTGCCGGCGTCGCGCTCATGAATGACGACCTCTCGAGGGTTCCATTCTTAATCGAACTCGCTCGAAAGACCCGTGCCATCACCTCGCAGAATATTATAATTAGTGTACTGATCGCCCTGATCGGGCTGGTGCTCGCCGCCACAGGCACACTGACGCGGATCGGTGACTTTGCCCTCCCGCTAGCCGCGTTCTATCACTTCGCGGGCGATATCTTCGTAATCGGTAACTCGTTCCGTCTCTTCCGGTTTGGTGAGGATTTCGCCGAGAGCGAAAAAGTCACCGACCCCACCATCACCCGCCGCGCTGCGAGCGTCCGGGGTTTGGCCGCGGCTTCGGCGTAAGTCGCGAAGCGGCTGGGTTCCGCAAATCGCAACACCATATCACCCACAATCAATAAAAAACCGGGCCGCCCGTGCGACCCGGTTTTTAAATTGAATAGAACTTACATGCACCTCGGTCCCGACTCTCGCGGTCAGGCATGTAACATCATGTAACATCATGTAACATCATGTCACATCATGTAACATTACGAACTGCCGCCCCGCATCCGATCGATCGCTTCGGGGAAGGGGTACGTCGGGAAGACCCCGACGTGCCCGAACTTCCACATGGAGGGAGAGGTATATACATCACCCCTGAACCCCGCATTGAACATCGTCCGCAGCGCGCTCTCAAAGCTTGGTTCAGTGCCTCCCGGTCCCTGCAGCCGGTTGGCCTTCGCATTCAAAAAGCTCACCGCCGCGGCGGGCTGGCGCTCGCGCCGGTCCCCAAGCATCTTGCTCACCGTTCTAAACCCACGGTAAAGATCGTCCAACGAGAAGTGGTCCTTATTCTTAGGACGCAAGATGGCAAGAATTAGCACCGAGTCAAGGTCGTACTTCAGAACATAAGGTTCGCGATCCGCCGCGGCGTGTACTGCCACCGAATCCTGGAACATCTTGGCGTAACTTGTTACAGTCCGCGGCGTCCATTGGCTCGTCTGCATCATGTCAACCAGCTGCGCGATGATGCCGTGGCTGTTATCCGAATCGTTCACCCCGCAAACTACAGTGCGGTAACGCCCGTCGAGCAAGTCGCGAAGCAGGTCTTGGCCCCACATAATTCGAACGCGTTCCCCCGCTCGCTGGCCCGCCGCCCCGGGCAGCAAGGTGGCACGCTCGGCAAACCCCTCTGAGAGGAGTAGGCTGTCGGCATCTTCATCATAAAGACGGCAAGTTTGGGGAACGCTCATGGTTCCGATAGTACGAGCGTTTAACCGCCGACTCGTTGCGTTTGCTGAAACGCGAGAGGTGCCAACTTGATAGCCGCATTCCTAGTGGCCACGTACCAAACTTGCACCGACACCGCCGGTTTGTTTGTGTCTTGATAGCAATCTTGTAACCCCCACCGTGGCTCTTGGCCCAGTTTGCCCCTGCGGTGGTTGCGAGCAGAAATATTGAGGAAGCCGGTCCGATGCAACTACCAATTTAGCAGGAAGTTACGTCACGACGAGGATGCTTCCGAATCCCTACCCCAAAGCATCAAACGTCTGGCAATGCTACTT
>Ga0163144_10009173_pt1 | contig 21282 bp, 21 predicted proteins | sample OliLak19BULKMAT1_FD_123175 | JGI IMG/M metagenome (GOLD analysis project Ga0163144, IMG submission 123175) | Freshwater microbial mat bacterial communities from Lake Vanda, McMurdo Dry Valleys, Antarctica - Oligotrophic Lake LV.19.BULKMAT1 | ecosystem: Environmental > Aquatic > Freshwater >... | reverse complement strand
GAGCAGTACAAGAAACGGCTCTAATTAAAAGTATCGGTTACCCCCTTCACGCGGACATTAATTTCTGGTATTGTTCGCTTGAAGGTGCTCCTTGAAGCTACGTTCCATACTGCCTCTAATTCTGCTGTCTACCCTTTGCTTCGCCGATGATACGCCGAAGCCGTCCGACGCGCACGCCCCGCTCTTTCGGCCGAAGGCGAACACCGTCAGTCGCGATAGCGAACGGCTCACGGCCTCTCTTCCCAAGCCGCTCGCGCCGTCGAAGCCCATTGCTCGCGGTAACTTCATTGATGAAGAGGTGTTCGGTCGCATGGAGCGCGACGGCGTCCCTTCGGCACCGCTCGCTACCGACCGAGAATTCCTGCGGCGGCTTCGCCTTGACCTCACCGGTCGCATTCCAACCGCGACCGAAGTCCGCGAATTCCTTGCCGACCCCGCCCCGAACAAACGCGCGCTTCTCATCGACAAGCTCACCGGCAGCCCGGAGTTCGTCGATAAATGGGCCTACTTCTTCATGGACGTCCTCCGCGCCAATGGCAAAATGGGCCGCGGCCATTCCCTTTTTCACTACGCCCTGAAAGAGAGCCTCGCCGCCGATCGCCCATACGACGACTGGGTCCGCTCGCTGATCGCCGCCTCGGCCAAGAGCAACTACGTCGTCGCGGCCGTTAACCCCATCGTCCGCGAACACGTCGAAGGCAAGTCCGGCGAGGCCGACCACGGCGACGACATCACGAAGGTCAACCAACTCGACACCCACGACGAACTCACCATCCTCTATGGCAAGGTCTTCCTCGGCATCAACCTGTCTTGCGTCTCCTGCCACAATGGACGTGGCCATCTGGAAAAAGTGAACGCCTACCTGACCACGCAGAAGCGCTCGGATTTCTTCCAGCAAGCTTCTTTCCTGTCCGGCACCCGCTACATTCCGCACCTGGAAAAGTCAGCGGTGATGATGGGCCACTTCCTGGTTGACGATGCCGGTGCGCCTTACAATACGAAGGCCGAAAGCATGCTCCGGACTCGCCGCTCCGGAGGCCCGAACACGCCCAAGTTTGTCCTCTCCAATGAGACTCCCGCCCCCGGGGCTGAGCCGCGCGTCGAACTCGGCCGCATGCTGACGAGCCATCCCCAGTTCGCCCGCGCCACGGTCAATATGTTCTGGGCCAAACTAATGGGCATTGGCATTGTCGATCCCTACGATGAGTTCGATCTGCTCCGTCTCGACCCGGAAAAACTTCCCGCCGGTTGGGACGTGCAACCTTCGCATCCCGCCCTCCTCGAAAAGCTGGCCACGTCCTTCCGGACAAGCAATCACAGCCTCCAGACGCTGTTCAAGCTAATCTGCAACTCCTCCGCCTACCAGCTTTCCGCCCGCTATCCGGGGGAATGGAAAGAGTCCTACGCCCGCTACTACGCCCGTAAATATGTGCGTATGCTCACGGCGGAGGAATTGCACGATGCCATCGCCGACTCCACCTCCCGTCCCGGTAAGTTCGTCGCGATGCAGGTCTCGGTTCCCCAGGCCAAGGGCGAGCTCAAGTCGTTCATGTCCGCTTTTGGAGAATCCAATCGCGGAGGTCCGCCCCGCACCCCCGCGCCTTCGCCTCTGCAGCCCATCACCATGATGCGCTCCCCCGTAGTGAATGACCGCGTGCTGGCCGCCAAAGACAGCCGCGTCCAACGCCTCCTCGACACGTATCCTGATAACGCCAAGGTCGTCGACGAACTCTTCCTCTCGACCATCTCCCGTCTGCCCCTGCCCGCCGAACGCCAAGTGGCCCTCGACGCCCTCAACAAGGACCGCGTCGCAGGTGCGCAAAACCTTCAATGGGCCCTCTTGAATCTCGTGGAGTTCCTCTACAACTTATGAAAATCGAAGACCTCCTCCCCACCCGCCGCGAACTTCTCCGCTATGGCGGCCTCGGCATCCTCGGAGCGTCCGCCTTCGCCTCGCCTCTCCGGGCCAACTCCACCGGCAAAACCAAGCCCCGCGGCAGCGCTCGTAACGTCATTTTCTTCGAACTCGCCGGAGCGCTCAGCCACGTCGACTCTTTCGATTTCAAAGAGAACGTTTCCACCCGAAAAGATTTCGACGTGCGCAAAGCGTCCAACGGCATCTACATCCCTTACTCGCTCTTCCCCCGCATGTTCAACGTCATGGACAAGGTGGCGCACGTCCGCTCCTTCATCAGCCATGAAGAGGTCCATCTGCGCGGCCAATATTACGTCCAAGCCGGCCGTCAACTCAACGTCGCCTTCGCTCCCGAAATTCCTTCCATCGGCTCGGTCGTCTCGAGCGAACTCGAATCCCAACGCCGCTCCACCGATACCTTTCCGACTTACGTCTCGTTCAATCTGACGACCAATCAGGTCGGCGCGCTTTCTACCGGCTTTCTGCCCCCGCGCCACGCTGTATTTGATCTCAATCCCGACGAGGCGCTGGCCGGCATGCGCCTCGATCAGAAAGCGACCGAACTCCTCGAAGAACGTTGGCGCCTGCTCTCCAGCTTGCGCAGCGCCAGCGGCGGCCGGCACGAGGGCCTCGATAAGTCCATCACCGGCTTCGAAGACTTCTCCACCATCGCTAAGCATCTGCTCTCCGACGCCCGTTGGCCCAAAGCCTTCGGCATCCCGGATGAGGACCGCAAACGCTATGGCAACACCTCGGTCGGCCTGTCGTCGATCCTGACGCGAAACCTGCTGCAGCAGGATGGCGGAACTCGTTACATCCACATTTGCCACGATGGCTGGGACCACCACAAAGACATCTGGACTCAAAACGCTCCCACGAACCACTTCAAGCAAGCCAGCCAAATGGACCCCGCCCTGGCCAGTCTCATCGAGGATCTCGCCGTGGCGAAATCTCCCGTCCATCCCGGCAAGTCGCTCCTCGACGATACCCTCGTCGTCTGCATGGGCGAGTTCGGTCGCACCCCCGGTCCGCTGAACTTCCAGCACGGCCGCGATCATCATAAGGCCTGCTTTCCCGCCATGTTCGCCGGTGCCGGAGTAAAGGGCGGGCGCGTCCTCGGAGCCAGCGACGCCGACGGCGCCAAATGCGTCGAGACCGGTTGGCAGCATTCCATGCAGCCCCGCATTGAAAATGTCGTCGCCACCATCTATTCCGCGCTCGGCATCGATTGGTCCAAAGAGGTTCATAAGACTCCCTCCGGTCGCAGTTACGTCTACGTTGATCCGCTTGGCGCGAACAGCCTGATCCCGACCGGCGAACTCTCGAATCTCTATGCCTAGCTGGTGGGCCGCGCTCTTCTTTTTGGCCGCCACGGACATGGCCCAAATTCCGGCGGGAGAGTATCTCCGTGGCCGCAGCTTCCCGTGGTCGGACTACGACGTCGCCTGGTATCCTAACCCGGCGAAGGACGACGTCCCCGCTCGCCGCTTGAAAATAGCCGCGTTTTCGCTCGACGTCGCCGAGGTGACCAACACGCGCTACCAAGCCTTCATCAAGGCCACCGCCCGCCCCGCGCCGTACCACTGGAAGCACGGCCAGCCTGCCGCCGACAAGCTCAACCACCCCGTCTATAACGTCTCCTACGACGACGCCGTCGCCTTCTGCGCCTGGGACGGCGGGAAGCGGTTGCCGACCGAAGCCGAATGGGAGCGCGCCGCCCGCGGCCCCTTCGAAGGTAAAGTGTACCCCTGGGGCGACCGCGCCATCACCCCGGCCGACGCCGTGTTTGACGGCAAGGATGGCCCCGGCCCCGTCTGCTCGAAAACCAAAAACGGCTTCGGCCTCTGCGACATGACAGGCAACCTGTGGGAGTGGTGCGCTGACTGGTACGACCGCAAATACTACGAAGCCTCGCCCCCCGAAAACCCCGTTGGCCCGGCCACTGGACAGTACCGCGTCCTGCGCGGCGGTAGCTGGTTTGACGTTCCACCCCTGTTCCTTTCGCTCCCCTATCGCAGTTGGGCCCGGCCCCCGGAACGAAGCCCCACAATTGGCTTTCGTTGCGCCAAGTAGTGTGGCATACTAAAGTTGAACATGTTCAATTGAACGTGTTCAGAAAAAGGAGCCCATCATGTTTGTGGTTCATGTTTACCTCGCTTATCTGGTGTTGTCGATCGCGATCACCGTTTGGGTGGCGCGTACGCTGCACCGAAACGGTCGTGCGTTCCTGCTTGATGCCTTCACCGGCCAAACGGAACTGGCCGACTCGGTCAACCATCTTCTCGTCGTCGGTTTCTATCTCATCAACCTCGGCTGGATGGTGCGCAGCCTGCGCACTTACTACGATGTCGATACCGTCCGCGCCGCCATTGAACTGCTCAGCGAAAAGATCGGCCTCGTCCTGCTCGTTCTCGCGCTGATGCATTTCCTCAACCTCTACCTGTTCACGCGCATACGCCGCCGCGCCCTGGACCGCTTACGCCCAGCGCCGCCGCCGATGCCGCCGACTCATTTCCTGGGGGCGCGATGACCAGCCTCACGCTCCACTATGACGCCCAGTGCGGCCTTTGCAGTTCCATGCGGAACTGGATTCAATCCCAACGCCACGCGCTGCCGCTGCACTTTCTCCCCAAGCCGCCTGAAGAGCGCAATCTCACCGTCATTGCCGACACCGGGGAAGTGTGGCAGGGCGATTCGGCCTGGCTGATGGTCCTGTGGGCGCTCGAAGATTACCGCTCCTGGTCCTATCGCCTCTCGAGCCCGGCCTTACTACCGATGGCGCGGCAGGCCTTCGCCACGCTCTCCCGGAGCCGGACGCAGCTATCCAGTTGGCTCGGGTTGAAAGCTGATGCTGACCTCGTCTACAAGCTCCAACAGGTCGAACTACCGTCTTGCGATCTTCGATAGGGAAAACCATGCGCCAGCAACGTTCCGCCGAAACCCGGGTCAAGATTCTTGAAGCCGCGCTCGAACTTTTCCGCGAACGTGGCTTCGCCGAGTCTACGATGCGGGAAATCGCGTCCCGCTCCGGCGTGGCCACCGGCCTGGCCTATTACTATTTCGAATCGAAGGATGCTATCGTCCTCGATTACTATCGCCGCGCCCTGGAAGACCTCGGCCCGCTGCTGGAGCCGGCTCACCAGAGCAAGAAACTCGAAGACCGGGTCATCGCCATCCTCGACGCCAAGTTCGCCTATTTCGAACCCAACCGTCGCTTCCTCGGCGCGTTGATGAGCAACGCGGCGGACCCGGCCAGCCCTCTGTCTCCCTTCAGCGAACCCTCGCGGCCGATCCGAGATTTCGATTTCGCTCAGTTCCAACGGGCGCTGGATGAAACCGGCATCAGTATCCCCAAAGACCTCGCGCCGCACATGGCCAAAATCCTTTGGATGTACCAGATGGGCATGCTGCTGTTCTGGATCTACGATCGTTCCGAGGGCCAGTCCAGCTCTCGCCAACTTATCAAACGCAGCATTGGCATGGTCGTCCTGCTGCTCAAACTCTCGAACCTCCCCTTGTTAAAGCCCGCGCGGAAGGCGGTCCTTGAACTTGTCGCGATTCTCGAGGGCTGATTGCGAGAGCATAGGAGTTATGCCCGTTCGTTCTTTTCTGCTCCTCGTGGCCTCGGCCGTCTTTGCGTTTTCCGCTGACACTTGGCGACCCGTGCGGGGCGGCCTCCTCGGTGGGATCAGCGACCTCGCCCTCGTCGAGCACACCCAGGACCACAGCGTCTTCTTCATCGTTCACGACAACAAGGCCCTTAACGAGCCCCGCGTGGCCCTCATCACCATCGCCGGCCCCAAGCCCATCACCTACCAGCCCCTCATCTGGAACTTCGATAGGGACTGCATTGACCTCGAAAGTATCTCCACCCTCCCGGGCCATCCGAACGAGTTTCTAGCGCTCATCAGCCGCGGCATCGTCTATCACATCCGCCTTTCCGAAGACCGCAAAACCGTCACCACCCTCGGCCGCTTTAACCTGCCGGAAATTCCTGCCGATCAGAACTTCGAAGGTCTGTGCGTCCAAAGGTTGGACGGCCGCTTGATGCTCGCCTGGGCCGATCGCGGGGCCGACGCCAGCCCCGGACGCCTGTATTTTGGCGAACTCCATTTGGAAGGTGGCTACAAAGTTGAACAAGTTCAATCCACCACCATTCGTGTCCCTTGGCCCACGCAAAACGTCCGGCACATTTCGGAGATGAAGGTGGATGAAGGCGGTGTCCTCTTCGTCGCTTCGGCCTCTGATCCGGGTGACGATGGGCCCTTTGAGTCCGCCGTCTACCTCGGCGGCGTCTTCACGTTCGAAGGGGCCAAGCTCCGGTTCAAGCCCCATCCCCGCCTGCTCCGCATCCGCACCTTCGCCGATCATAAGATAGAGGGTATGGAACTCGTCCCCGGCACTGGCGGAATCATCTTTGCCACCGACGACGAAAACTTCGGCGGATGGGTACTTTACAACTGGTAGCGCTCGTTTGGGCGCAAGCGCTCCTTCCCACTACTTGGATCAACACCTTTGACCGCGTATACTCGCAGGTCCTCAAGTGCGAAGTGAACGCCGCCCCGCCCTATCTCAACTTCGGTTTCCGCTTCCAATCCGGTTACTTCTTCTCGGTGCCGTTGAACCAGTTCCTCGGTGCCGGCCACCGTCTTGCGATCGTCACCAAGGTGACTCCCGAGCAAGGGCCGCCGGTTTTTCTCGGTCAAGGATTTGATCTGCCGGTGATCCCGAAAACGAACCAGTCCATCGAGACCGGGGGCGGCTACCTGCTCGGCGAAGGCCGGTACAAGGTCGATTGGCTGCTCTACGATGAACAGGGCCGGGCTTGTCGCCGATCGTGGACTACCAAGGTTGCCCTTAACCGCGCCGATCGCAAGATCCAGCTGGCCATCCCGCCGCATACGGTGGCCGAGTTTGGGTTGCGTGGGCTGCCCCCGCAGTCGAACCAGACCAAGCCCGGTGGGCCGCTCACCGTGTTCCTGAACGCCGCCCCGATCTCGCTCCGTCGCACCCGCCTCCGGCCATCGGATGAGATGCTCCTCGTGGGGGCGTTGTCGTCGCTCCTCGAGCGTCTTGGCCCCCGGCCCGTCAAGTTAGTCGTTTTCAACCTCGATAAGCGCCAGGAGCTATACCGCCGCGAAAACTTTCGCCCGGCCGAACTCGGCGAGGTCGGTCGAGCGATCAGTGAATTGGAGCTTGGGCTAGTGGACTATCAGGTCCTGCGGAAGCCCAAGGGCCACGTGGAATTCCTGGCCGATCTGCTCAATCAGGAAGCCAACACGGAGACGGTCGTGCTGCTCGGCCCCACCACGCGGTATTACGAAAAGATGCCGGCAGTGAAGCTCGAAAGGGGCTCCGCCCGGCTCTTCAATCTCCAGTTGCTGCCTTTCCTGCGAGCGGGAGTTCCGTTCCCGGATATCATCGATTCCGCAGTCCGACGCCGCAAGGGCAAGAGCCTGCTGCTCCGGACCCCAGCCGATTTCGCCAGGGCCATCGACGCGCTCTAATCGCCTAAGCGAACGGGCTCCGCTTCAGCGCGTACTCCATCGCTTCCTTCGGCACCACGTACTTAGCCAACGCCTGATTCCCGATATAGTTCAAATCCTTGAACCCAATCGGACTCGTATAAAACGCATCCACTGTCATCTTGCGAACCCAGTCAAAAAACGCTACGCCAGCCCCCAACTCGTTCGCCCGGCGCACCGTATACCCGGTAAAGTCTTTATAAATCGGCGATTTCTGATAAACCAGCTCTTCGCTCTGCCGCTCGGCCAACTCCCGGCCAGCCTCCACCAGCGCATCCAACATCTGCGTCTGCTGCTCCGGTTTCGCCGCCACAAAAGTCGCCTGATACCGCTTGCGCATCTCTGCGTCGAGCCACGCCAAACCGCCGTGGAAGATGTCCGCAATCTGCACGTTCTGGCTCGCCAGCGTATCGATGAACTCCGGCGCTCCGGCATCGAGCGCGCTGCCCGATACCGTGTCCGCCGGCACAATCAACACTGCCAACTGTTGAATCGTCTTGTACTCGCCCGGCGTAAACGTCTTTACTTTGTAAGTGCCGCTCTTCGCTTTCTCCGCCCCCGTTTCGACGTGCACATGCTGCGCCGCCTCCATGTCCATCGCTCCCATCGCAGTCAGGCCCAGGGCCAGCGACCGGATGAGCGCCCGCCGGTCAATCGTTTCTAGCGGTACAAAGTTAGACATTGCCTTTCTTCATCTCCTCGGCCAGATAGTCGCAAGCGCGCCAGGCCAGTGCATTAATCGTCAAGGTCGGGTTCTTATCCGGGTTCGACGCGAAACTAGCTCCGTCCATCACAAACAGGTTCTTCATCTCGTGCGTCTGGCAGTAACCATTCAACACAGAGTCTTTGGCCGACTTACCCATCCGCGCCCCGCCCACTTCATGGATTATCGTCCCGGGAATCGAAATTCCCTGCGATTCGCGCTGCGAAGCGCTCAGGCCGGCGACCTTGCCGCCCATTGCCGTAATGATCTCGGCAAAGGTCTTCTCCATATGTCGAGCCTGTTTCCACTCGTAGTCGGTCCACTTGAAATGAAACTTCAAGACCGGAATTCCCCAGCGATCTACTACGTTCGGATCCAACTCGCAATACGAGTGGATATTCGGAATCATCTCGCCACGACCCGCAAAGCCGATCGTATTTCCGTAACCTTCCCGTATCTTGGATTTCATATTGGCGCCGTAACCATAACGACGCGCCGCGCCATGATAGGACCCGACCCCGGGCATACTATAACCGCCGCCGATCTCAATATGATATCCCCGCGGGAAATCTAACTTGTTGTGTTTGTCCCACAGCCACCACGGCATGAATAAGTGCGCCCCACCATAGCCGTCGGTGTTGTAATGAGGCATCCCTTCCAGCGCCGGAACCGTCCCGGACAACCCGAAGCCCACCGTATCCATCAGGTAACGGCCCAACATGCCCGACCCGTTGGCCAGCCCGTTCGGAAACTCCTTCGATTTTGAGTTCAGCAGAATGCGGGTCGACTCGCACGCGCTCGCCGCCAGAATCACGACCTTCGCCTTGATGATCTTCTCGGTCCGCGTCTTCTTGTCGACGTACAACACGCCGGTCGCCTTCCCGTTCTCGTCGGTCAGCACCTCGCGCACCATCGCCAGATCGAACACTTTCAACCGGCCCGTCTTCATCGCCGGGAAGACCTGCACCTGCGCTGAGCTATAAGCCGACGCCGACTGGCAGCCCCGCCCGCATTGCCCGCAATAGTGGCACGCCGCACGGCCGTTCAGATTCTTCGTAATCACGGCCCGCCGATTAGCAATACAGATCACGCCCAGCTTGTCGCACGCCTTCTTGACGAGCATCTCGTGCACCTTCGGCGGCGGCGCGGCGTGAAACTTGCCATCCGGGCAGGACGGTACGTTTTCGATCGTCCCCGCCACCCCGATGAACTCCTCGGCCTTGTCGTAGTAGGGCGAAATGTCCTGGTACGAAATCGGCCAGTTGAAGCCTAGGCCGTCCTTGTCGTAAGGCTTAAAATCATATTCGGCGAAGCGGAACGACATGCGACCGTAGTGGTTCGTTCGCCCACCGAGAATGCGGGAACGGAACCATTGAAACTGGCTCCCTTCGCCCACCGTGTAAGGCTCGCCTTCGAGCTCCCAGCCTCCGCTCGTCGTCGAGAAAAAACCAAACGGCTTGCCCTTGCCGAAATACGACTTGCCACCCTCTTCGGCCCCCCGATGGTCGTAATCGGTCGGAACCTTGTGTTCCTTAAACTCCGTCCCGACATCCAACATCGGGCCCGCCTCGAGCAGCGCTACCTTCAGGCCTTTGGCGGTTAGCACATGCACCGCTGTGCCACCCCCCGCACCCGAGCCAACCACCACCGCGTCAAAGATTTCCTGACTGATCGCATTCTGAGGCATTCTTCCCTATTCCATCACAACTTTGGCCTTGCTGCGAACTGCCCCAAAAAGTGATGTAATACGCCAACCACCGTGATTAACCGCCGACACTTTCTCGCCGCCTTCGCCGCCCCCCTCCTGGCACAGGATCCTTGGCCCTCCCCGGTCATCGATATCCATCTCCACCCCCGCCGGGACGGCATCTCGTCGCTCGACCACGTCCAGGGCGCTGGCATGACTAAAGCCGTCCTCCTGACTCAAATGAAGGATCAGGACCGCGCCAAAGAACAAATCGCCCGTCACCCCGGAAGATTCACCTGGTTCGTCGCCGCTGACCCGTCCCAACCGGGATCCCTCGCCGGCCTTACCCAAGCGCTCAAAGATGGTGCCATCGGCATCGGCGAAATGAAAAATCATACCGCAGCCGACGCCAAAGACATGCGCCGCCTCTACGACCTCGCCGCCGACCACAAAGTCCCCGTACTGATCCACTTTCAGGAAGCGTCGCCGTTCGCCGCCGAAGGCACTTGGAACACCGGCTATCGCCACTTCGACAGGATTCTTAAAGCGCACAAAAAAACCACCTTCATCGGTCATGCAAACTTCTTCTGGGCCAGCATTAGCGTCGACGTCCCCGCCAACAGCGAATACCCGCCCGGGCCCGTCAAGCTCGGCGGCCTGACCGACCGCTGGCTCGCCGATTTCCCCAATCTCTTCGGCGATCTGTCGGCCAACTCCGGCAACAACGCCCTGAGCCGCGACCCCTCCTTCGCTCGCGCCTTCCTGGCCCGCCACCAGAACAAGCTAATGTTCGGCAGCGACTGTTCCTGCAAAGACGGCCGCGGCACCGGGAGTGGGGCCCTCCTCCCGAGCCTGAAAGGCAAGTGCGTGGGCAGGGAAACCCTGACCCGTCTCCAGGAATTGTCCTCGCCCGATGTCTTCAGAAAGCTCGCCTGGAGCAACGCCCACCGCGTTCTCCGGCTTCCGGTCTAGCGGATTTTCCGTAAAACAAATATTCGAGAAAATTCTAATTCTTTTTCCACTAATTCGACGAGGGTGATGGATTACCCTAATGAAGTGGAATGGAGAAAAGGAATGTTTCAATCGTCCGCACAGCACGTTACCGAAGACCAACTCGAAAAATACATGTTGCAGCAAGTGTCCGAACCGGCCTCCGCCGCCGTCGAAGAACACCTGCTTGTCTGTCATCAGTGTCAGGAACAGCTCGAAAAACTCGAAATCTTTACCAGTACGATCCGGTCCGTGGCCCCAGTTCTGGACCGCGAGGATCGGCTGGCCGCTGTTCGGCCCGGACTTGGCCAACGATTCTTTGACTGGATCCGCAGTCCGCTCCCGGCTCTTGCTTTCGGTGCCGCAGCGCTCCTGGCCGTCGTTCTGGTCCCGATGTCCTATCGGGCGGGGACGCCCGGAGGTCCTCCGGTGACTCTCGAACTCCAAGCCATCCGTGCCGCTTCTTTTCCTGAGGCACCCGCCGGCCGGCCCCTTTTGCTGCGCATTGAACTGGCCGGATTGACCCCCGCCGCCTCCTATCGGGCCGAGCTCGCCTCAGACTCGGGCGACGTCCTGCTCACTCGTTCCTTACCAGCGGTGGATCCGCCATTGGCGCTTCTTCCGGTCGAAAAGACACTCCCCGTGGGACGTTACTGGCTGCGCCTCTACGGTACCGACCATGCGGAACCCATTCGGGAATTCGGCTTTTTGATCCGCTAGCGTTATCGAACCGGCGCTGGCGTCAGCTGCATCATGAACCGAATCACTTTGGGCGGATACTGTTGCCGTGCCGGGTTGTAGGCCGTCAAGATCCCCAACGCCGTCCGCCCTCGGTAAATCGGCGAAAGTGCAAACCGGCTCGCAACGTATTGAATCCCGGCCTCAACGGTTTTAAATCCGGTGCGGCCGGAGTTCCAGCCGAACACGTTGTTGGGTCTTCCATGTTTGCCCCCGCTTGTTTCCACCATCGCGATGGCGGGCAGCAATCGCCAATCGAGCTTATGTTCGTCCGCTGCCTCCAAAAACGCCCCTGCGTGGGTATGGAGCGGACTACTGTGTTTTGAGAAAAAGGCCTTGAGTGTTGTACAACGATCGTCCTGAGGACAATCGTGAGGAGCGCCGTGCAACATCGGACTGAAAACCGCTAGTCCTGAAATTACGACGCCGGCCAAAAACTGTCCCTGGCTGAGGCGAGAAAACATCCCCCATAGGGTACCCCATTAGGGGGAGGGGCTAGGTTAAGGATTCCCCATGGTACCCTTCGAGAGAACTATGCCTTTTTCAATCCGCCATGTCGCGCTCCTCCTCTTCACTCTCTCCCTACCTCTCTCCGCTCAACTCGTCGTAGTCCTTAACTCCGGCGACGAGATGATCTCCCTGATCGACCAAAAGTCCCGCAAGGAGACCAAGCGCTTCCGGATCGGCAAAGAACCCCACCATCTGCTCGCCACCCCCGACGACAAGTTCCTGATTGTCGCCAACGCCGCTTCTAACGAGCTCGTCTTCCTCGATCGTAACTCCGGCGAGATCAAAAAACGTATCCGCGACATCGCTGACCCCTACCAGATCGGCTTCAGCCCTGACGGCAAATATTTCGTCTCCTGCTCGCTTCGCCTCCATCGCGTCGACATCTATTCCGGAACCGATTTCAAGCTACTCAAGCGCCTGCCGGCGGCCAAGACTCCCAGCCACCTGGCTTACGACAAGTCGTCTTCGTTTGTATTCATCACCCTGCAAGATACGAACGAACTGATGGCGATCGACCTGAAAACGCAGAAGGAAGTCTGGCGGATGCCCGTCGGCTCGCTCCCCTCCGGCATCTGGATGACCCCCGACGATAAACACTTACTCATCGGCATCATGGGCCGGGACTACGTCGAAGTCATCGACTGGCGAACCCGCAAACAAGTCAAGAAAATCATCACCGGCAAGGGTGCTCACAATTTCATTTCCGCCGGTGATGGTCGCCACGTCTATCAATCCAATCGCGTCGATGCCGTCATCACCAAAATCGACCAGGATACCCTAACCGTCGTTGATCGCTACCAGGCCCCCGGCGGCCCCGACTGCATGGAACTCTCTGCCGATAAAAAGGAGCTTTGGTTCACCTCTCGCTTCGCCCGAAAAGTCTCTGTCCTCGATTTAGCTTCGAAAAAGGTGATCCAACAAATCGCGGTCGGCAAGTCTCCCCACGGCATATACCTTTCGGCCCACGGACCCCGTCAAACTTTCCGATGAAGCCCCTTGCAGCCGCACTGCTGATCGCTGCTCAACTGTCCGCCGCCTGCACGGGCACCCTCTATCTCACGATCGACACGGGCAACATGGAGCCGGCCGAGCAGATCGCCGCCGTCCTTCGGAAGCATCAAGTCAAGGCCACGTTCTTCCTCGCCGATGAAAAGACCAAGCGAGGCGACACAACCCTGGACGTCGCCTGGACCCCGTTCTGGCGCTCGCTCGTCGCCGACGGCCACAAGTTCGGCTCCCACACCTGGCGCCACTTCTATTTCCGACGCGATCTTCCCAACGGTCGCGTCGCCTACGTCCCCTTTAAAGGAGGCGAACCCGACTCGCTCGATCAAGCCGGCGTCTGCGAGGAACTTCGTCGGGTCGACCGACGCTTCCACGAAATGACCGGCCGGCATCTGGACCCCCTCTGGCGTGCTCCCGGTGGCAAAACAACCCCCGGCGTCCTCCGTATGGCGCAAGCCTGTGGCTTCCGACATGTAGGATGGACGCCGAATGGTTTCCTGGGAGACGAACTGTCCAGCCAGGCTTTCCCGAACCGCCGCTTACTCGAAAGATCGCTGCGCTCCATCGGAAAAGACGAAATCCTCGTCATGCACTTGGGCATCTGGTCCCGACGGGATCCTTATTGGCCCATGCTCGATCCTCTGCTAACCGGCCTGAAAAAGAAGGGCTACTGCTTCGCGCCCCTCCCCTCAATTCCTTAGGTAGCAGCGGCTGAAGTCATCGCGGAAGCCACCTTAGAAAAGATCGTGCTGATCGAGGTCGAGACCCCGGGCATGATCGCTCCGGCGGCCACGGCCACAAATCCCGCCATCAAGGCGTATTCGATCAAGTCTTGGCCTTTGCGATTCTGCGCAAGGCGAACGATAAAGGAAGTCAAAGTGTTCATATCAATATCTCCTGGGGAGTTGGTATGAACCGATTATGACCAAAGTACTAAAACATTCCAATTGGGAAATAGACCTAGTACTAGTACGTGAACACCTGAAGTAGGGGGTAGCTCGCAAGGATGGCGGAGAAGGTGAGATTCGAACTCACGGTACCCTCTCGAGTACGACGGTTTTCAAGACCGGTGCCTTAAACCGCTCGGCCACTTCTCCTCTCGAACGATCTTTTTTAAGTTTACCGCACTCTCGCGGCTATAATAGAAAGGCTTGGAACTCGAAAAAACGCTCCTTCGAAAAGTGGGCGAGGCTATCAAAAAGTTCGACATGATTCGTGACGGCGACCGCGTTGCCGTTGGCCTGTCGGGCGGCAAGGACTCCGTGACTTTGCTCGAAGCCCTCCTGACCCTCCAAAAACGCGCGCCCATTCAATTTTCGGTCTCCGCGTTCACCATTGAGCAGGGCAAGTTTCTCGCCTCCATCAAACCCTTCGGCGAGTATCTGCGCGCTCGTGGCGTCGAATGGGAGTATTTTGAGGATGGCCCCAGCTTTCGCCTTCTTGAAGAACAACCCGACCATGGTTGCGATATGTGCAGCCGTTTCCGCCGCCGCGCCGTTTATGAAGTTGGCAAGCGCATGGGGGTTAATGTCATCGCCCTTGGCCACACCATGGACGATTTCTGCGAATCGCTCCTCCGCAACGCCATGTATACCGGTCGCCTGGCTGCTCTTCCCGCCGTCACCAACTCCGCCGCAGGCGACTTCCGCCTGATCCGGCCCCTTGTCTACGTCAGCGAGGCGATTACCACCGCCTATGCCGCCCAACTCTCGGCCCCGGTCATTCCCTGCGGATGCTCCCAAAAAACGGGCACTGTGCGGGGTACCCTCCGGAGTATTTTCAAGGATCTCGAAGCCGAACACCCGTTTCTCAAAGAAAATCTCCTTTCGGCTATGGGCAACCTCGACCCTTCCCGTCTCCTCGACCCTCGTTATCTCCCAGAAGACTGTGGCGGCAAACCGGCCGTGGCCCCGTCCGTTAACCTCTTCCCTGTTGTCATGGATATGTAACCAACTTGGCGTTGCAGTTCAAAAAACCCTCTGCGACACTAGGGGTTCACTGATCTCCGCCGAACCACTCTCTTGAAACTTTGCCAGGTAGCATTCACTGAGGCGCTATGAGATTTCTTCCCAAGGAAGAGAAATTTTTCGAACAATTTAACAGTCAGACCCGGATTATTGCCGAAGCCGCTGCGGCCTTGGCGGACGGGGTCATAAAAGGGAACTCCCATCTTAAACTGATGGCCCCCCGTATTGAGGAGCTTGAGCACGAAGGGGACGAAATCCTTCACGAAGTGTTCACGCGGCTGAATCAAACCTTCATCACGCCATTGGATCCAGAGGATATTCATTCTCTTTGCTCCCACCTCGACGATGTGCTTGACGGGATTGAAGATGCCGCGCATCGCTTGCTGTCCTACCGCATCGACCCCATTCCGGAGCCGATCATTGAGATCTGTCGGCTGCTCCAGACCTGTTCGACCCAGTTGACCAAAGCCGTTGCCGCGCTCGATGACATGCCCCGCATCATCCAGCACTGCATCGAGATCAATCGAATCGAAGGTCAAGTCGACGATATTGTCCGCCAAGCCATCGTTGACCTGTTTGACAACGAAACCAACGCGATTCAGGTCATCAAACTCAAAGAAATCTACGACTACCTCGAAAGCACCGCCGACGCTTGCGAAGATGTCGCCGACGCCCTGCAGAATATCGTGGTTAAAAATAGTTAACCCCTCATCATGGATACCACCCTCATCCTGGTAGCCCTGATTATCGCGGTCGCTCTGGCCTTCGATTACATCAACGGCTTTCACGACGCCGCCAACTCTGTCGCTACCATCATCGCGACTCGCGTTTTGACGCCCTTTCAGGCCGTTGCTTGGGCGGCGTTCTGGAACTTTATCGCCGCCTTCGCCTTCGAAACCGGCGTCGCCTCCACGGTTGGCAAAGGCATGGTCGATCTCAAAATCGTCACCCCCTATGTCATCCTCGCCGGCCTGCTGGGTGCCATCACCTGGGACTTGATCACCTGGTATTTCGGCCTTCCCACCAGCTCCTCCCATGCCCTGCTCGGCGGATACGGCGGCGCCGCGATGGCTAAAGTCGCCATGACCATCGGCGTCACCCACATCTTTGAAGCGCTCGTGATCGACGGATGGATCAGAACCATCGCTTTTATCGTCATCTCTCCTCTCCTCGGCATGTTGCTCGCCTACCTGCTAATGATTGCCATCTTCTGGATCTTCCGCCGTGCCTCCCCGTCCAAGATGGACAACTGGTTCCGGATGCTCCAGCTTTTGAGCTCGGCCATATTTTCCTTCGCCCACGGTACCAACGACGCCCAGAAAACGATGGGGATCATCACCGGGGTTCTGGTCACCGCCGGATACTTAAACACCTTCGTCGTCCCCATTCCCGTCATCTTCGCCGCCCATATCGCGATCGGCCTCGGCACGCTTAGCGGCGGTTGGCGCATTATTCGAACCATGGGCGGTCGCCTGACCCGCCTTAAACCCCGCGGTGGCTTTAGCGCCGAAACTGCCGCCGCCGTGTCCATTCTCTTTGCGACATTCTTGAAAATGCCGGTCTCTACGACTCACGTCATTGCGGGTGCCATCGTCGGCGTCGGCTCGATTCAACGTCTCAAAGCGGTTCGCTGGGGCCTGGCCACCAACATCATTTGGGCCTGGGTCATGACCATCCCGGCCTCCGCCTTCGTCGGTGCCGTCGTCATGTTCTTCATCCAATTAGCGTTTGGAAAGAACTAACGCTGCACTCAGCACCAACCCGCAAGCCGTCAGCCCGAAACCAACCGTCAAACTCCACGGCCAAAAGCGCATCGCCACGTCGTGCTCGCCGGCGCCACTGACAAACACCCCCCGCACGCAGCCGTTGACGATCTCAATCGGCGCCGCCTTGCCGTCCACCGTCGCCGTCCAGCCCGGGAACCAGGTATCGGCTACGACAAACAAGCTCCGTTCTCCTTCGATCTCCACGCGCCACTTCATTCGCATATCCTCAATCTGTTCGCTCACCACCCGCCCCCGGCTCAGCGTCTCCGCCTGCTTCGCCCCTTCCACCATCGCCTGCCGACCCGGCTCAAACTGCCCCCACATCGCCTGTGCCGCCGCCAAATCCGCCACCGGAACCACTTCCTGCGCAAATCGAAACCGCGGCAGAGCCCCAGGATTTTCAAACACGGTAATCCCCTCGCGAGACGAAGCTAACTCTTTATAACCCTTCGCCCCCCGCACCGCCGCCGCGCTCTCCGGCACCTTCGTCAAAACGAACCGAACCCCCAACGACGACAGCAGCGCCTGCCTCGCCACCAGAAACTCGCCCCCCGCGCCGTTCAGCGCGAACCCCGTCAACGCCTGATACCGTTTCATCCACATCGGCGTATAGTCGTTCGCCACGTTGATCCCGTACATCATGCTCTGCAGCGGATACGCCTCATCCACCCGCGGATCGATCGGCAAAATTCGCTCGTGCACCGGATCATATCCCCGGTCAAACAAATACCGGATTTCACTCTTTCGCTCCCGCCCGTAGAGCGTCGAAGTGTTCGGATTCGCATAGATCGTTCGATTCACGCTCCAGACGTCCACCAGCAGCACCATCGCCCACACCCATGCGGGGGCTCTCCGCCACAGGCACACGCCCACTACGCCCAGCGCAAAAATCGGGAAAAGCATCGTCGGATGCAGCCACCGCGTATTCACTTCCCGCCAATGAGCCGCCGGGAGCCCAGTGACCATCACGTTGATCGAATCGTAAATCGGCACCACCCAAGCCCATCCTAAACCCGCCGCCACGAGTAACCCCACCACCCCAAAGCTCCAACGCCGCCTCCCGCCCAACCGTTCAAACCCTATCGTCGCCAGCACGCTGATCGCCAGCGCCATCTCCTGCCGATGCCGTCCCGCCGCCCGAAACAGGTTGTACCCCGGCACCCGAAACAGCACCTCCTGCACCGGCCCAAAGCCCAGCGCCAGCCCCGCGCTCACGAAAAAGACCGCTCCCCAAAACCACGCTTCGCGCCCGCGCGCTAATCCGGCCAATACCAACGGCGCCAACCCGCAGTACAAAAACACCTCGACCAACTGGGCGTCGAGGGCATAGCTCGGCACCCCATGCATGCCGCCCAGTACGTTCGGCACAAACAGCGCCGCCCAGTGCGCACCGGGCAACGAGTTCTGGTTAAACATCGCCAGGCTCAGGGTCTCTCGGGTTACGTGCGGCAGCATCTCCCACACCGCCATCAACTGGAGCGAACTCAGAAGGAACCCCAACAAACCCATCAGGCCCAACCCCGCGGCCGCCCGCCGCGGTCCTCCCTCGCTTCGCCAAAACCAGTACGGAACCACCACCATCAACCCGTAAAGGGTCATCTGCGGGAAGCCCGCCAATAGCGAAAACGCCAGCGCAATGCCCGCTCCCACCGCCTCCCGCCGCTTTCCGGTCGCCGCATGACGGGTCGCAAACAACAAGAGCAGCGGCAACCAAATCGCCGTCGTCATCATCGCCTGATGCCCTTTATGCGCGACCAAAAAGCCACCGGCCAGAAACGATAGGCCGCCCAGAATCGCCGCCTCCCGCCTCCGCCCCAACTGCCTCATCCATAGGTAGAAAAAGAAGCCGGCCATCGCGTAATGGCTTAAGATGAAAACGTTAAATCCCAGCGTGTTCGGCAATAACGTCATGACCAACAAGCCCGGCGGATAAAACGGCTGAAATTGGGTATTCGCCAAAGAAAACTGGCCAAGTTGCACGTTTTGATTCCACGCCGAAAAGGTCGTCGCGAATAACTTCGAAGGCAGCCCGGCTGTATAGCTATCCCCACCCCCCAGTAACTGGATCCAGATATTGGACTCCGACCCATGCAAGGCCCAGGCCGCTAGTAAGTACAGCCCGAAAATCGCCGCCCACCGGCCCATCATTTATTTAGAAACCACAAAGGTCCCGCCCGGCTCCAATCCCTTCCCGGCCCCGTTGCCATCCATCGCTATCCCAAACAACTGTTTCTTGCCCGCAAAATCTTTTCGAAACGTAACCCCAAAATGGACATCCAACTTCCCAGCGGAACGCTCTAAACGCGTCCCGGCCGCCTTCAGTTCGCACTGCTGGTTGCCCACCGACGCTTTGGTCTCCAACTCTTGCGCGCCGCTGCCGCTGTCGTTCACGAGGCGCATCTTGCCCGTCGCCACGTCGGCAATTACGTAACAGGCACCTAACCCGGACGGGGTCGAGTTCACCAAAATCCCCAAAAATGCTGGCTCGGGCTTACCCGGCGCCTGGTCCAACGTCAACGTCAGTTCGCCTTTGTCCCCCTTCATCTCCAAGTTGCCAAACATGGGGCTCACCTCCATCGGTGCCGCGGCCTTCTCCGCCGCCGGTTTCCCGCAACTCCCCAATAGCCCGATCAAACCAAGTACCACCACTTTCATCACCATCTACTGCTCTCCTACCTTCTGAAATCGAACGTTTCGCACCTGCATCGGCTTCTGGCTCAACGTTGCAAACCGCAACTCCGCCCGCTCCGGCGCATCGGGTCCAGAGTTCCAACGAAACTCTTTTTGCTCAAACACCCCGCTAAAACTCTCGAGCAAGGCATTCTGCTCCCTATGATCGTAGCCCGGCACGGCGTACAGATCAATGCTCAGCGTCTGCGCCTTCCCCACCGGTCCTCGCACTTCAAAATTCACGACATACTCGGTGTTCTTTTCAAGTGTCACCCCCTGCGCCAACACGCTCACTCCCCCCTCCTGGCTGCAGACCACCGCATCCTGCCCCAATCCCTGACGGACCTTATCCATCGTCCATCCGGCCCAGGCCCCGTCTCCCCCCATAAACCGCACATTGCGAACCCGCAGCGGCCGTCGCGCCAAAGAAGCAAACCGCAATCGCGTCCCCGCCGGCGCGTCGTTCCCGCTGTTCCACGTAAACTTCACCGGCTGGTAAGCACCCGTATGCCGCCGTAAAACCCCATTCTGCTCCGCGTGATCATACCCGCCTTCCGCATATAAATCCACGCTCAATTCCTCAGTCGAACCCGCCTCCCCCTGCACCTCAAACTGCACCGTATAATCCCGGTTCGGCTCGACGACCACATCATGCTCCACCAAACTCACCTGCTGGCCATCGGAAACCAAAATCGCTTCCCCCTCCGGCCCAATACCGGCCATCGACATCGCCCAAGTTGACCAAGGCGAATGGCAGAGCGCATCCACCGGCCGCCGCCCCGTCAACCGCTTCACCACCTCCCCCATTGCCGGATGCTCCGCCACCAAGGCCGACTGAATCGCCGGCGCCTGCCGCTGCAGCCACGTCGACCCCGCCACCCCCCCTATGCTAACCACCAACACCACCGCCAGCCACCCCTTCCGGATCGCTCCCAAACCCGCCGCCGCCAAGCCATACAACGGCACCAGCATCGCCACCCCATATCGCCCCTCGATCAGCAACCAACTGTGCAATCCCAAATGCCCCAGAACCAACACTCCCGTCAAGACCACCGCGCCCTGTTCCCCGGCCGTTAGCTCTTTCCGCCTCCGCCAAGCTCCCCCCATCGTCAACAGGCCCAGAGCGACCACCGCCCAGTTCGCGCCCGATACATACGGCGAATACCAGGGCACCAGATTCTCCACGTAAGGCAACGGCAAGTCCTGGTCGAACAAAGCGAATACATGGATCACCCACGTGGTCAGCCCCTCTCGCGGATGCCGCAGATACCAATCCGTCGGATCCAGCATCCCCGCCTCGATATCCACAAAGTATGGATTCTCATACTTCACGCGCGGATCGCCCCCCGGTACGATCGACGTCGCGTACTTCAAAAACATCACCCCCATCTTTTCCTGCAGGTCGACTAACCGCGTCGCCACCAGCGGCGTCGATCGTCCGTAGTAAGTCTGATTATTCCGAAACTGCGGCCACCACGGAATCAAAATGCACACTAACCCCAGCACCGCCCACCACTCCCGCCGTCGCAGCGCGACAACCGCCACCAAACCCCACACCGGAACCATGAACAAATTCGCCGGCCGCACCATCACCATCGCCCCGCACACCAAGCCGCCCACCACCCACGCCCAACCCGGCAACCGTCCCCCCCAACCCGCGATCGCACCCGCCAAGACAAACGTCCCCATCGACAACGACAAACTCTCCGTCAGGTAATACCCCGGATACAAAAGCGCGAACGGATGCGCCACCACCGCCGCGTAACCCGCCAGCGCCGCCCATCGATTCACCCCGGCTCGCTGCAG
>Ga0163144_10009171_pt1 | contig 21287 bp, 10 predicted proteins | sample OliLak19BULKMAT1_FD_123175 | JGI IMG/M metagenome (GOLD analysis project Ga0163144, IMG submission 123175) | Freshwater microbial mat bacterial communities from Lake Vanda, McMurdo Dry Valleys, Antarctica - Oligotrophic Lake LV.19.BULKMAT1 | ecosystem: Environmental > Aquatic > Freshwater >... | reverse complement strand
TATCCCGAGAGCCACCCGTACCACTGGAATGTCTACGGCCTGCACGAGGACATCGAAGCCGCGACCCCCAACGACGTCAAGGACTTCTTCGCGACCTTCTACGCCCCCAACAACGCCAGCCTCGTCATCGCTGGCGACTTTGATCCGCAGGCGATCAAACCCTTGGTCGCCGAACTCTTCGGCACGCTCCCCCGCGGCAACGTCCCGCAGGATCGGGCCGTCGCGCCCGCCAAGCTCGATCGCATCGTCCGAACCACCATGCTCGACAAGGTCCAGCAGCCCATGGTCATGGCCTGCTGGCACTCACCCGCGGCCTATTCCCCGGGCGATGCCGACCTCACGCTCGCCGGCCTCATCCTCTCCGACGGGCAGAGCAGCCGCCTCTACAAGCGACTCGTCGTGAAGGAGAAGCTCGCGGTCAGCGTGAGCGCTTCGCAGGACTCGAGCCAGCTCGGCTCGCTCTTTCGCGTCGTGGTCATGGCCAAGCCCGATGCCGACCTCACTCGCGTCGAGAGCATCATCAACGAAGAGATCGCGCTGCTAGCCAAAGACGGGCCGAGCGCAGACGAACTGAAGGCCCGCCAGGCGGCGATCGAGTCTGGCACGCTCTCATCGCTTCAGAGCCTGATGAGCCGCGCCGACAAGCTGAACGAGTACGAGTACTACTTTGGCAACCCCGACAGCCTTGAAGCCGATCTCAACCGCTTTCGCAACGCGACGCCCAAGACGGTCGCCGAGGCGCTGTCAAAGTACGTCGGCGTGAAGGAGACCGACGCGCGCTTTGTGTCGCGCGTGCTGCCCGAGGAATCTCAGCGCCCCAAGACCGCTCGCGACACGCGCCCCGCCGACGCGCAGGGCGCGCCCTTCGTCGCCCCCGTGCCAACTTCCTTCGCCCTGTCCAACGGCGTCAACGTTCGCTATTGGCACCGCCCGGGCACGAACCTTGTCTCCGCCCGCGCCGTCTTCAACACCGGCAAGGTGATCGATGATCCGCAGACCGCCGGCCTCGTCTCGCTCACGGGCGACATGCTCAGCGAGGGCGTCAAGATCGATGGCAAAGAGTTGGACGGCGCCGCGTACGCCGCGGCTTTGCAGATGCTGGGCGCAAGCGCCGGCGCGAGCGCGACCAAAGAGTCCGTCATCGTTTCGCTCTCGACGCTGAGCCGCACGTTCAACGACGCCGCACCGCTGTGGGCCGCAGGGGCCATCAGCCCGCGGATGAACAGCGTGGACTTTGATCGCGTCAAGGCTCTTCACCTAGACGGACTAGAGCAGGAGGACGACGAGCCCACGATCGTCGCCGCCCGCGTCGGGCTCAAGTCACTCTTCGGCGCCAAGAACCCCTATGGCTGGTCGCTCAGCGGGGCCAAGCCCACCGTCCAATCACTGACCCTCGACCAGATCAAGGGCTTCCACACCGTCTTCCTCCGCCCGGACATTGCGACCATCTTCATCGCTGGCGACGTCAGCGAGCAGGAAGTGCGCGCGACGCTGGAGCGCACCTTTGGCGCGTGGAAGGTCTCGTCCGCGATCCCGACTTCGCCCTTGGACATGACGATCCCCAGCAGCGAAGGCCTGCGCGTGCTGCTGGTTGATCGCCCGGGCGCCGTGCAAACGGTGGTGAACTTCCTCGCGCCGGGCGTCAAATCCGACAACCCCGAGCGCGTGCCATTGCGGCTCATCAACATCGTGCTGGGCGGCAGCTTCACCAGCCGCCTGAATCAGAATCTTCGCGAGAAGAACGGCTTTACCTACGGCGCCGGCAGCCGCCAGAACTTCTCGCGTCATCTGGGCTGGTTCGCGGCGCGTTCGAGCGTCAAGAGCGAGTCCACGGGCCTGGCGCTCAAGGAGTTCATGAGCGAGTTCGATGCGTTGCGGGCCGGCAACATCACCCAGGAAGAGCTCGACAAGGCCAAGAAAACCGCGCGCACCGAAACGATCCAGGAGTTCGCAACGCTCGCGGGCTACGTCAGCACCGGCGCGAGCCTGCTGGAGGACAACCTCGACTGGTCAACCATCGCGTCGGACCTCCAGACGATCGACAGCGTCACGCTCGACCAGGTCAACCGCCTGGCACGCCCCTCGATCAACCTCGAACGCGGCCTGCTCATCATGGTCGGCGACAAGGCCACCATCCTCACCAAGATCAAGGAAGCCGGTGTCAGCCTGCCGCCGATCGTTGAGGTCGATGAGCAGGGGAACGTGAAGAAGGAGTGAGTGGCGAAGTGGCGAAGTGGCGAAGTGGCGAAGTGGCGAAGTGGCGAAGTGGCGAAGTGGCGAAGTGAACAGTGACAACTGACGCGCGTATGCCGCGCGCCATTGTCGTGCGCCCAAGGTAGACCAATCTCGCGTCTTCGCGCCGCGGCGCACGCGTCTTGTGGCCCTGTGATTCGGTCATGCGACGGCACGCAGCCACGGCAGCCACCCGCTGAGCGTCCTCATCCGCCGGTACGAACCTCAGCCCCAAGCGCGGCCTTCAGCCGCGCGATCAGCGCATCCACCGGCGCGTTGACCTCCTCGTCGCGCAGCGTCTTCTCCGGGTGACGAAACCGCATCCGGAATGTCAGGCTCTTCTTGCCCTCGGGGATGGGCTTGCCGCGATAGGTCGTCACGAACGCCAGCGATTCCATGAACTCCGGCGCGCTGTCGAGCGTCGCCTGACGAACGCGGTCCCACTGCGTGTCCTCGTCGATGATGAGCGAGAGGTCGCGCTCGGTGGCCGCCATCACCGGCAGAGGCGTCACCGTCACACGAGCCGGGAACGGCGCCACCAGCGGCTCATACGCCAGCTCCGCAACGATCACCGGGTGCTCCAGCTCATACAAATGCTGCGTCGCTTCATCGACCACGCCCAGCATCCCGAGCACCACGTCGCCCTCGCCGGTCTTGATGATTACGCGTCCGCTCGCGCCCGCATCCAGCGCCATCACGCGTGGCGAGTCACCGATCGGCTCGAAGCGCAGGTCCGCGTTTGGCCCGTGCATCGCGAACACCAGCGCCTCGACCACGCCGCGCATCTGCCGCACGCCGAGCTGGCGTCGCTCGAAGGCGTTGCCGGTGCTCGGCAGGTCGCTCAGCAGCGCCAGCGTCTGCCGCTCGATCGTGATGCCCGGCCGATCCATCGCCTCGCCGAACGCCGCCCCCACCTCATAGAGCTTCACCATCGCACGCCCCGAACCACCACCGCCACCACCACCACTCGCGCCACCATCCGCACGCCGATCCTGATTCACGCGACGGCATGCCAAGAGCCCGCACAGCACGCTGGGGCGCAGTGTCCCTTCGTTGCCGCGACGATCATCGCTCACGCTCGTGAGCGCCACCCCCGGAAGCACCAGCGGCTTCGCGGCCTTCGCGCTCGTGAAACTAAACGTCACCGTCTCGAAGAACCCGCACCCGGTCAGCACCCGCGCCACCTCGCGCCCGGCCCGCTCGCTCCGCTGCGGCTCGTTGATACGCACGGGCATCAGATCCGGCACAACAATCTTGTCGTAGCCGATCGTCCGCGCGATCTCCTCGATCAGGTCAATCTCCAATCGCACGTCGTTGCGAGTCGCTGGCACAGTCACCCGCCACTCGCTCGAGCCCGCACCACCCGCAAGCGCGCACCCCTGCGCCTCCAGCGCGCGCTCGATCTGCGCATCGCTCAGGTCCACGCCGATCACCCGACGAACCCGCGCCCCGCGAAGCTGGATCACCACCGGCTCATCGCTCCACGAGCCGGACTCGATCGTCCCCGTCATCAGCCGCCCGCCGGCAAGGTCAAGGATCAAACTGACAACTCGGTCGCTGGCCGCCTGGAGCGTGCGAGGAGAGACCACGCGCTGGAATCGGTGCGACGCGTCGCTGGTGATGTTCAGCCGCCGCGCTGCCTTGCGGATTTTCACCGGGTTCCACGTCGCAACCTCGACCAGCACGTCGCTGGTCCGCTCGCTCACGCCCGTCCGCGCCCCGCCCATGATCCCCGCCAGCGACAGCGGCCCGCTGGAATCGGCGACGACCAACTCGCCCGTCGCGAGCGTGACAGTCTTCCCGTCCAGCAGTTCGATCTTCTCGCCAGTCTTTGCGCCGCGCACGATCACCTCGCGCACGCCGCCCTTTTCCATCGACGCGTGGACCATGTCGAGGTCAAACACATGGCTGGGGTTGCCCAGTTCGCTCTGGACGTAGTTGGTGATGTCCACGACGTTGTTGATGGATCGCTGCCCGACCGCCGCCAGGCGGTCCACCAGCCACGCGGGGCTGAGTCCAACTTTGACTCCCGTGATGACGCGCAGCGTAAACCGCGGGCAATCGTCGGCGACCTCGTTGACCAGCTTGACGACCGACGACGCCTGCGCCGTCGCGTCCGGCGTCGGCGGCGTCACGTCGGGCCGCACCACGCCCAGCCGCCCATCACTCACCGCAGCGATCTCCGACGCCAGCGTCACGTGACACAGCGCGTCGCCGCGATTGCTGGTGATCTCGACATCCAAACAATGATCGATCCCGCCGCCGCCCCCCGCCCCGCCGCCACTTGGCAGCGCCACCGGCGTGATCGACTCCACCGGAAAGCCGGCGCTGGTGAGCATCGCCTCCGCCTCCGGCGCGCTGAGCGTGCCGGGCTGGGGGGAGGAGAGCATGCTGTTCAGCCACGCCAGAGAGATCTTCATAGGGGCGTAGATTATGCGCGAGGGCGGATTGCCGAAACGCGTGCCAACGGGGTCCCCCCGGCCCCACACCTCTCCGGCACAACCGGCCACCCGTCACCCGTCAACTGCGACCTGCGACTCGCGACTCGCGACTTTGCGTTCAAGCCACCACATTGATCTGTACGTCAAGGATCGCCGTCCGGGCCGCGAGGCACGCGCTCTCGCTGCACGCCTGATACGTCACCGCCAAGCGCGCGTCGCCGGTCACTGCGCCAATCTTCTCGATCGCCACCACCACCTCGATGCGCCCGCGATGCACACGATGGGTCGCGCCCTCCATCGCTTCGCCCGCCGGGTAGTCCGCGTACACCGCGAGTCCTCCCCCCCCCCCACCGCCTCCGCCCCCCCCACCATCTCCTCCCATCAGATCCACCTTCAGCGGCAGCACCACGCCACCCGACGCCTCGCCCGCGTCAAACGCGTTGATGTGATACCCCGGCGCGATCTCGATCGCCAGCACAATCTCCGCCGGCTCGCTGTCGCTGAGTGTGACCTCCTCGCCCGACGCAAAGACCGTCACGATCTCGTCCGGCGTCTGCGCGCCGTGCGTCGCGCGCTCGCTCGCCCCGCGCGCAAGCAGCCCCTCGCGAACCGCCTGCGCGTCGATCCCCAGCAAGCGCAGCAGCGCCACGCTCGACAGCGCCGTCGCGATGGGGGACTCCTTCAGATCCGCAGAGATCGATGCCAGCACGCCCCGGGCCCGGGCCAGCAGCGTCGCGTTGCCGGTGAGTTCGTGCAGATCAATGAGCGCGTTGAGCAGCACCGCCACGCCGCTGGGCGTCGCGCCGTCGTACGTCGATCGCGCCCGCACGAACAGGTCCGCCGCGCCGGCCCGTGTGTCAAAGAACCCGGCGCCGGATCCCTCAGCAAATCTCGCCTCGGTTTCGCGCAGCACGCCCTGCGCCGCATCGATCCACGACGCGATCTCCGCTTCGCCCGCGCCGTGCTGACCGCCCGCCTTCGCCATGGCCGTCAAACCCGACAGCACATGGGCATGATCCTCAAGCACGCCCGGGATCGCGCTGCGCACGCCCTGCCGCCACGATCGCCACACGCGCACGCACGCCCCGCCCGGCGCATCGACCCGATCCGCGAGGTTTATCAGCACAAACCGCATCGCCCGCGCCGCGGCCGCATACATCGACGCGTCGTTCAACTCGACCGACGCTCGCGCCAGGCCAGCGATCATCTGCCCGTTCCACGCCGCGAGGACCTTGTCATCGAGCCTCGCCTGCTTGCGCCGCGCGCGATACGCCAGCATCTGCTCGCACACGCGATCGAGCATCACCAGAAACCCCTCAACCGTCACGCTCCGCCGCCTCGCGTGCTCCTCCGGCCTCGAGCGCAGCCAGAGCACGCTCCGCCCCGGCTCGCCCGGGTGATGCGGGTCCTGGAAGTTCGCGCCCTCGCTGACCGAAAAGACGTCCAGCGCGAACGCCCGCTCCGCCTCGTCGGGCAGCGCCTCGCGCACGTCCGCTGGCGTCCACACATAGTTCAGCCCCTCGCGCCCGTCAACCTCCGCGTCTTGCGCGCTGAAGAACCCGCCCTGCGCATCGGTCATCTCGCGCAACAGATACGCAAAGATCCGGCCCGCAATCCGCCGGTAGAACTCGTCGCCATACACCCGCGCCGCTCGCGCATACACCGGCAGCAACTGCGCCTGGTCGTACAGCATCTTCTCAAAGTGCGGCACCAACCAAAGCTGATCCACGCTGTACCGATGAAAGCCGCCCCCCACCTGATCAAACATTCCCCCCGTCGCCATCTTGTCCAGCGTCAGCCGCAGCGCGACATCAATCGCGCCGCGCGTCTCCGAGTCCCCCGCCTTGTCGCGAGCCGCCAAGAGCAGCTCCAGATACACCGGCTGCGGAAACTTTGGCGCGCGCCCGAACCCGCCGTGCGTGCGATCAACAATCGTCAACAGCGTCGTCACCGCACGCTGCACATCGTCCGCCCCCACCAGCACCGGCACGCTGACCCTCCCGAGCTTCGCCAGAATCTCGCCCCCCACCGCCTCGGCCTGCGTGCGAATCGCGCCGCGATCACTCGCGTACGCCTCGCTGATCTTCTCCAGCACCTGCGTAAAGCTCGGCCTCCCATGCAAAGGCCGCGGCGGGAAATACGTCCCGCCCCAAAACGGCCTCAGCGTGTCCGGCTCCAGAAACACGCTCATCGGCCACCCGCCCTGACCCGTCAACATCTGGACCGCCGCCATGTACAAATCATCCAGGTCCGGTCGCTCCTCGCGATCAAGCTTCACGTTGACAAACTTTTCGTTCATCACCCGCGCCGTCGCCTCGTCCTCAAAGCTCTCGCGCTCCATGACATGACACCAATAACAGGTGCTGTACCCGACACTCAGAAAGATCGGCACGTCACGCGCCCGCGCCGCCTCGATCGCCTCGCTCCCCCAGGGGTACCAATCCACCGGGTTGTGGGCGTGCTGCAACAGATACGGGCTGCTCGTCTTCCCAAGCCGGTTGACAGGTCGATCGCTCGTGTCGCTGCTGCTCATGGCCCAGAGTATGGGGCGTCGCGGCACATCTGGCCGATGATGAATCCGAGTACCGCCCACCTTCCGAACTGAAACCGGCACGTTCTTCGTCGCCTTCACCGACGCTTCACACACCGCCACCCCATTCGCACCCACGCTCAGGATCACCATGCACACAACACTCCTGACAACCACCGCCCTCTTGCTGCTCGCCGGCGCGCTCGCGGGCTGCTCCACGTCCACGTCGAGTCAGGCTTCCAAGCCGGACGCGCCCACTCCCGGCCCGACCCTCGCGCCCTGGCAACGTGCGGACCCGTTCGCGGGCCTGACGCCGGGCGACGCCAAGGTTGTTCGCGTCGGCGGCGATATGGACGCCAACGTGTCGCGCAAGGGCGAGTCGTACGTCTTCGGAACTGCGCTGATCGATACGCCGCTGCCCGTGGGCTACCCGGCGCCGACTCCCCCGGGCGCGATCGAGTTAAAGCGGTACCCCGTCGTCCGCCGGGCGCAGGTCTCCGGCACCGTGAGCCCGGACCTGGCGACGAACTTCGCGTTCTTCCCGCTCTTCAACCACATCAAGGGCCGCCAGATCGCGATGACCTCGCCCGTCGAAGTGGACTACACCGACCTCCGCTCCCGCATCGAGCCCGGCCAACGCCCCATCGGCCCCACCGGCTGGCAGATGGCCTTCCTCTATCGCACACCCGAGCAGGGCCCCGCGGGCACCGACCCGCGCAACAAGAACGTGGTCGTCCTGGACACCGAGCCGGTGACGGTGCTGTCGATGGGCATGCAGGGCGGATACGCGCTGGGCCAAACGACCGACGCCGTGATCCTGCTGGAACAGTGGCTGGCGGAGCACCCGCAGTGGCAGCCGCTGGGTCAGGACGCCCGGGGGTTCTTCTACAACGGCCCTGAACGACGCGACAAAGACAAGTGGGCCGAGGCCCAGATCCCAGTGCGCTTTGTCGGCGAAGGCAAATAGGCGAGTCGCGAATCGCAAGGGATAAGTCGCGAGCCGCGAGTACAGAGTCGCGAGTGCCGAGTCGCGAGCGATGCTGTGGCCCACGGCCTCCGCCCGGTATCGCGAGCGCCTGCCGAGCTTGCCTTCATCTCATCGCTCAGCACTCAGCACTCCGTCCTCAAAAACAGACCGCGGCCCCGACAATCGCCGGGGCCGCGGGGACTCACTGAGTTCAATCTGGCGCCGCTCAGTTGCTTAGGCGCGGGCCGCCTTCGCCACCGCTCGGGGCCGCGGGGCGCTGCGGCTGCTCAAGCGAGATCTCGCCGTTGGACTGCTCGAACTGGCGGATGACCTGCCCGAGGCTGATCGCCAGGCGCTTGGCGCCCTTCCAGTTCATCACGACTCTGTTGCTCACGTCAAACCGAAGCATCGGGCGGTTGTCCGGGGTCGGGGCTGGCATGTTGATGCCGAAGTCCAGCACAACCTCGTCCATCGTGGTCGACGTGCGAATCGTGTTCGCGTACGTCGTGGTCATCTGCGCATCGTTGATCTGAAGCTGAACTTGCTGCTGCTGCGGTTGCTGATCGGCCATGACAAAACCTTTCAAAGAAGATGAGAAATCCGGGTGTGTTGAGCCTTGACCGCGTGCTATCGGAGGCACACGCCGCCGCGAAGGCAGAGGATAGCCGAGCCGCGCCGACGAGGCGTTGCCGCCCCCGGCCTGGGCTTCGGCGCGCCTGGGTGCCCGGCCCACCGCTCTGGCGTCTCACGGTTCCCGGACCTGCCCGCGCTGGTTCTCGCCCTCAAGCTGGGCAAGCCCCGTGAAACCAGAGAAACCCTGCTAGCACGCGGCGTTTCCATCCTCGCGCTTTGCTCGCTGGCGGTCTGTTCTGATGCCACAGTGAAGCGTCGCTTGACCACACAAACAGGAGCTCACTCGTGAAGACCAGCATCATCGCCGCGATCGCCCTCTTGGGCCTCGCTGGCACCGCCAACGCCGAGGTCGTCTTCTCCGACAACTTCAGCGGCAACGCCAACGCCAATCTCACCACCGGCACGTTCGTCACCGGCGCCAACACCGGCTTCAACTTCTGGCCCATCGGCACCAGCGGAGATATGGACGCCGGATTCTTCAGCGTCGTCAACCGCGCCCGCGATGTACACTCCCAGTTCACCACCAGCCTCGACGCGGAGAACAACCCCAACGGCGCATACGCGATCTACAACGGCTTCTCCAACGAGAGCGGCACCGCCTACAGCGTCTTCCTCACCAACCTCATCGCTGGCGAGCACTACACCTTCTCCGTCGCGATGCTCACCCTCGCCGCCGACCCGCCCTATCCCCAGATCTCGACGATTCAGTTCTCTCAGAACGCGAACGCCCTGGGCGATGACATCACCCTCACCCCCGTGCCTAGCGGCAGCGAAGCCTGGACCGTCTACTCCCGCACCTTCACCGCCACCGGCGAAGACGTGCTCACAATCCGCAACCTCGCGGGCGCCTCGAACGCCGGCAACGACTTCGGCCTCGATAACGTGCAGATCTCTCGCATCCCCGCCCCCGGCGCCTGCGCCATGCTCGGCCTGGGCATGCTCGGCGCCGCCCGCCGCCGACGCGCCTGAGCCGCTCGCTCGCCCACTTGTCTGCCCTGTCTCGTCAGGTACACGTCCCGAGCCGTCACGAGAAACTCTGACGCAAGCAACCCCGGATCCTCTCCGGGGTTGCTCGTCATTCGGCAGTCGTTGAAGCGCCAAGGGTGTGGCGACCCTTCCAAAATGCCCGAGACAGGAGTTGAACCTGCACGCCTTTAAAGGGCGACGGATTTTGAATCCGTTGCGTCTGCCAGTTCCGCCACTCGGGCCGCGAGGCCAGAGTTTAGCGGCCTCACTCCCCCCGGGCGTACACCATCGCCTCGCGCCGATCGCTCTCGCGTGGCTCGCCCCGCCCCCCCGCCCGCATCGCCCGCGCTCCCCAGCCTCAGCAGCCGTTGAAGAACACGCTGAAGAACAGGTTGTAATCGCCCTCGGTCACGCCGTTGTTCGGCACGCCGCCAGTTCCGCCGGTGCCAAAGGGCGCAAGCGCTGTGCCCTGATCGTCGGAAATATCGCACCATGCCTGAGCATCAAAGAACCCGCTGAAGAACGCGTTGTAGTCCCCTTCGGTCACGCCATTGTTCGGCGTAGCCGGGTTCGGCGGCGTCGGTGGGTTGATAATCGGCTCGCCCTGATCATTGGCGATATCCGCCGGGCCGCAGCGCACTGGCGCGGGCGGCGCGATGATCGCCTTGGTGATCACGGCCCGCATGACCACGTCGCCGGTCTGCTGGAAGTTCGCCATATCAAACCACTGCGGCGTGTTGATGATCGGCGGGATCGTGCCGTACACCCAGTTCCGCGCGGGCGTGATCCCGTTGAGATCGATCGGCGTGGTCGCGCCCGCGGGGGCAGACGTGTTCTGCGCAAACGTCATCGCGAACGTGAATCGGTCGTACTCCGCCGGGATGATGACGTTGAACGACGACAAGTCGTACTCGTTCATGTACCCATCGATCAACTGCGGCGAGAAGCCGTCCGGCGGCGCGTCCAGCGAATCGAAAATCCTCGACGCCGTGGGCACAAACGCCGGCAGCCCCACGCGCCCCTTCCAGATCTCCAGGTTGTCATGGATCGTGCTGCCCGTATTGCCGGAGGCGGATCGCCACAGCACCTGAACGCGCAGCACTTTCGCCGGGCGATACGCCGGCGGGATCAGCAGCACCACGCCCACCTTCTCGTTGGCATCAAAGTTAAACTGCAAGCCCACCGGCACCGACACCGGGAAGTCCGGGTCCGCGACCGGGAGGTTGTCGTTCTTCAAAAGCAACTCGTCCACCGCCAACGCCGGCGTCGCCAGCGTCCCCGCGATCAGCGCAACGCTCGCGCACCACATCGCCCTTGAGAGCGCCATTGAACGAGTCCGTAACTCAGTTGCCATGTGTGTCCTTTCAAGCCAACCGCCACGGGAAAGAGCGGGCGGCGACGGAACGTTCACGGCGAGAACCGCCGCGAAGCCTCAAACTCAAGCCCAGCGCGAGCCAAGCCGCATCCCTATGCCAATGTATACCACGAGCACCGGGATTTGCCCAGCGAACTCGCTGGTGGATACCCCGGATTCGCCTTCGTCCCGCCCCCGGTTGCAACCAAACCCGCCCCGAGCCCCGAAAGGCCCGCCGCGCACGCCGCCCCTACTCCGCCTAAAGCTCGTCACCTGAACCCCCCTCACCCCCCTTCACCCCCACTCACCGTCTCCTCACCCCCACACCAGCCGCACCACGTCGTGATATGTCACCAGCACGAACATCGACGCGATCAGCAGCAGCCCCGCGATCGTCGTCACGTTCTGGAACGCCACCGACACCGGCCGCCCGGTGAACTGCTCGTAGAGCAAGAACAGGAAGTGCCCGCCATCAACAATCGGCAGCGGTAAAAAGTTCACCACCGCCAGGTTCACGCTGATGATCGCCATGAAGAACATCAGCCAGATCAAGCCCCGGTCCGCCAGCAGCGTGCCGACGTGCGCGATGCCCACCGGCCCGCGCAGGTGCTCGACCTTGATGCTCCCCTGAAACAAGCGCGCGAACGTGATGTAGGTCTGCGTCATGGCGGTCTTGGTCTGACGCATGCCCATCGAGATCGCCTCGCCGACGGTGGATGCGTGCAGCGTGATCTGCACCGGCTCGAGCAAGTAGTCCGAGATCGCCGCCTTCCAGCCCAGCGCGCGCAGCGCTTCGGCTTCGCCCTTCTCGCCGCCGCCAATCGTCCAGGTCGTGCGTTCATCTGGCACGCTCGCGTCCGCATTCACCATCACGCGTCGATGGACCAGCTCAACAACGACATCGTCCCCCACCGGCGTCTCCTTCGCCGCGCTCCGCAGCGTGCGCCACACGTCCGCCAGCGTCGTCACCGCCTCCCCATTCACCGACACGATCTGCGAGCCCACCGGCAGCCCGAGGGCCGCGCCGCTGGGCACCCCCGGCGTCACGCCATCAGCCCCCTCAACACGCGGCGACGAAGGCCACCGCCCCACGATCGCCGGAGCATTCTCTGTCTCGACACCAAAGCCAATGCGGCCGTCAGTCACCTTGACGCCTTTCAGCGTCACGAGCTCGCGCGCACCGGTGCCGCTCGCTGCCGCCCCCTCGCCAGCAGCCTCCGCACCCGCCTTCGCGCGCCACACCACCACGTCGATCGTCCGACCATCGTGCTTGCCGATCTCATCAATCCCCTCGCGGAACGTGGGCCATTGCAGCCCGCCCAGGACCGCGAAGACGTCTCCCGCTCGAAGCCCCGCCTTCGACCCCGCGTCTTCCGTGCGCTTCACGCTCATCACCGGGGGCAGGCCCAGCACGTGGTCGATCTCAAATCGCTTTAGCGCGCTGGGGGCGAACAGCGCTTGCTGCAACTGCGGTTGCGACGTGACAGACGCTTCCACGCGCCGCTCGACCACGTTCGCCTGCGCCTCGCCCGCTCGCTCAACCACAACCTTCAGCGGCGCTCCATCGCGCGCCGAGATCGCCGCGTCCAGCTCACTCCGCGTTCGCAGCGCCTTCGAGTCGCCCACCACGCTGACGATCCGATCGCCCGGTTGAATCTCAACCAGGCCTTCCTCGCGGAACACCTTCTCCGCCTGCACACGCTGAGCGCCCGACTTTCCGCTCATCAGTTGCAGTGAGCGCTCCGGCTCCACACCCATCGACAACATCTTCGACCCCGTGTCCACCCGCGGCCTCACCGCAAACGTCAGCAACCCCTCAACGCCCGCACGCCGCACCTCCACCACCACGTCCGAACCCGGACTCGACATCGCCGACGCCACACTGATTTCGTTGAACGTGCGAACTGACTCGCCATCGACCGCGACAACCTCGTCGCCCGGGCGCAGCCCCGCAAGCGTCCCGGCTGGCCCGACTTTCACGCTCGCAAACGCCGCGGGCGAGCCCGGCACCACTCGTCCCAGCACCGGCGCCTCGGTCAGCAGGCCAACGCGAAACACAATCACAAACAACACCGCGGCCGTGATGATGTTCATCACCACCCCGGCGCTGATCACGATCATCCGCTTCCACGTCGGCGCGCTGTTGTACGAATCTCGCTCGTCCGAACGCGCCGAAGGGTCCGTGTCCTCCTGCCCCAGCATCTTCACATATCCACCCAGCGGCAGCACGTTCCAGCGATACTCCGTCGGCGACACCGCGATCGCCCCGGCGGGGTCACCCGCGCGCAGCGTGTGATACTCGCCCTCGGAGCTCCCGCGTCGCACGCCCATGCCCTTGCGATAGCTCACGATCGCCGGCCCGAAGCCCAGCGCAAACGCCAGCACGCGGATCCCCGCCCATCGCGCCGCAAGGAAATGCCCGAGCTCATGCAGCACGATGATCAGACTGAACCCGATCATCACCAGCAACAGATCGAAGCCCGTCGTCAAGTACCAATACAACTGATCCATAGCTCGCTTTCAGAGTGAGGCCAATCCCCACGAGGCTCATCATCGTTCGCAGACCAACCGCTGCCGGTTCGTCGGTTTCCCGCTTTGAACCTCGCGCAATCTCAGCCCACAATATCGGTCCCCGGCCCGCCGGGCTGCACGCCATCCACGAAGAAGGCCCGGACAGTCGCCTGTCCGGGCCTCCAAAGTCTTGATCTCACCGAGCACGCCCCGCGGATGTGAGGCGTTCACCCGATTGAGAATCATCAGCGTGATCTCAGTTCTTCTTTGCAGCAGCGCCGTACTTCACGCTGCAGCCATACGCCTTGGTCTCGCTCTCAGCGACGGTCTCGCCCTTGACGATGCTCTCCAGCGCGTTCCTGACGTAGTTCTTGTTGCCAGCCTTGGCCGCGGACTTGTCATTGTCGATCGCGCCGGCGTAGGCCAGCACGCCATCCTTCTGGATCACGAACATGTGCGGGGTGTTCGTCGCGCCATACGCACGCCCCGTCTCGCCGCTCTCGTCCAGCAGGATCGGATACTCGATCTTCCACTTCTTCTTGATGTCGGCGTTGAGCTGCTTGCCCGCGCCTTCCTTGCCCGGCGCGCCGCTGTTGATCGCGACCCACTTCACGCCCTTGTCCTTGAACGCATTGAAGGTGTCTGGCATCGTCGTGTTCTTCTCGTAATGCTTCACGACGAAGGGGCACTCGGGGTTGAACCACTCGACCACGACCGCCTTGGTGTCCTTGTCAGCAAGCAGGTCCGCGAGCTTGACGACCTTGCCGTCGGTGTCCGTGAGCGTGAACTCTGGCGCCTTCTCGCCGACCCTGGCGGTCGTCGCTTTCTTGTCGTCCTTTTTGCCCTCTTTGTTGTCCTTCATCTTCTTCTCGACCGCGCCGGGCGCGCCCGAGGCCGAGATGGTGGGAACAAAGGTTGCGAAGCTGAAGGCCAAAACGCCGCAGGACAGAAGAGCCAGAACCGTGTTGCGAGACTTCATCGAGAAACTCCTTGTGAAGAAACGGAAAAGACACACGTAGACCGGATGATTCAGGCCGTCGGTCCACGCCGTCGGCCGGTCAACTGCAAATGTCCGCTCAAGGCCGCCATCAAGGGCCAACGCCCCCGGTTGCCGAAGGATTGCCGCCCCCACCCCCGCCACCATCCACCGACCCCTTGGCTGGCAAGGAAGCATCGGGCGGCGCGACATCAACCGTGTAAAACTCCGAGACGATTTTCGGTTGCGTTTTCAAGCCCGGCGCCTGGGAATCCGCGCTAGCCTGGCGTGACCGACGGACCTCCAGCAACCCCGTCACGCGCCCCGCGGCCTTGTCCGCCCCGGGCTTCACCGGGTCAAACGTCAGTTCCAGCGACCCCCCGCGCGAGTTCTCACCCTGCGCGATCAGGTCGGTCGGCCCGCGCGAAATCTCTGCCGGGTAGAACGCGAGAAACGCGGAGCCCTTGGCCGTGATCGTGAGTTTGGTCGGCGACGACCAAATCGTCGTGACACCGGCGGGGAGCGCACGGCCCAGCCGCGCTTGCGCGGCCTTGATCGTTTCAATGCCCTTGATGTCAGCAACCGATTTTTCCGCCACCGGAAGCTCAATTTTCAGCGTCGAGCGGCCAGGGATGCACGTGTCTTTGCAGACCAGAAACTCTAAGTCGATTTCAAGCGTCACGCGATCGCCGGGTTTGGCGGTGGAGGAGACGGTCGCGGGGATGAGCAGCGTCGCACTGCCCTCGTAGACGTGATCGAGCAGGCCGACGCTCAAGTATCGCGTCGGAGCGGGATATTCTACCGGCTTCAGGCTGAGATTCTTGGACGGTGCAAGGTTATGAAAGATTGGGGCCACGCCGGTGTCGTTCAGCCCCGGCCAATACGTGTGCCAACCCGGCGCGACATCAAGCTGTACCCCCAGCAGAAACGAATCACCCGGCGCGACGGATGATTTATCGCTGATCAGGCTGGTTTTCAGGTGCTTGTTCCCGCCCGCTTCGTCCGCCGCAGGCTCGTTTGACATCGGCAAGGCGGGCGCCGTGGGCTCGGTGCCAGCGTGCGCAGGGGCCGTTTGGCCCCACGTGACGGCCGCGGCGGCGGCGGCGACGGCGAGCGACCCGCACGTCGTTATCAATAGTCTGGCCCGAGTCATGCTGAACCTGAAACCCATGCCGGCCTCCTTGCAAACAGATTGGCGACCCCGGGAATCTATTGCGTTCACCGGTAAGTTCGTCGAATGCCGCGTCTCCGATGCACTATCACCGCTGACGATACGCCTTGGACGTGAAACGTGTTCGACGCGCCCGTATGCTCAGGGCGTATGACAAGCAACCGCAGCCGGCGACTCACGATGGCGATCGCGACACTCCTTTGCACGGCGCTGCTCGTGGGCGGATGTGCCAAGATTGATGACCGGCGCCTCGATGAGGACATGATCACGCTCAGCGAGCTGCGGACGCTGATCATCAAGCAGAACGCGAGCCCGAAGGACGCCGAGGTCATCATTCTTGATGCACGCCGCCCCTCGGTCATCGCGCGAGGCGGGATTCCGGGCGCGCGTCCTATTGATCTGCTTTCGATCGATAGCGTGCAGAAGCGCCCGGATCCGAAGATTGCCCAGTTTGACACAAAGGTTGTCTACGGCGACAACCCCGCCGACGCCATCGCGCGAGCGGTGGCCAAGCGAATGCTCGAGGCGGGGTACGACAACGTGCGGTGGTATCGCGGCGGCTGGGAGGAGTGGGCGCGAACGGTGAACCCCGGAACGGTGCCTGCGTCGAGCACGTCGGGGAAGCCGTGACGAGGGTTCTGTCCCGAGGGTTTCCCCTCTTTCTCCAGTTCACGGGCGGGCAGACGGGCTAAATCGGACGTGGTCGGGGTTTATTCTTGCGCGTGCGCTGAAATTGCCGCTTGCATAAACGTGAGTGTCGGGTACTTTAATATCAGCAACTTGGTGTAGGGGTATGGAACGAGCGCGTCTTCCGGCTCAAACGAGCGGTCAGTCTGTCTTTTCGTTTCGCTGTCGTCATCGCCTTCCGGTGTGTGGGCTCGCGGCGTTGAGTGCGTCGCGAGCTTTGGACGGCGTCCACACTTTAAAGGAGTTTGTCATGAAGAAGTTCGTCCCCGCTTTGCTTGGAGCGCTCGCGCTGATGAGCGCAACGTGCCAGGCCAATGCCCAGCTTGTTGTCGGCAACGACAACGCGAACGGTCAACTTTGGGTCATCGACATCGTGAACAGCGGTACCGCGACGCGACAACTGGTCAGCGGCACGACCGCGCAGGTTCGCGGGATCGCGGCGGACAACACCAACAACATTCTGTACTGGCTGGACGGGTCCTCGACCCCCCAGTCGTTGTACAGGGCGACGATGACCACGTCGGGCACGCTGAGCCCGGTGCTGGTTGGCATCCTCCGCATCGGCGTGACCAACGTCGCGCCCCAGAGCTTGGCGTACGACACCGTTGCCGGCAAGCTCTACGCGTATCACAACTCGGGGGCGGTTCTCACCGAGGGCATTTACGAGGTAAACGTCATCGACGCGACGATGACGGTGGCGTATTTGCCGGGCGTCACCGCTGGCGAAGCGACAGGCTTTGATTACGACAGCGGGACCGACGCGTTCTATTACACGAACGACTCGACGACCGTCTCGACCTTCAGCCCCAATGGCCGCGGGCTTTACAGGCTCGCGAAGCCGCTGACCGCGCCCGTGCTTTCGTTCGTCACGGCCTACCCGGGCACGGACATTGACGTCGACGGCCTGGCGATGGGCAACGGGCGCGCGTACTTCGTCAACGACAACGGTCCGCACTACGTCTACAACCTCACGACCAACGTCTATGAGCCGAACATCCCGCAGACCTTCACCAGCACCGGCTTTGAATCCGGCGGCGCGTGGGCGCCCGGGCTGGTCCCGGCGGCGGCCGCGGGCGGCAACGTCGCGGTCACGATCAGCGACAGCCCTGACCCGCTGACGATTCCTCCCGGCGGCGATATCACGTACGTCATCACCGCCACCAACTTCGGCCCCGATCCGGCGACGGGCGTCAATGTCACCGGCACGCTGCCGGGCAACGTCACGTTCTCCTCGGTCACGGCGCCGGGCACGCACAACCTCGGCGTTATTTCGGCCAGCTTCGGCACGCTGGCATCTGGCGCGTCGGGCTCGATCACGGTTGTCGTAAACGGGCCGGCAGTTGCGCCCGCGACGGTGACCTACACCGTTAACGCGACCACGACGTCAACCGATCCGTTCCTCTCGAACAACACCGCGACCGCGACGACAGCGGTGGCTCAGCCGCCGGCCAATCTGGCGATCGTCGTCGTCGACGCACCGACGACGCTGGTCGTGCCGCCGGGCGGAGAGATCACGTTCACTGCGACAATCAACAACACCGTGGCGGGCAACAACGACGCCAACAACGTGGTCGTGACCGCGACCGTTCCGATCGATTATGACTTCGTCTCGGTCACGGCGCCGGGGACGTATGACGCGGGCACGCGCGTGATCACGGCGAACCTCGGCACGGTAACCTTCGGCTCCTCGCCGCAGATCATCGCGGTGGTCTCGCGGACGGCGCCGGTGGTCGGCTCGCAGACGATCACATTCCCTTGGAGCGTGACATCGTCGGCGGCGGACCCGGTGCTGACCAACAACGTTGACAACGAGACGACAATCATCCGCGAGACGCAGGCTGCGCTGTCGATCACGAACGTGGACTCGCCGGACCCGCTGTTGATCCCGCCGGGCGGGAACATCAACTACCTGATCACGGTGACTAACGGTCAGTCGGCGACGACCGACCCGAACGGAGCAGAGAACTCGACAGTGACGGGCACGCTCCCGACGGGGGTGACGTTTGTGTCGATCGATCCGCCGGGCACGTATGACGCGGGCACCCGGATGATCTCGACGAACCTGGGCACGGTCTTTAACGGCTCACCAGCGTCGTTCAACGTGGTGGTGAGCGCGGACGCAGTTGGCACCGTGGTCTTCCCCGTGACCGTATCGACCACGACCTTTGAACCCACGCTTACCAACAACACCGCGACTGCGACGACGACGATCGGCACCGACCCGCCGGCCAATCTGGCGATCGTCGTTATCGATGCGCCAGCGACGCTGGTCGTGCCGCCGGGCGGAGAGATCACGTTCACCGCAACGGTGAACAACACCGCCGTGGGCAACTTTGACGCCGACAACGTGGTCGTGACCGCGACCGTTCCGATCGACTACGACTTCGTAGGGGTCACGGCGCCGGGGACGTATGACGCGGGCACGCGCGTGATCACGGCCAATCTTGGCACCGTGACCTTCGGCTCCTCGCCGCAGATCATCGCGGTGGTCTCGCGGACGGCGCCGGTGGTCGGCTCGCTGACCATCACGTTCCCTTGGAGCGTGACATCGTCGGCGACGGACCCTGTGCTGACCAACAACGTGGACAACGAGACGACGATCATTCGCGAGCCGCAGGCCGCGCTGACGATCACGAACGTGGACTCGCCGGACCCGGTGGTGATCCCGCCGGGCGGGAACATCAACTACCTGATCACGGTGACCAACGGGCAGTCGGCGACGACCGACCCGAACGGAGCCGCGAACTCGACAGTGACGGGCACGCTCCCGACGGGGGTGACGTTTGTGTCGATCGATCCGCCGGGCACGTATGACGCGGGCACCCGGATGATCGCTACGAATCTGGGCACGGTCTTCAACGGCTCGCCAGCGTCGTTCAACGTGCTGGTGAGCGCGGACGCGATCGGCAGCGTGGTCTTCCCCGTGACCGTATCGACCACGACCCTTGAGCCCACGACCACCAATAACACCGCCACTGCCACGACGACGATCCGCGGTCCGCAGGCCAATCTGGGCGTCGCGATCGTCGATCCCTCGGATTGCGCCGTGAGCGCCGGTCAGAACTTCAGCTACACCGTCAACGTCACCAACGCCGGCACCGAGACCGGCAACGACATCGTTCTGAACTTCACGCTTCCCAGCTCCAGCGACGCGACGTTTGTTTCGTCCAGCCCCTCGATCGTGCCGCTCGCCGGCGTGATCACCTACAACATCGGCACGTTGGCCAGCGGCGACAGCGCGTCGCTCACGGTCAACATGACCGCCATCACCGCTGGAGCGACCCTCAGCAGCTCCGCGACGGTCGCTGGCTCGTCGGTGGACCCGACGCCCGCCAACAACTCGACGACGCAGAACACGCTGATCAGCAGCGGCGGCGGCCCGACGACGGCGGTCATTAAGGGTGTCATCTCGACGCTCGCCGGCTCCAGCAGCTCCGACGTCCCGGGCATCCCGGGCGCGAAGTTCGCGGGAAACTTCATGAACACGCCCTATGCCAGCCCGGATGGCACGAAGTTCATCCAACTGATCGACAGCGATCTGCCGACGACGTCCGACGCGTTGCTGGTCGTGTCGAACAACGGCGTCCTCTCGGTCGTCGTCCAGGAAGGCAGCCCGATCGCTGGCATCGCCCCGGCCGTTGCGAGCAACTTGGTTCAGATCATTGACACCAAGGCGTCCATCAACAACGCTGGCAACTACGCCTTCTCCGGCGACTTCGCCGGGACGGCCTCGGATGACTTCGTGGTCAAGAACGTCGGCGGCGTGTTCAGCCTCGTGATCGACGAGGACACGACGCCTTCTTCCACGATCGTCGCTGGTTCGACTACATGGAATGACATCGCGGGGAATGTGACGATCTCGCCCGCACCGGGCAACCTGGTGACGTTCAATGCCACGGTAAACGACGCTCCGGCGACGACGTTGGATTCGGCGCTCGTGCGCGACGACGGCGCCGTGGCGCTGGCGGTCGAGGGTGTCACCACTCCGGGCAATCTGGGCGCGGGCACCTTTGGAACGTGGCAGTTCTTCAGCTCCACCGACTTGCTCGGCCTGTCGTTTGACGCGACGCACACCAACTGGACCATCGGTGCCGACACCGACGATGTCACCACCCTTGACAACATCGCCGTGCGCAACGGCGACGTTGTGATCCAAGAGGGCTTCCCCTTCACCGGGGCCAGCGGCGTCGTGACCACCATCAATCGCATCCGCACGTCGCCGAACGGCGACTGGCTCGCCAGCTTCACCGGCACGGGCAGCATCATTCACATCGTCCGCAACGGGGCCGTGATCCTCAAGACCGGCGACTTGGTCCCGGGTGGCAACGGCGAGACCTTCAACCGCACGACCTTCGGAGTCGTCGGCAACGCCAACGGCGATTATGTCTACGGCGTCGAGACCACCGAGCCCGACGTGCTTCGCGACGGGGTGCTCGTGCTCAACAACACCACTGTCATCGCTCGCCAGAACGACCCGATCGACCTCAACAACGACGGCATCTTCAACGACGATGCCTTCATCCGCACCATTGAGAACGACAACATGTTCATGTCCAACACGGACGTGTATGTCACCGTCACGCTTCGCAACACCGGTGCCGCAGTCTGTGGCGCGTTGGACACTGTCGCGTCCGGCGCCGCGCTCATCCGCATCCCGCTCCCGAGCACGGTGGTGTTCCCGGCTCGTTGCAACGGTGCCGACATCGCCTACGACAACGGCGACTTCCTCCCTCGCGCCGAGATCGTTGACGGCACCAATGGCACCCCGGCCATCCCGGGTCCCTTCGGCGGCACCAACAACGGCGTGACCGAGGCCGAC
>Ga0163144_10009169_pt1 | contig 21287 bp, 13 predicted proteins | sample OliLak19BULKMAT1_FD_123175 | JGI IMG/M metagenome (GOLD analysis project Ga0163144, IMG submission 123175) | Freshwater microbial mat bacterial communities from Lake Vanda, McMurdo Dry Valleys, Antarctica - Oligotrophic Lake LV.19.BULKMAT1 | ecosystem: Environmental > Aquatic > Freshwater >... | reverse complement strand
TTCACCCCGACTTCCCTCGATGTCGTTTCCTCGGCCTCGATGAACTCGTTGTTGCCGTCGGTCAGACCGGTGTTCGGCGCGATACCTTCGGAATAGAGGCCGAAGACCGTGTAATTGTCGGTGATTTTGTAATTGAGGGCGAGGGTCTTCGACCACTTCCGAATCGGTTCCGGGAAATTGTCCTTCGGCGCGAACGATCCGTAGGTGATGTTGTTCGGATTGTTCACGTAACCGACTTCCTGAGCCTGAATTTGTTCACGTGTAAGCCCCTGGGTCCGGTCCGGGGACAGGCGGATGAAATCCTTGGTCGATGCATTGTACTCGTCGAACCGCAGACCGGCGATCGTTCCCAGCTTCTCCTTCCAGAATTTTCCTTGGTAGACGCCATAGTAACCCTTGTACCAGATATCCTGCTCCGAGTAGCGAAGCCCGGGCATCGCCAGATTCTCCCCTTTGAAGCGGAAGACGGAATAGTCGTCGACCGGTCGGAAATACAGGCTGTCGTTGAAGGCCGTGTCGCGATTGTACGCCCGGACCGGAGATTCGGTTCCGTTAAGAAAACGCACCGTGTCGGAAATAAAATGATTTCCTAGGAGGAAACGGTGATTCGTCTCCCCGATCAGCGGCAGGTTCGCATCGAACGTATAGGTTCCGCGCACCCGCCATTGCAGCGATTCGCTGGAAGTCGGGCGCTTGCTCCACCAATAACGCGTTATCCTCACGTTGTCCTGCGGGTTGAGATCCGCCGGATTCAGTCGATCGCGGGCAACAAAGAGGGGATTGGTCACCGCATAAACATCCTTGACCGTGAACTCGGTGTCGCCGATGGCCGTCAAAACGTTCCGGATGTTCAGCCCGCCGAGGCTGTTGTTCACGTTGCGCACATCCAGAGCCAGTTCCTCGGTGTCCTGCTTGGTATAATACGCTCCGGCGGAGAGGGCGAAGCTTCGGCTTGGAGTGATGTCGACATTGAAGAGCATATTGTCCTCGTCCCGCTTCTTGTAGGTGTCCGACCCGGTGATCCGGTAGGTGTCAGGCAGCCCGCCCCCCTGAAGCGCCCGGTTCGCGGGGTTGGGCTCGCTATAAAAGAGCTCCACACGGGGTACCCGCAACGGACGGCCCTGCGAATCCACGGTGACAACCCGACGATCCACCCTTCCCATGCCAGCGATCGGGCCCACTTGGCGGCCGAAGTTGTAAGCCTCATCCCATTCGTTCCGGAAAAACGGCTCCGTGCCTCCGCCGTCATCAAAGATCCACTGATCGCCCGTGCCGCTGAGCTTCGTCTTGGAGGTCTGGAACTCGAAGAAGGCATTGACCTTGTCCCGAAAGAAATAGTCGAGCTGGGCCACCTTGTAGTCCTGCTTCTTTCCCTGGCCGTCGGTATAGTGATCCCGGCCCTCCCACGCGCCCGCAACCCGGACGTTCATCGAATGGGCCTCCCGCCTGAAAACCGGGGCGGAGGCGTCGATCGTTCCGCGCATGAATCCGTAGTCGCCAATCGAGGCCCCCAGCGTGAGTCGGGGCGCGGAGGTGGGCTTCTTCGGAATCGCGTTCACAATTCCCGAGAGCACGCCCACGCCGTAAAGCAGGGAGTTGGGTCCCTTGACCACTTCCAACCGGTCCATGTTCACCGAATCCAGCAGACCGCCCAAGGCGATGTTCGTGGAGGGCGTGATCACGATTCCACCGACCCGGAAACCGAGGCGGGTCTGGAAGGGCACATCAAAACCGCGAATCGTCACGACGTTGGCAAAACTGCTGCCGCGGGCGCTCGCCGACGCCGATCGCTCGGCCGAACCACCACCCTCGTTGGCGTTGGCGGTGTTCCCCCCGCCCGGAGCCTCCTGCGTGTCCGAAAACACTCCGGACGCATATGCCAGCGCCTCGGTGAAATCCGTGGCCCCGATGTCCGAGATAAACTCCTCCGTGATCACTTGGATCGACATCGGAAGTTCCTTGATGGGTGTGTTCAGAGACGTGCCCGACGTGGAATTGGTCGCCCGGTACCCCACGTTGCCGGACTCGGAGATCACGAACGGAGACAAGATCACCGTCTCACTCTTCAGCCTCTCATCCTCCGGTGTCTCGACACGCTGCGCCTTGAGTGAGCCCGGAACCCAAATTCCAAAGGAAAGCAACAGTGCAAGACATGGAACCAGACGGTGGGGAGGAACCTCCTTGGCGGAACATTGGCCGCGACGGTGGACGACATGCAGGGAGTTCATGGGTGGAAGGGTCGGCAAGCGTGCTTCGGAAAATCGCCGGGGGTGGCGCTCGTCAACTGGGTGGTCTGGGGATGGGCACGGCGGCCGCAGGAAGCGCAGCCAATAGAGGGTAGATGAACTAGACCCGAGAGGATTGATCGGTTCGTCCGGACGGCACAACTTTGGCGTTACTTACACAGTAAAGCCAATACCTCTGATCCTGATGCCAATGCTATCTGCCCTCCGTTCAAACATTGAGAAGTGGCCGCCACAAAAACGATGTCAGCTGGACTTCACGACATCACCCGCTTCGCCCGCGAACCGGGCTTCGTTCCCGATTCTGGCACTCGGCTCGATCGGACCGTTTCCCCTCTGGGACACATGGACTTTCAACTACTCGGTCGCGGAGCGCGCCGGCACGTCTCCCCCTGACTGCGTTCGGATCGTTCAGCGGAGCGGTGGTCCTCGCTCCTTGACACGCGGGTGCTCCCGGCCATTCCTTCGCGACACCTCCCGTCGCGTTCACTGACACAGGCAAGTGTCGTCGCCTCCTCCTGATTACCCTACCCGCCCGTGGCCACCCCCGCTGCACTCTTCCCGTTCATTGCCCTGATCACGCTTGGCTCGGTTTGGGACTTGTCCGCCCAGCCGATCACCCTGGAGCCGGCCGACCGGCGTTCGGACATGAAGACCGATGGCGCTGCAGCCGCCTTAGTCGCGGGCCCAACTCGCTTGGAGCTGGCCTCGGGTTTCAGCGCCAGCCTCTGGGCGACCGAAACCATGAGGACAGATCCCAGGGCGATTGCATTCGACGAGCGAGGTCGCCTCTTCGTCACCGAAACCAAACGGGAAGAACTCCTCCGAGGCCTCGGCGTGCAGATCGGAATCTCCGGCCACGATCTCCACGGCCTGGTCCTCGGCCCGGACGGAAGGCTGTATTTCTCCGTCGGAGATCGAGGGGTCCATCTCACGACTCGGGAAGGAAAGGTCCTCGAAGTTCGCGAGACCGGAGCGGTCTTCCGATGCGCGCAGGACGGCAGCGGACTGGAACTCTTCGCCACCGGCTTGAGGAACCCGCGGGACCTGGCCTTCGACGATTTGGGCAACCTTTTCACCGGAGACAGCGAGGCGGACAACGGTGACCAAGCACGGTTGGTTCACCTGATTGACGGGGGCGACAGTGGCTGGCGGGCAGGTTATGAGTCAGCTACGCCCGACCATGGAGGTCCTTGGATCCGCGAGGGGATCTGGCGGCCACGCTTCGAGGACCAGCCGGCGTACTTTCTTCCTCCCATCTGCAGCATCGGACAGGGTCCCGCCGGGCTGACCTGCTATCCGGGCACCGGTCTGCCGGATGACTACCGGGACACCTTTTTTCTTTGTCACATCAACCACAGCCCGGGTGATAGTCGTATCCAAACCTACTCGCTCGAGCCCGCGGGTGCGGGCTTTTCTCTCGCGGACTCGCGCCTCTTTGTCCGGGGGGCGATGCCGACTGATGTTACGTTTGGACCGGACAATCGGCTCTATTTTTCCGACTGGGTCTCAGGCTGGCCCTGGCCCAAGTCCGGCCGCGGACAGATCCATGCGATTGCTCCGACAAACCTCACTCCCGCGGCTCGCGAAGCGTCCGAAGAGACTCGTCGTCTGCTCGCTTCCGGGACGGCGGGCCTTGCCCCCGCCGCGCTCGCTGATCTGCTCGGTCATGCGGATCGGAGGGTGCGCCTCGCCGCACAGTTCGAACTCGCCGCACGAGGAGAGCCAAGTCTGTCCGTGTATCGCGCGGTCGCAGAAAACCCCGCCGCACCGAGACTGGCCAGGCTGCACGCAATCTGGGGAATGGGTCAGCTCGCAAATCGGGTGGCGGCCGCCCTCAACCCCGCACTACCTCTGTTGGAGGACCGCGACCCCGAGGTACGCGCCCAGTCGGCCATGATGCTCGGTGATTACTTCCGGATCGAAGCCTTTCGAGGTCTGCGCGCGGCGCTGAAGGACCCGGCCCCGCGCGTGGCTTTCTTCGCGGCCCAGAGCCTGGGCAAAGTCAAGCGTGTGGAGGCAATACCCACACTGCTCGATCTGCTGCGGAGGAACGCGGACCGCGATCTCGTCCTGCGGCACGGCATCGTGATCGCGCTCGCACGACTGGGTCCCGATCCCGCCTTGGCGAACGCCTTCAAGGACCCTTCCCGTTCGGTCAGGCTGGGGGCCTTGCTGGCCTACCGACGGCTCAACGATGCCGCGGTGGCCACGTTCCTCAACGACGACGACCCGACGTTGGTTCGAGAGGCGGCACGAGCGATCAATGACCTGCCGATTGAGATTGCGCTGCCCGCGCTCGCGGCCCTCCTCGACAGCGTTCCCTTCGACGACGAGGCACTGACCATGCGCGTACTCAACGCTCACGCGCGCCTGGGCCTTGCCGAAAACGCCAAAGCCCTCGCCGACTTCGCCGGTCGTGCGCAGGTTCCGACCGCCTTCCGTGCGGCCGCCCTGCGTCACCTCGCAGCGTGGCCGACTCCACCCCAGCGGGATCCCGTCACCGGTCTTCATCGTCCGTTCCCGCCCCGCGATCCCCAACCGGCCAAACAGGTGTTCGGCGATTTTCTCTCCCGCATGGCGGGCAAGGTTCCCGAGGAGGTGCAAATCGCCACGGTTCAAACGGTCGCCGCACTCAAGGTCCCGGGCACCGGTCATGCCCTGTGGGATCTCGTCTACCAGGACACGCGTCCAATCGCAACCCGGGTCGCAGCACTCCAGGCACTCGAGGCCCTTGATGACCTGAGACTGGAGGTCGCCGCCCAACACTCCGCCGGATCCGAACACGTCGAACTCCGATTGGCCGCGATTCCGGTGCTCGGACGCCGGCTTCCAGCAGTCTCACTCCCCTCGCTCGAGACCCTCGCCCGCAACGGCACCGCCGAGGAGCAACGAAGGGTCTACGCGCTGCTCGCCACCCTCCAGCATCCGCGGGCGGATGCGCTTTGCCTGGAGGCCCTGCACCGGCTCGCGGCCGGGGAGATTCCGCTGGCGGCGCAGGCGGAACTGATCGAAACGGCCTCCCAGCGCTCAAACCAGGACGTCGCCGACGCGCTCGCGCAACTCATGGAGAAATGGAATTCGAGTCGGGACCGCCTGGACCCGTTCCGGAGCACCCTCGAGGGGGGCGACCCCGCGGCTGGTCGCAGGCTGTTTGAGAGGAACCCCGCCCTTGCCTGTATCCAGTGCCACGACTCAGGCGGAGAAATGCGCGGATCGGGAACCCTCGCGCCCACGCTTGCGGCGATCGCTCCCTGGCGGACGACGGAACAACTGCTCCGGTCCATCCTCTTTCCCGACGCCGAGATCACCCCGGGCTTCGAACGGCTGCAGGTGCGTCTCGGCGACGGAAGGATCGAAACCGGACGGCTCATGCACGAGAGCGAGTCCGAGCTTTGCCTTTTTCGCGACGACGGGAGCCCGGTGGTGCTCTCCAAGGCTCAGATCGTTCATCGGGAATCCCAGCGCGCGTGCATGCCCGGGGATGTCTCGACATCCCTCACACGCATGGAACTCCGCGATCTCGTCGCCTACGTGTCCGCGTTCAGAACAATCGCCAGATGACGGCGATCGCTTGATTCCGAAGATATCATGGATCATCCGCGCGTAACTCAGCAGGACATCGCCAAGAAGGCAAAGGTGACCCGCGCCACCGTCTCGATGGCGCTGAGCAACCATCCGAGCATTCCCGAGAAAACGCGGACACGCATTTCGCGCATCGCCGCCCAGCTGGGTTACACACCCGATCCGATGTTGTCGGCTCTGGCGGTCTATCGGAGCCGCAATCGTCCGGTCACCTTTCATGGAACGCTCGCCTGGCTGGTCAGTTCGTCCTTTGGCTACAACTGGCGCAGCTCTCAACACTCGATTGACTTCCACGCCGGCGCCACCGCCCGCGCCCGACGCCACGGGTTCAACCTGGAAATCTACGATCTCCACCAACCACAAATGACGCCGGATCGCCTGGCCGCCATCCTGCACGCACGCAACATCTCCGGCCTGTTGCTCAGCCCGCAGCCACGCCCGGATACCTCACTCGACTTCCCCTGGCATGAGTTTTCCGCAGTGACCATCGGTTACACGCTGGCCTCTCCGCATCTCCATACCGTGGTCTCAACGCAGTATCGCGACATGCGACTTATGCTGGAGCACGTCCAGGCCCTGGGATACAAGCGAATTGGGCTCGCCGTTTCCCGGGATCACGATCTCCGTACTGACCACAACTATCTCGCGGCCTATCTCGTCCACAGCCAGCAGGCGCAAGCAGAACCGGCGCTGCCGCCACTGGATGCGGCGTATGAAGATAGCAAGACGCTCGATATCTGGCTCCGCCGTTACCGACCCGACGCGGTCGTCGCCGCTTCCAATGCGCCCTTCATGCGGAGCCTGCAGGAGATCGGGGTCAAGGCACCGGAGGACCTGGGCGTGGCATTCGCCAACTTGCCGCTGGAGGATCCGCGAATTGCCGGTGTCGTGGAGAGCTCGGTGGAAATCGGCTCCGTGGCCGTGGACGTCCTCGTGGCCATGATCCACCGCGGAGAACGGGGCATTCCGAGCTATCCCCAGCGAATCCACGTTGAAGGTCGGTGGTTCCCCGGTCGGACGGTGCGGCAACAGCCCGCCAGGTAATCACCGGGTCCTTGGACACGCGAGTGCGTATTGCAGCTCGAAGAATCGCGCACCGCCGGGGTTGGTTGACTGTGTAAATGGACGGGGAGTCGATTTTTGCGTCCGCACGGTTCAAGTCTGGTACATCGCTGAAACCCCGGCGGTGAGCAAACGCAAGGAGGCCAACACCGGCATGCGCCCCTCTTTCCTGACTCTCCGTCGAGAGTATCCTGAAGTCCTTGAATACGCCGGCGACCCGCGCCCAGCCCTGCCCTCGCCGTCCGAACGTCAGCACAAGTTCAATCCCGTTGGAGCAATTCCGTCCCCCAATGATTTCTCGTTCTCCGGCAACCAAGCCCCGCAACCTTGGACTCTCCCACGTAGGCCTGAAGGCCTCGGATGTCGAAGCCTCCTGCGCGTTCTATCGAGATTTCCTCGGTTTCGCCGAACAAGCCCGCCTGTACGATCGAATTTCCGGGAATCTGATGCTCATCGTGCTCAAAGTAAGCGAAACACAGTGGATCGAAGTCTTCGACGGCTGGAAGCCCGGGGAGCACCGTCTGCACCAAGTCGCATTTCGCGTCAGCGACGCCAACCTGATGCGGACTGAGCTGGACCATCATGGGGCGCGCGTGCCCCCCAAAACCCCGGTTGGGCAGATGGGAAACCTGAACTTCGAGGTCAAAGCCCCAACCGGGCAGATTGTTGAGTTGGTCCAATATCTCTCCGACGGCACGACCGAACGGCAGCGGGATCAATTTCTCTCCACCACACGAATCTCCGATCGAATCCGTCATGTGCAAATCGCGACCACCCCCATGGAAGCGAACCTCGCCTTCCTGACTCGGTTGCATTTGACGAAGTCGAAAGACGACTCCCCTTCGTCCGATCCCGCCAAGACGACGCGAACGCGTTGGATTACCGATACCGGAGACTTCGTCGACTGCGTTGACGGTGAGCCAGCGATCGCTCATGTGGGACTTGACGTCAGAAACATCACCGACGCCGTGAACCGTCTTGAGCACACTCCCTACCGCCACCACTATCCCAGGGCGCTCGCGTGGCAGGTGGGAGCGGACAATCATCGGTTCCTCGACGTTTTCGATCCGGACGGCATCCGTATTCGTCTGACCGAAGGAGCCGACGCAACCTTAACCTGACCGGACTTGCCCCCCGCCGAACGCGGTCGCTGACACGGACAACCAGGGAAAAACAATCCGTGACGGCAGCCCTTGGCCGAGGCTGCCCAGGCCGACCTCTGCCAGCAACCCGAGCAAAAAATCCACGAGGGTTGCGCCGACTCTCACGGACGCACCGCCCCCGGCGTGTCGACCGAGCGGCATCGGAGCCTGCACGGTAGCCATACACCCCATGGCAGAATCGGCGTTTTGGGTGCAGACTAGGGCTCAGTCCCATTGAAGCCCGCGGTGTCGCCGCGGTTGGCCCGCTCTCTCCGGCATGTCGCCGGAAGCGTCACCTTGCCTGACCAACGGGGCGTTCTCCCATGACTCATCCCACTAAAACCACGATTAAACCTCCGGCCGTTGTCGAAGCCACGTCCAAGGGTGGCCGTTCCGGCACCGTCACCAGCCCCGACGGTCTGCTCAATTTAACGCTCGGAAATCCCCTGGCCAAGGGAACCGAAAAGCGCGGTCCAAATCCAGAACTCCTCTTCGCTGCCGCCTACTCGGCCTGTTTCCACGGCGCGTTGATCAACGCGGCCAAAAAAGTTGGAACCCTCGCCGAAAACTCCACCGTTCGTGCCTGCGTCAGCTTGGTCGACGACGGCACCGGGGGCAACCGCCTGGCCGTGGAAATCCGCGCCAAACTGCCCGGATTTGAAGCCGCACAGGCCCAGACATTGATGAATTCGGCTCACAAAACGTGCCCTTACTCACGCGCCTTGCGTGGAGACGCCGACGTCACGCTCGTGGTCGAATAAGCGGAGGGTGAACGTCCTCCGGAAGCGGGCACCTCCGGCGGAGCGCGGGCGGAATCTCTCCCGCCCGCAGCCACCGGTCTGTCTGATGGTTCGGTTTCGTCGCCAGGGTTGCGACGCTCCCGCTGACGAACAGACTTCAAATACCTGCAGGGCATCACCTTAATCAAGATCCAAGAAGTGCAGTTGTAGGTGGCCTCGCGGAGGCCGCAGGGATTGGCATCGCGATGGCAAACGCAGGACCGAGGCGGGACCGCCTACAACGGTCGCGAGGCCGACCTCCAGCGGCGCCGTGGCCGCGCCCGGCTTAATCCCTTGAGCCGCCCCGAGCCGTACGACAGGTTCGCGGCATGCTTTCCCGCGTCTTCTCCCTGCCCCTGATCGCCCTTCTTAGCCTGTCTTGCCGGGGAGCATTGCCCCCCGCAAGCGCCTACAACTACGACGAGTCCAAGGTCGGTGCAATCCCGCTGCCCGATCCCCTCATTTTCCGTGACGGCAGCCCCGTAAAATCGGCGGAGCAGTGGCGAACCCAGCGCCGGCCCGAGCTCCTCGAGCTCTTCGCCCGCGAAATGTTCGGGCGCACACTCGTGGGGCGTCCGCCCGGGCTGCGATGGGCCGTCACGTCGGTCGATCGCGCCGCACTGGGCGGAAAAGCGGTGCGCAAGGAGGTGACGCTGACCTTTGCGGAAACCCCAGGGGCACCCCGCCTGCACCTGTTGATCTATCTGCCCGCGGCCGCGGCGGGCACCGGCCGTCGTTCACCCGCCTTCCTCGGCCTGAATTTTCTCGGCAATCAAAGCGTGCACACGGACCCGGGAATCAGTCTGTCCAAAAGCTGGATGCGAACGAATCCCGCCTTCAAAATCATCAACGACCGCGCAACCGAAGGCACCCGGGGCGTGCACTCATCGCGCTGGCAGGTCGAGGAGGTCCTGGCCCGCGGTTACGCGACTGCGACCGCCTACTACGGTGATCTCTGCGAAGACCGCCCGGAGGGTCTGGCCAGCGGGGTCGCCGCCTTGCTGGGAACCGGCGCTGTCGAGTCACGGGCACCCGACGCCTGGGGTGCGATCGGCATCTGGGCGTGGGCGCTCAGCCGGGCGATGGACTACCTCGAGAATGACCCGGAGATCGACGCCCATCGCGTCGCGGTGCACGGACACTCGCGTCTGGGAAAAGCCGCCCTCTGGGCCGGCGCCCAGGACGAACGGTTCCCCCTGGTGATCTCAAACGACTCCGGAGCCGGAGGCGCCGCCCTCAACACGCGAAACTTCGGCGAAACCGTGGAGCGCCTGAACCAGGCTTTCCCTCATTGGTTCGCCCGGGCTTTCCGCGTCTACAACGCCAATGAGGCGAAACTCCCGTTCGACTCCCACACCTTGATCGCACTCATCGCACCGCGCGCGGTGCAGGTGGCCAGCGCCGCCGGCGATGCCTGGGCCGATCCCGTCGGGGAGTTCCTCGGAACCCTCAAAGCTGAGCCCGTTTTCACCTTGTTCGGACGCCGGGGCCTCGGCGTCAACGCCATGCCCGCAGTGAACCACCCCGTGCTTGGCGACGGGCTGGCTTACCACATCCGCACCGGAGAACATGACATCACCGCTTACGACTGGGCCCAGTACCTCGACTTCGCCGACCGAATGATGCCCGGATTGCGTCAGAAGTGATAACCTCCACGGCCGAGTCCTACGCTTCCAGCACCAGACTCTCCCCGGTCATTTCCACCGGTTTCGGCAGGCCCATCAGGTGCAGCAGCGTGGGTGCGATGTCCGCCAGGCGCCCGCCGGTCCGCATCTGCGTCCGGCCCGCCAAAAAACCTTCACCCACGACAAACACTTCCACGAGGTTCAGCGTATGCGCCGTGTGCGGGGAGTTGTTCTCGGTATCCCACATTTGTTCACAATTGCCATGGTCCGCACAGACCACCGCACGCCCCCCCACGCTTTCAAGCGCCGCCAGCAGGATTCCGACACTTTCATCGGTCGCCTCCACCGCCTTGATCGCCGCGGGCAGGGACCCCGTGTGTCCAACCATGTCCGGATTGGCGAAATTGACGATCACCAGGCCGTATTTGCCCGACAACAACGCTTCCTTCGAAAGTCGCGTGACCTCGGCCGCCGACATCTCCGGTTGCATGTCATAGGTCGGCACCTTCGGACTCGCCGGGCAGGCCCGGTCTTCACCGGGAAAGGGATCCTTCCGATAGTTGTTGAAGAAGAACGTCACGTGCGGGTTCTTCTCCGTCTCCGCACAGCGAAACTGAGCGATGCCCGCGTCCGACACGACCTTGCCGAGGATATTCTTCAGCGCCTCGGGTTTCGGTGAAATCACGTTCACCGGCAATCCCGCCTCGTACTCCGTCATTGTCGCGTAGTACAGGTCGAGCTTCGGTCCGCGCGGAAAATCGGAAAAGTCGTCCATCACGAAGGCCCGGGTGATTTCGCGGGGGCGATCACCCCGATAATTGTAGAACAGCACCGCATCGCCGTCCTGCATCGTCGCGGTCGGCTTTCCCGCCGCATCCACCACCCAGGTCGCCGGCACAAACTCATCGCCCTTTTGCGTCTCGCTCAATGGCGCCGCATAATAGGAACGCACCGCCGCGACCGCGCTGGTCGCCGTCGCCTCCGCCTTCTGCCCCGTGAGCATGCGGTAGGCCTTCGCCACCCGTTCCCAGCGGTTGTCACGGTCCATCGCCCAAAACCGGCCACAGACCGACGCGATCTTTCCCACTCCGATCTTCCGGCACTGGGCCTCCACTTGCTCAATGTAGGCGGCTCCACTCGCCGGCGGGGTGTCGCGTCCGTCCGTGAAGGCATGGATGTAAACCTCGGTCAGCCCTTCGATCTTCGCCTGACGAAGAATGCCATAAAGGTGCTCGAGCATGCCGTGCACGCCCGCGTCCGACACGATGCCCATCAGGTGCAACCGCGAACCGCGTGTCTTCACCCGGTCGACCAGCGCCCGCCAGACCCGGTTGGCCGGGAGCTGGTTCTCCGAAAAGAGTTTGTTCAGTCGCACCAGCTCCTGGTCGACAATCCGTCCGGCACCCATGTTCTCATGGCCCACTTCACTGTTGCCCATCACGCCATCCGGCAGGCCCACATCGAGCCCGGATGCCGCGACCAAGGTATGCGGGTAACGCGCATGCAGGCGGTCGTCCGCCGCTTTCTTCGCCAAGAACACGGCATTGGCCGCGTTCTGCTCTGGGTGGGGATTCTTGCCCCAGCCATCTCGAATGATCAATAGGACCGGTGTGCGCGGAGTGCTCATAGGGAGTGTGTTCGAACCAACAATTAGGCATGAACCGCCGATCACTCCGACAAAAGCCAAAAGTCACGGCACCTTCCGGTCGCATTTGGGTCAAATTCCACGACCTTCGCGCCGAAGTTGACAAAAGTCCACCCACCCCAAGCCCCTCGATGACCCTGAACGGGCACGAGCTCATTTGACTCCGGCCGAAATCGTGGCCCCCATTCAGGTTCGCATGTCCAAACGCGCCGTCCTGATCGTCAATCTCGGTTCTCCCAACTCAACGTCCGTCGCCGACGTCCGGCGCTATCTCCGTGAATTTCTCGGCGATGAACGCGTGCTCGATCTGCCCGCACCACTTCGCTGGCTGCTGCTTGAAGGCATCATCCTGCGGACGCGCCCGAAGAAATCCGCCCACGCCTACGAGGAAATCTGGACCAAGGACGGCTCCCCCCTGGTGCTAACCTCCAAGCGGGTCGCCGAAAAGCTCGGCGCCGTCCTCGGGCCCACCACGCCGGTGTACCTCGCCATGCGTTATGGATCCCCCTCCATCGCCAGCGTGATCACCCAGATGGCCAGGGACGGGGTGACGGAGGTCCTGCTTTTCCCTCAGTACCCCCACTACGCCATGTCGTCGTGGGAAACCGTCGTGGTCAAGGTCTTCGACGAGGCCAAGCGTCTCTCCCCGACGCTGAAAATCCAGAGCGTCCAGCCGTTCTTTGCCGACGCCGACTACATCGAGGCACTCTACCAAGTTTCGGCTCCCTATTTTGCCCAGCCTCACGACTTCATCCTCTTTTCCTACCACGGCATCCCCGTGCGTCATCTGCGCAAGGGAGACTCCTCCAAGGCCCACTGCACGCTCGTGCCCGACTGCTGCACCACGTGCTCTGCGGCCCACGCCACCTGTTACAAGGCGCAGTGCCTCGCCACCACCCGGGCTCTCGTCCGTCGGGCTGGCATCCCCGCCGATCGGCATTCCGTGTCCTTCCAATCGCGGCTCGCCGGCGAGCCTTGGCTCACCCCCTACACCGATTTCGAATTGAAGCGTCTGCCCAACGAGGGGTGCAAACGGCTGGTGATCATGACGCCGGCCTTCGTCGCCGATTGTCTCGAAACCCTCGAGGAAATCGCCGGCGAGGGCAAAGAGGACTTCCTCGCCGCGGGTGGCGAGCACTTCCAACACGTGCCCTGCCTGAACGACCAGGCCCCCTACATCGATTTCCTCGCCGGGCGTGTTCGGGCCTGGTTGGAGGGAGCCAGTCCCACCGCCACCCAGCTCCGCCAAGCCGCAGCCATCGCGGTCTGACCGGTACCCAAGAGCCATCACGCCATCCTCCGGAGAGGTAAATGCGATTGAGTCGACGCTTTCGAGTCACACTCTTGCCAGGCGATGAACCGCGGCAGCACCGAGCAGATGGGTGGCAAGTCTCTCATACCTGAATCACCCGGATGGCTCTGGCTCGACCCCGAGGGGCGCATCCGTGCCTGCACGCCCGGCGCCCGCGTCCTCGGTGGCGGCAACTCGACCGCACTCGTCGGGACGCCGCTCGTGAGCCTCCTCGCTTGGGATGTCACCTCCCAAGACCCGGACTGGCAGCAGGCCCCATGGGAGGTTCTTCGGGGAAATTGCGTCGGACGAGATCTGCGCGTGGCGACGTCGACCGATCCCGCGTGTGAAGTGTTGCTCCGACTGGAAGCCGCGGAGAACGCGGCCGGTGGCTACTTCGCAACCGTGAGGGCCGCACCCGTCCAACACCCGGTGCCCGCGACGTCACCGCCCCCCACCGCCCCGGCCCCGGCCGCGACCCCGGAATCGCCCGCCGATTTCGCCGCGGTTGCAGCCTGGCTGGCCGGAGAAGCCCCGGCCGGCCTCTTTGATCTGCACTTCCAGACCCATCGCGCCCGCTTCTCTCCCTCCCTGCGCCGGCTCCTCGGCTGCGAGGGCGGCGGGATGGCTGATTCCTACGAAGCCTGGCTGGATCTGCTGCACCCGGAGGATTCCGCGGCTGCGCCGCACCGCGTATCCAAGCGTCCCCCGTTCTCAGGCACGCGGTCGCTCGCGCTGGAGTTCCGCATGCGGCACCGCGATGGCCGTTACCTTTGGATGCAATGCCTCGGCCTGCAGGCCTTCAATGCGGCGGGGGAACTCGAGCAGGCCCTCGGCCTCCTGATCGACATCACCGACCGCAAGGAGCTTGAGGAGGAGGCCCTCACCGCCTCCGACCGCTTGCGGAGAATCTCCGAACACAGCCAGCTCGGCCTCTTCGACCTCGATTTCGGCGGCCAGCAATACTGGTTTTCGGATACGTGGTTTCGCCTGCTTGGCCTGCCGCCCGCCGAACCCGCATCCCAGGCCGATCCCCTGGCACCGCTGCTCGACGTCCTGCCTCCGGGACGCGCCCCCTCGGGGATCTCCATCTGGCTCGCCCAGCACCGGCCGGAGGAGGAGCCGCTGATCGAGGCCACCACCTTGATCGACTCCAGCGGCCGGGTCATCCCTGTCCTCCTCGGAGTCTCCCGTCAGTTCTCCCGCAGACGGGATCTGTCGCGCGCCGTCGGCTTTGCCATTCCCCTGTGCGGAGACGCCGAACGTCTGCGCGAAGGCAAACCTCTGCCACCGCCTCATCTGGTCGCGCCCGTGATGGATTCCCTCAGCGAGGCGGTGATCGTGGCGGACGCCGAGGGTTCAGTCGTCTTCATGAACACGCGGGCCGAGGTGCTCACAGGCCGTTCGATCCGGAGTAGCGGACTGATGCTGATTTCCCAGGCATTCCCGCTCGTCACCCTCGGCGACTACCAGGTTGACCACGATGCGGTGGAGCGCCATCTCGCCTCTCCCGACCCTCTTCCTCTGCGGACCGAACACGCCCTCGCCCCTCTGCCGGATCGCAGCGAACCGCTGCCGATCGTCTGGAGTGCCCGTCCGAGCTGGGACGAGAAGGGCCGGATCGCCGGCGTGATCATCGTCTTCCGCGACCCGCAGGAGATGTCCCTCACGCCCGAGGAGCTCATCCGCGCCAACCGGTTGGAGACGCTCGGCTCACTCGCCGGCGGGATCGCGACGGATTACACCAATCTGCTCACCACCATTCTCGGGGCCATTTCCCAGGCCAAGGAGCACCGCGACTTTTCCCATCTCGCGAACGCCGAGGGCGCGTGCCTTGAGGCGACCACCCTCTCCCGCCAGCTCATCGCCTTTGCCACCGACTCCACGCCGGCACGCCGCACGGTTTGCGTGGTCAGTGAGATCCTCCACGATGCCGTGCGCATCGCCTCCACCGGCTCCCTCGCAGCCGTTGCCATCGACGCCCCCGCGAATCTGCCGTCCATCGAAGTCGACCGCGGACAGATGTTGCAGGTGTTTCAAAATCTCGTGCTCAACGCGATCGAGGCGCTGCCGGCCGAGTTGAGCGCCGGACATGTCCGGGTGCGCGCCGCCAGCATCGTTCTCGCCGAGGGTGAAGTTCCGCCCCTGCCCGTCGGTGCCTACGTCCAGGTTGATGTCCAGGACAACGGCCGCGGCATTCCGCCGAAAAATCTCGAACGTATTTTCACCCCTTTCTTCAGCACCAAACCCCACGGCACCGGGCTTGGGCTCGCCACCGTGCTCTCGGTTCTGCGCAACCATGGCGGACAGGTCTGGGTCTCCTCTCTGCCGGGCGCGGGCTCCACGTTCACCGTCTATCTGCCCGCCGTCGTCCCCGCCACCGAGCCTGCCTCCCCCCGGTTGCCCAGCCTGCCGTTTGGCACCGGACGCGTCCTGTTCATGGACGACGACCCGCACATCAGCGCCCTGACCGCGAGCATGCTGCAAAGCCTCGACTACACGTTTGACCTCGCGCGCGACGGCGAGGAAGCCGTGTCCCTTTATCGGCGCTACCTGAACGTCGGCCGCCCCTACGACGCGGTGGTGATGGACCTCACCGTGATCGGTGGAATGGGCGGCGAGGAGTGCCTCCAGCGACTGCGCGAACTTCATCCCGAAGTGCGCGCCATCATCTCGACGGGCTATGACGACCCCTCGCGTCGCCATCATTTCGCCGACCTCGGCTTCGCGGGTTTCCTCGCCAAACCCTACCGGGTCGGCGACCTCAGCCGAGCCCTCCGCGCGGTGCTCGGCGACCTCGACAACCCCTTCGCCAAGCCCCCCCCGGCCTAGCGTCCCCAGCCGGCGGGCGGAACGGGAAAAGACGACGAGGACGTCCGCTTCAGCCCCGCCAGGTGAAGGCGTGGCACAGCGCCACGCCGGCGGCGTCGGCCTCATCCACGGCGAGGGTGCGACCATGGCCGAGCAGCGCCATCACGGTCCGCGCCATCTGCTCCTTGCTCGCCCTTCCGGCGCCAACCACGGCCTGCTTCACCCGGAGTGGGGGGTATTCAAATACATCTTTGCCGCGAAGCGCCGCTGCCGAGATCGCGGCGCCTCGCGCCGCGCCGAGGATCTGCGCCGTCTGGAAATTCTGAACATAGATGGTCTGTTCCAACGCGACATGCCGCACCTCGAAATCTCCGAGAAAAGCCGCCACCGCCCGGTGGATCTCCCCCAGGGCAAACGCCATCGTTTCACGGGAAAGCACTTTCACTGTCTGACACCGCAGCAAGACGGGCGCCCGTCCGGGCATGAACTCGATCATCGCCAATCCGCTTCCCCTCAGCGAGGGGTCGATCCCCAGGACCAGTCCTCGGAACGGGACGCGCTGCAGACCCGCCACCGCATCGTTTCCGTCCGAGCGTTTCGCCTTCGGCAGGGCCATGGCTCCGCCGGCAGGCAGGCCCGCCAGTTTCGCCGCCCACATCTGCCTTACATTCATGCGCCCCATAATCAGCCTTCGTCGATCGCGTGGTGGTTATTCAGTGATTCAAACATTCTGCGCGTCCTCCGTGACGGTGATTTTCACCCGGTTGGCGCTCCAAGCTCGATGGTCTGATGGATTCTTCGGCGGGAAATCAAGCGTCAAACCATCCTCATTCCACCTTCTCGCTCCGCCTTTCAAAACAGAAGCAGCTTCAGCCCGGCCACCGCGGTCATCGAAAGCGTGAAGATCTCAAACCACCGCTGGTTGATCCGGTGCACCAGCCAGCGACCTGCAAAGGCCCCCGCCCAGACCGCCGGGGCAAGCGCCAGATTCGTCATCAGGCTGGGACCGTTGACCAGCCCCAGATTGACCATGAACGGCACCTTGAAGAGGTTCAGGAGCAAAAAGAAGACCGCGCTTGTTCCGAGGAATTCCAGTTTCGGCAGGCGCAAAGCGAGCAGGTAAATCGCCATCAGCGGCCCGGCGGCGTTCGCAATCAAGGTCGTAAAGCCCGCGAGCACCCCGGTCCCCGCCACCACTACGGCCGGTGGCCCCTTCTCCTTCCAGCGCTCCTCTGCCTGACCACCCCTCCCCCTTCTCCAGAGATGCAGACCCATCAGGATGACAATGATTCCACCCACAAGAATCCGCGCCTGTTCGTTGTTGATCCGGTCCATCGCGAGGAATCCGACGATCACGCCGAGGCCTGCCCAGGGGAACAACCGCAGGAGCTGCGGCCACTGGGTGTGCCGCCGATAGACCACCACCGCCACCACGTCGCCAAAGATCAACAAGGGCAGCACCAAACCCGTCGCCTGCTTGGTCGGCAGCACATTGGCAAAGATCGCGATGAAGAGGGTGCCCAATCCCGCGAGCCCGGTCTTCGCCATGCCCACGAGCACGGCTCCGCCGATGAGAAGCGCCCACTGCCAGGGCTCGAGTTGCATCATGGTCCCGGTGACTCCGCCCGCGTGAACACTCCCTTGGCAACCGTAATCACATCCCATGACACCCGATCCGAGGTCGGCAGGCTCGTGCCGGTCGCCAGCACCTGCCATCCAGGCTCGATCGCGTGCCAGAAACGCGCCCGACGTTCCGGATCGAGCTCTCCCAGAACATCGTCGGCCAGGAGCACCGGCGCGACCCCGGAGCGCGACTGAAACCAGTGGGCCTGCGCCACCTTGAGCGCCAGCACCAAACTTCGCTGCTGTCCCTCGGAGGCCACGTCCGCCGCCGGCCGGCCGGCGAGGGTGAAATCCAGATCGTCCCGGTGGGGACCACTCAAGGTTGTCCGGAACTGTGCATCCCGAACCCTGCCCGCCGCGAGTTTCTCCAGCCAAACGCGTTCATCCGGTTCTGTGAGATTGGCTGCATAGGCAAAGCCCACCCGCTCGTCATTGCCCGGGGGTGCAATCCTCGAATACGCGCGCCCGAGGTGCTCGGCCAAGCGGTCAAGGCCTGTCGTCCGCAGCGCCACCAATCGAACCCCAGCGCTGGCCATCGGACGTTCAAACGCGGTCAGCTCCGCCGACGAGGTCGTGCGCTTGAGCAATGCGTTTCGACCGGCCAAGGCCTGATGATACGTCTGCAAAGTCTGCAAATAGACTGCGTCCGTCGCCGAAAGGGTCAGATCAAGCCAGCGTCGCCGCCCGCTCGGCGACCCGCGGATCAGCTGCTGGTCCTGCGAAGAAAACACCACCGTCGGAAAGCGTCCGAGAAAATCAGCCAGCTTGACCACCCGTTCCTGATCGATCGTGACATCCTTGCCCCCACCGCGCACGTGCACGGTCACGCGAGTTGAACCAAGTCGTTCGTGCTCCAGCTCGAAAGCGAGAGCGCCTTCGCGCTGACCATGCGCGATCAGAACCCGGGCATCGCTCGTGCGAAAGGAACGCAACGCGGTCAAGAAACCGACGGCCTCAAGCAAGTTGGTCTTGCCCTGCCCATTCGGCCCAAGGAAAAAATGCCGCGGCCCCGCCAGATCGACCGTGGCCAGTGAAATGTTGCGGAAGTGTTGAAGCGTGATCCGGCGAAGGCGCATCGGCAAAGGGTCCAGTTACAGGCATTCGCGCCGCAAAACCGAGCTCGATTTCAGCCTTGGCCGCGGTCTCCCGCATGGCTGTCAACTCAATGAAATCGGGGGAGACGAATTCCACCGTTGCAGGTGGCCTCGCCACGGCCGTGCCGAAACCGACGTGATCCATGCTCCGATCGGAAGGCGACGCACCGTCGGCACCCTACACGAATCGTGTAGCTCGAACACGTCCGTTGTAGGTGGCCTCGCCGAGGCCGCGACGGGACCGCCCGGTCCCGCCTCCGCCAGGAGGCTGGCTCCCGGACAGCCGTTGACGCCAGAACGCGAACACCGCGATGCGAGGTCTGGGGATTGCGGCTTCGAGTTGGCAATTCTCAACCAAGGCAGCGATCCAGCCAACAAGGCGCCTCCACCCCCAGACCTCGCATCGCTCCGCCAAAGGGAGCTGATCCGGACCAATCCCGGGGCAACCGTGGGAGTTGCTGGGGTTGCGAGTTACGGCCGTGGCTCGCCCTCTCCAAGAAGGTGTTTCGTCTGCCTGGCACGAAGCGCGTGGCAGTGAGGTCAGCCTGGGAAAATCGCTGCGTGTCCCTTGCACGGCGAACGACCCTCGTGGTCCATGGGTCGTCACCCACCGGCACGACAGCGGAAAGAACCTCGGGGCTGGAGGTGCCGCAACCCCCGGCGTTCGTGGAGCGGTCTCGGTGGCTTCCACAGACGTTGCACAACAGTCTCAGGATCGGTGCCGGGCTCGTGGATTGACGGCATGGCGAGAGAAGACGTCCTTTCGTTTACCTTCCAGATGCGTTCCCGCAGTCCTGATCCCGCGTACGCGGGATCGCCCTCCGCCTTCGCGTTGAGCTCTCGAAATACGGGTAAGGTGCAGGCTCTGTCCGATCGGATTACACTCAGAGTGACACCGTACTTCAGGGCAATTTCCTTGCGTACACTCCCATGCGATCCCTCGGGCCCCCGCTTACGCACCCCGGTCAAGCTCCGCTCCCACCTCCACCATCGCTTGGAGCAGGTCATTCCAATCCGACGCGGAGGTGTCCCAGCCAGAGCTGAGGCGCACCACGCGCCGCATTCTCTCCGGCTCAATTCCCATCGCCGCCAGAACATGCGAAGGACCCTCCTTGCCTGAAGCACAGGCCGAGCCGGTCGAAATCGCAAAACCGCGTTTGTCCATCCGGGCCACCCAACGCTGGTTTTCGTGTCGCGGAAGCGTCACCGCCACCGTGTTCCAGAGTCGTTCCACGCCCCGCCCCACCACCACCGCGCCCGGAAGCGCCCGCTGCAATGAACGCTCAAACTCATCGCGGTCGGCGACGCGCGCCGATTCCCAAAGCACCTTGCTCTGCTCCGCCTCCGCAAGCGCGGCGAGCATCGCCGCGACGCCTGGATAGTCTTCAGTGCCCCCGCGGTGCCCCCGCTGCTGTTCCCCGCCAAGCTGCCCGTGAAACCCGTCGGCCTGGGGACCTCGCAGGAGGAAACCTACCCCCTTGGGCGCGCCGAATTTGTGACCCGAGGCCAGCAACCAGTCCGCCACGCCCAATCCGGCCGCAGGCAATTTCCCCAGCCATTGCGAGGCATCGCAGACCAGTTCGATGCCGCGGGACCGGCATACCCGCGCAAGCGCGGTCCAGGGTTGGACGACTCCGGTCTCGTTGTTCGCGGCCATCACCACGACGACCCGCACCTTTCCTTCCGACTCCGGACGCTCGAGCACAGCCTGCACCGAATCGGGATCGATCAGGCCCGATTCGGATACAGGCAACTCCACCCGGCGTCCGCCGAAGGCAGCCGCGAAGGCGGCGATGACGCACGGGTGTTCGGTCGGATTGATCGCCACCCACGCGTCGGCGGGCAGGGTTCGTGCGAGATGGACTGCCACGACATTGGCCGCCTCGGTCGCGCCCGAAACAAAGACCACCCGATCCGGCGCGGCACCCATGAGCGCGCCCAAGGCGATGCGCGCCCCTTCCAGACGCAACCGCACCCGCGCCGCGTCCCGGTACGGACCTGACGGATTCACCCACGCCTCGTCCTGCGCTCGCAGCCAAGCCTCCCGGGCCACGGGACTGAGCGGCGTGGTGGCATTGTGATCAAAATAGTTCACTTGCGCCCAAACTGCACGGGCGTGAGTCGGCTTGCAAGCGGGCACCGGGATGCGACAACCTTACCGCCTCCTCACCACCGCTCCTCCATGTCCCTCGAAACCTCCCTCACGCAGACGATCCATACCTTACAGGCCCTGACGGAGATCCAGCCTCAGATCGAACGCGCCTCCGAACTGATCCTTTCAACGCTGCGCTCGGGCGGGAAGCTGCTGATCTGCGGCAACGGCGGCAGCGCCGCGGAGGCTCAGCACTTCTCGACGGAGCTGGTGGGACGCTACTTCAAGACCCGCC
>Ga0163144_10009168_pt1 | contig 21288 bp, 22 predicted proteins | sample OliLak19BULKMAT1_FD_123175 | JGI IMG/M metagenome (GOLD analysis project Ga0163144, IMG submission 123175) | Freshwater microbial mat bacterial communities from Lake Vanda, McMurdo Dry Valleys, Antarctica - Oligotrophic Lake LV.19.BULKMAT1 | ecosystem: Environmental > Aquatic > Freshwater >... | reverse complement strand
TATCCTTTCACGCCGCCGAAGGTCAGTCCGGCAATCAAATGTTTTTGCACGATGAAGGTCAGGATCAGCGCGGGGATGATGATGATCACCGCCAACGCGCACATGCCTGCCCAGTCGATGGTGAACTGCGCCGTGAAATCCAAAAGGCCGACCGGCAGGGTCTTGCTGGCAGTCGAGCGGGTCAACTGGCTGGCCAGCGCGAACTCGTTCCACGAGGTCAGAAAAGCAAACACTCCTGCCGAGGCGATACCGGACCTTGCCAGTGGAAACTCGATCTTCCAGAACGCCTGCCAGCGGGTGCAACCGTCGACCTGAGCCGCCTCGGACAACGCCAACGGGATCTGGCGGAAAAACCCGTCGATCAGCCAGATCGTGAAAGGCACATTCAGCGACACATAAACGATGATCAGCCCGGCTTTGGTGTTGATCAGACCCAGCTTGCTCCACATCATGAACAGCGGCAGCGACAAAGCGATTCCGGGCACGGCGCGAAACAGCATCAGACCCAGAAACAGCGCCGCCTTGCCGCGAAAGCGGTAGCGCGCAAAGGCGTAGCCGCCCGCCATGCCGATCGCCAAAGCGATGAAGGTCGAGGTCAAGGCGATGATCAGCGAATTGGTGAAATAGGCCCCGACCGGAATGCCGATCTGCTGCTCGCCCCAGCCAAAGATCTTGCCGAAGTTCAGCAAGGTCAAAACTTCTGGCACCCAGACCGGCGGCTTGGCGAGGATCTCGCGGTTCAGCCGGAATGCCGACAGCACCACCCAAAGACCGGGCAGGCAGATCACCGCCATCAACAGGAACGTCGCCAACCACAATGCAACCGCCTTGGCCCGCTTGGAGGCCCGGCTTTCGACCAGCGCGCTCATTGCACGCCCCCCATGAATCGCCGTGCGGTGATCAGCTTGCGATAGAAATAGTAAGTGAACAGGATCGACAGCAGGGTCGAAACAAAGGCCATCGCATTGGCCAAGCCCATTTTTGAATTGTCATAGCCGGTGCGTGCGATCAGCGTCCACAACAGCTCGGTCCGCCCGGCAGGCCCGCCACCGGTCATCACCTTGACGATGTCATAAGCCCGCGCCACGTCCAGACTGCGGATGGTCATGGCGATATAGGCAAAGGGCATCAGGAACGGCAGCGTGATGTGCCGAAACACCTGAAAGGCGTTGCACCCATCGACCTTGGCTGCCTCCAGCGGATCGCGCGGCATCGCAAACAGCCCCGCCAGCAGCAGGATCGCAAAGACCGACGTCGACATCCAGATCTCGGCAAACAGCAGCGAGAACATCGCGAGTTTGGCATCGACCAGCCAAGGGATCGCCTGATCGCTGAGCCCGAGGCTTTGCAGCGCGTTGTTCAGAATGCCGATATTGTCGTTGAAGATGAACTTGAACTGAAAGCCGACAAGGATCGGCGAAAACATCATCGGAAACATCATGATGGTGCGCAAGGACCGCTGGCCCCAGGTGATCTTGTTGATCAGCAGGGCAATGCCGAGGCCGATGGCGAATTCGAGATTGAGCGCGATGGTCAGGAACAGCACGGTCCGCCCGAAGGGTATCCAGAACGCCGGGTCCGACAGGATGCGTATGTAATTGCGAAGGCCCACGAAAGTGTAGAGCGTCTGCGGTTTGGTCAACTGATACGGCGTCAGGCTGGTCCAGAGAGAAAACACCAGCGGCAGCGCCACCACGAAAAGCATGGTGATCAAGGCCGGCGCCAGCAGCAGCAAGGGCACGGTCTCGGCGCGCCGGGTGGTAAGGGCTCGGATCATGGCGTTTCCTGAAATGAACCTCCGGCGCGGGGTGGGATCAACCCCGCGCCGGTTGGGGCCACAATGAGGATGAAGTTTGAAAGCCGCATCTTCCTGATCTTGGTTGCCGGTGACCAAGTGATGATTAAGGAAAACCGGTCACCAGTTTTCCTCATCTCGCATCATTTATAGCCCGCGTCTTTCATGATGATGGCAGCCTCGGCCTGGGCCGCATCCAGCGCCTCCTTGGCGGTCATGTCACCGACAATGGCAGCTTGCAGCTTGGGCCACATCACGTTCGACACCTCGATCCACTCCGGGATCAGCGGCGGGGTAAAGGCGTCCTCGGCCATTGAAGCCTTGAAGGTGCTCATCACTTCGACGTTGAAGTCCTTGCCCGCCGCCTTGAACTCGGCCAAGGCATCGTCCCAGACTTTGCTGCGGGTCGGCAAAAGGCCGGTACGCGCTTCGACCATCTGGTTGTCATAGCTGGTCAGGAAGGTCAGGAAAGACGCCGCCGCCGGTTTGTTGTCGCAACCCTCGGTGATCGAAAAGCTGTGCGAGCCAGCCCATCCGGTGCGAATACCGGCAGAGCCTTTGGGTGCCCGTATCAGGCCGACATTGCCCGCAACCTTGGAGTTGGCCGGATCGTTGAAAAACGACGACCAACCACCCCAGTCCAGATCCATCGCGATCGAACCGGAAGCAAAGCCAAGACCGGTGTCATCCCATGTGTAGTTCGGAACGCCCGCCGGAACCGCCTTTGCCTTGTAGAGGTCGACGAAAAAGTTCAGCGCCTCGATCCCGGCGTCCGAGTTGAAGGTCGGGTTCCATTTGTCGTCGAACATCTTGCCGCCATTGGCCACAAGCATTTCGTAGAACCGGCCATTGACGGCTTCGTCCTTGCCAACAAACTGGAAACCGTAGAAGTCTGGCGGGTTGGTGAAGAAGATGGCCTGATCGGAAACCTGCTTCCATGTTTCCGGCGGGGCGAGGTCGTAGCCGTATTTCTCTTTGAATTTTGCCTTGTTGCCGGCATCTTCGTAAAGCGACTTCTGATAGAACAGGTTCGACACATCCGAATGGCGCGGCAGCTGCACAAGGCGGCCATTCACCGTCGATTGCGAAATTGCCAAAGGCACGAAGTCGGCGATGACCTCGGGCGCGATCAGCCCGTTCAGATCGACATAGATATCACCATACTGTGGCGCGAACGAAGTGTGGTTCGACCCCACGCACCAATCGAGCGTGCCAGCGGCGATGTCCTGCTTGATTTCCTTGTCCAACTCGAAGTGGTTCTTGCTGGATACGATCTCCACCTTGGCGCCGGTCGCGGCTTCCCATTTCGGGATCTCGGTGTAAAGCGGTTCGTACTGCGCGCCACCGATCAGCTTGACCCGCAGCGTATAGCCGGGAAAGCTGCCGTAATCCTGTGCCAACGCCGGAAATGCCAGCGCCGCAAGGGTGCCGCCCAGCAAAAGCGAAGTTACCGTCCGTCTCTTCATGTCTTCCTCCCAGGAGTTCTGCGCGGAGTTCAGCCTGCGCGGTGCTGTCTTCAGGATGTGGCTTGCCGCACCCTGTCATTGGCATTGGCATTGGCATTGGCATTGGCATTGGCATTGTCGTCGTCCATGCCGTCGGGCCTCAATCCGAATTCTGCGATGATGTTGTCGCGGTCCGCGCCCAGCATGGGGGCTGCGCGAGGACTGGTCAGGGTGTGACCGTCGATGCGCAGCGGTCCGCGCAGGGTATCGAGGCTTATGCCTTTGCCCGAGATATGTTGTACCATTCCCAAACGCTGGAAGGCCGCCGAGCCAATCAATCCGGGCCAGTCCTGAACCTCTGAACACCAGATGTCGGCCGGTTGCAGCAGGCCCAGCCAATGCGCTGTGGTCCGGTTCCGAACGCGCGATGCGATGACAGCTTTGATGGCATCGCGGTCGCGCATGGCGGCAGCAGCATCCGCATACCAGTATTCCAGCCCGGTGATGTCCATCAGCCCGGCAAGCCGTTCCAGCGACGGCGTCATTGCCAAGGCCAGCCAGCCATCTGCCGTCTGGTAAACGCCATAAGGGGCCCCCAGATAGGCATGGGCCCCATTGACCGCCGAGCGTTGCGGCAGACGGTGGCCGTCATTGAGATGGGTGGTCAGCACCTCGAATTGAAAATCCAGGAGCGCCTCCAGCAAGCTGGTTTGCACCAACGCCCCTTGCCCTGTGCGCCCTTTGCGCACCAGAGCGGCCAGAACCCCTTGCGCTAGCGCATTGCCCGCCATCATGTCAGCCACGGCCAGACCCATCGGCATCGGCGGATCACCGGCGGACCCGGTCAGCCACATCAGCCCCGAGCGTGCCTGTGCCAACAGATCCTGCCCTGGAAGGTCAACCCACGGCCCGTCCTCGCCGTAACCCGAGATCGAGCCATAGACCACGCCGGAGTTCAGCGCCCGGACATCCTCAAAGCCAAAGCCCTGCCGTTCGATCACGCCGGGCCGAAAGTTCTGCATGACGACATCGGCGCGGGTCACCAAAGCACGCAGCATGGCCCGGTCAGCGTCGTTGCGCAGATCGGCGGTAAAGCTTTCCTTGTTGCGGTTGATCGCATGGAACAGTGAATTCGTACCCCCGACCTCGGTGTCCGAAAGATACAATGTCCGGCACAGATCGCCGGTGCCCGGGCGCTCGATCTTGATCACCCGCGCGCCCAGATCGGCCAGTCGCAGCGCGCAAAGCGGCCCTGACAGGAACTGGCTGAAATCGACGATCAGGATACCGTCCAGCGGGAGCGTCATGTGCGGCTCTCGCGGTAAGCCTGATCCAACGCTGCGATGGTGGCCTGTTCGCCCACCTCGCCCCGCAGGCAAGCATGAACGATATCGCCCGCACGGTCCTGCAAACCCATGTAGCCATCATAGCGAGGTCGCAGCCATGCCGTGTTCAGGGTGTTGCGGGTATTGCGGAAAAAGCCGGACGTCAGCGCGTTGCAGGCATCATCCTCCCATGCGGCGGCATGGGCGGGCTGGCCACCGCTGGCAGTGAACAGGCCTTTCTGGCAGGCGGCACCAGCAATCGAGAAGGCATAGTCGATTGCCGTGTCGCGATGCTCGGTAAACGCCGAAACCGCGATGCCGGTGCCACCCAGAACGGTGCCGCGCGGGGTGGGTTCCGCCACACCCGGCGCATCGTGGAAAACCAGTGGAAATCGACAAAATCCTAGTCGGGAATAGTTGCTGTAACCATAACCAAAGGGTGAATAGGCGGGTGCCTGATTGTGCCGCCCCATCCATTCATAGATGCCGATCGGATCCAGCCGCAGACAGCGCGGGTCCATCACCGCTGCGATTTCGCGCATCAACCCCAGCACATGCAGCGCTTCGGCAGAAGCTATCAGGTGATCTTGCTGCTCGGCAATGCCATAGCCCAAATTCCGGGCCATGCCGAGAAAGGACATCAAGGCGTTGATCGGGATCAAGGCAAAGCCGACCCGACCCGCCCGGGCCAGATCCAATACCTCGCTCCATACCGTGGGCACATGGTCAAGCAAATCGGGGCGCAGACAGGCCACCGGGGTGGCAGTGTCGATCGCCAGCGCCCATTGCCGCCCCTCAATTTCATATGAAGCATGCGACAATCCGACCGACCCCTCGGCCAGCGCTGCCATCTCGGCATCGCGCAGACCATCCAGCGCCAGCAGACTACCCTGTTTGGCCACGTCGCCAACATGCGGATGGTCGATGACCATCAGGTCATAGGTTTGCGCCATTTCCGAAATCGGGCGGTCGGCAAAGGCCTGAAGTGACCGCTTTTCCCAGGTGATCGTCACGCCGGGATGTGCTGCGGCATAGGCGGTCGAGGTTGCAACCATGGGGTCAAAGCCACGCGGGTGGTCCCAGGTCATGCCACGAAGACTAACCACGGTCAGCCTCCTTTGCGGCCAAAGAGGCGGCGGCTTCGGCGGCAAAGCTTTCGGGGTGGCGGTAAAGCGCTGTCAGAAGATGCTCGGCATAGAGCACCAACTCGCCTTCGCCCTTATAGACCGAATAGCTGACCCGCAACTTGCCCATGGTGGCGTTGTGGACCACTTTCGACAGGTTCTCGCGGATGGTGTAGATCGTATCGCCGATGAACACCGGCTTGATGAACCGCAGGCGGTCATAGCCGTAAGAGAACGAATTCAGGCAGTTGGTCGCAGCCAAGCCCAGACCCAGCGAGAACACAAAGGCCCCTGCCACCAGACGCCGCCCGAAGACACCCGATTCCACCGCGAAACGCTCGTCCGAGACATAGGGATGGTGGTCCATCACGAGGCTGTTGAACAGCATCGACTCGCCCTCGGCGATCGTGCGGCGGATCGAGCGGATTTTCTCGCCGATGACGAAATCCTCGAAATACCAGTCCTCGGAATTCCACACCGCAATTGCCGCATGGTCTGCGGGCAGGCCGGGCAAAGCGCGTGGATGCATGCCGATTTCCGCCAATCCTGCCCCCAAGATGCACTTTCGCGGTCGGGTTGCCCCGAAACCGGTCGCCATGAGGCATGCTTCCGCGATTCCATTTCGCTTGTCAAATTCTTTTTCATATGCAAAATTTCCAGGAAGGGGAGAACGATCTGCGATGGAGCTTGAGCAATTCTTTGAGGACTATGAGGTGGGGGCCGCGCGTAACACGCTGGGCCGAACCATCACCGAGGCCGATATCGTCTTTCATGCTGGCCACAGCGGGGACTTTTTCCCGCATCACATGGACGCAGAATTCTGCAAGGGCCAGGCTTTTGGCCAAAGGATCGCTCATGGCACGATGACTTTTGCCATCGGAATCGGGCTGACGGCGACCCAGATCAATCCCAGGGCGATGACCTATGGCTATGAGCGTTTGCGCTTTCCCAAGCCGGTCTTTGCCGGAGACACGATCCGGACCACGGTGACCATCGGGCGCAAGGGTGATGACGCCAAACGCCCCGCACATGGCCAGGTGGTCGAGTTCTGCGAGACCAGGAACCAGCGCGGCGAGACGGTGATGTATTGTGAGCATATTCTTCTGGTGGAAAAGCGGGGCGCGGCATGACGCTTGATTTTCCGCAGCATTGGCCTGCCCCTGCTGCGCCCAAACCGATTGTCATCATCGGGGCGGGCGGCATTGTGCGTGATGCGCATCTGCCGGCCTATGCCAAGGCCGGGCTGACTGTTTGCGGCGTGACCGATCTTGATCCTGGCCGCAGCACCGCACTCGCGCAAGATTTCGGCATTCGGCGGGTGTTTGCGTCAGTGGAAGAGGCCGTCGATACGATGGGGACAACCGCCGTCTACGACATCGCAGTTCCCCCTGCGGCAGTTTCCGCCATCCTGCCTGATCTGCCCGAAGGCGCGGCGGTCCTGATCCAGAAACCGATGGGAACCAATCTGGCTGACGCCCGCGCGATCCGGACGATCTGCCGCGAACGGCGGCTCAAGGCGGCCATCAACTTTCAACTGCGGTTTTCACCGATGATGATGGTGGCGCGTCAGGCCATCGAGGCCGGGCTGATCGGCGACCCGCTGGAGATCGAGGTTCATCTGAACATCTTTACGCCCTGGTCGCTGTTTCCGTTTCTGCTGCCGATGAAGCGGGTCGAAATTCTGGTTCATTCCATCCACTATCTCGACAGCATCCGTGCCTTGTTCGGAACCCCCAAAGGGGTCTTTGCCCGATCCCTCGGCGATCCCCGGACGCCGGGGCTGGCGCAGACCCGAACCTCGGTGATCCTCGATTGGGGCGATCAGCGACGGGGCCTGATGAGCATCAATCACAACCATCAGGGCGGGCGGAAATTTCAATCGGCCTGGTTCCGCATTGAAGGCAGTGCCGGCGCGATGATGGTCAAACTCGGCGTCTGTTTTGACTATCCGCACGGCGAGGCGGATGAATTGTGGTTCTGCCCGAATGGTGGCGAATGGCAACAGGTGCCGCTGACCGGCAGCTGGTTCATCGACAGCTTCATGGGGCCCATGCGCAACGTGCAACGATTTGATTCCGGTGAGGATGACCGGCTGTTTTCCGGCGTCGAGGGCTCGTTCGCAACGATGGCGCTGGTAGAGGCCTGCTTTGCTGCGATGGAGCGTCCGGCAGAGCCCCTGGACCTGCGCTAGCCGCGTGCAAAGGTTTCGGGCGGCAGCGTGCCAACGGCGCCGCCACCAAGACTGCGGCTGAGCAGGCTCGCGGCTGCGATGGTGCGCTTGCAGCATTCCGAAAAAATGACCGGGTCGCCATAGCGTTCAATATGCGGAACCGTCAAGGCTGCGATGGCGTGGCCGGTTTGGTCAATGATCGGAGCCGAAATGTTGACGACGCCGCGGATCATGAAACTGTCCACGATTTCGTAGCCCCGCGCCCGGATAGCCTCCAGTTCAACGCGCAACCGGGCTTCGGTCATCCCCTCCGGCAAGGGTGCACGGCGCAGCATTTCGACCAGATCGCTTTCGTTCACAAATGACATCATGACCCGCCCGGAAGAGGCCCGCCAGACATCCACCCGCGTCCCGAGCCGAACCGACATGACATGCCGCGCGGGCGGATCGACCTGACCCGCAATCAGGACGGAGTCGTCTGACAACACCGCCAGATGCACCGACTGGTTGATTGCATGCGCCAGATCGCGCATCAGCGGCGCGGCAGCGGTGGTCAAACGACGGATCATCGGTGTTCGGTGGGCAATTTCGAACAGCAGCGCGGTCAGCACGTAGCGGTCGGTTGCGGCATCAAGGGCGACATAGCCGCGGTCCTGCAAGACGACGAGCATCCGGAAGATTTCTGATACTGACCGTCCCAGCGCGCGCGCAATCTCGGTCTGCGCCAGCCCCGTTTCCGAACGCGACAGATGCTCAAGGATATCCAATCCCTTTTCAAGCGCCGGGGCGGTGTATTTCGTGACTCGTTCCTGCATGAATTTGACCGGCCTTTCACAGATGAAACAGCTTTCGTATGAATCTGTGGTCTGCGCAATCCATGACCACACGCAATGGGCGGCACTCTGTTGTAAAGGGCATGCGCTGTCAGGGCAAGGCAACTTGATCGCGGCAGGGCGGTTGCCTTGCTTCTGAACATATCAAAACGCAGCCCGTTTCCCTGTTTCAAGTCGAGGCCAGGGATCATCGTAGCCGTCCGGTCTGACTGCCCTGCCGCAGATGGAGTAGGTCGGACAGTGTCCGCTCTGGATGGCGGAAACCACCGAGTTCTGGATGGTTCAGCGGACGAAGAGGCTTTGGACGGACGCGGAGAAGCGGTCGATCTTTCTTCAGACGACGGCACCGGATCTGTCGGTTGCTCAGGTGGCGCGGCGGTATGCCCTCAATGCCAACATGATCTTCAAATGGTTGCGTGACACACGCTATGCGCCGGAATTGGCGCAAGGCGCCGTGGATGCGCCGGTCTTCTTGCCCGTTGAGATTGTGAACCCGCCTGGCCCTCCCGCCGAACAGCGCCTTTGATCTGCCGCTGGGTCGGTCCCCGATCAGGGCGAGAGTCCTTGGGGAAAGGGGTTGGCGGTGAAGGTGACGGTCTGGCCGAGGAGGAGGTGCTGCATGGGGAGAGCCCTTTGGGGGGAGTTCAAGGGAGGTTGGTGGGGTGTGTCGAGGGTGGGGGGTGGTGGGTTGGCACCCACCCCGAGGATTGTTGTTTTCAGGAAGTTGTTGTAGACTTTGAAGGAGTAGACTGCGCGGGTGAGCACTGCAGGCTCGGGTGCGGTCTCTCAAATTGGAGTCCCTGGGTGAGAATAGCAAATGACAAGAATTTGGAGGGAGTCCTTTTTTGGTTTTCACTTTCTGTTGTAGCATTTTTAGTGTTTTCAACTTACCATTTAGAAAATTCTCGAGAACTTGAAAGACTTGGGCCTCTTGTTTGCAGCGATGGATGGCATTCAGATTCCATTGGAAAAAGTGGAGCTTGCTCAAATCTTCGCGGAATTGACTTGGGTCCGGTCCGAGCGGCTAAACTCTACGGAATTATGATGACTGCTTTGTATGGAATTAGCTGTTGGTTTCTGATACTGCTTGTTGGTTCGGTTGTCATCAGCCTTTTTTGGCCGGAAAGAAAATTGACAATTGAAACAAGATTAACAGACCCGTAAATCCCGAGGATGGAAGGACCTACACTACAAGAATGCAATCACTGCAATGGGGACCTCATTTGGAAGACAATTTATCATAAGAATCGCCTGCCGGACCGCACTGTCTGGTCGCAATGCACCAAGTGTAAGCGCAAGAATCATTTGCTTCTTGAGTGGGCTGTTGACTGCCCTACCGATAGACCCCTCAGGGTCGCATTGTAACATTGGGTTCAACACATCGGATTTTCTGCCAGCAGGATGGTAGCGCCGTGATGCGTTGGCAAACCCACTTCCCCCACCTTTTGCCCCTTATGACCCGCGCCAAGCCATGCTAGGCCCAACCGGCGCGGCGGGCAAACTCTATCGGGTGGCCTTGCGACACCCATCACAGGCGACGGTTCGGGCGGGGGGCTGGCATGGCGGAGGAACTGGGGGCGGGGGAGGGCCGGGGCGAACTGCGGGAGGAGGAGGCCTATCTGCTTGATGAGGGTCTGGCCACCCGGATTCTGGCGGCGGTCGAGGCGGGTGATACTGCTGCACTGACCGCCCTGCTCGAACCGCTCCACGCTGCCGATATCGCCGACCTGCTGGAGCAGATCAGCGCCGGGGACCGCCGGGCTTTGATTGGCCTGTGGGGGCGGGAGATCGACGGCGAGATCCTGTCGGAGATCGACGAGTCGATCCGCGAGGAGGTGGTCGATGCCATGCCGCGCGCCGCGCTGGCCGAGGCGGTGCGCGAGCTGGAGACCGACGATGTGGTGGACATCCTCGAAGATCTGGAGGAGCCGGAGCAGGAATTCATTCTTGACCAGTTGGAAGATGCCGACCGGGTGGCGGTTGAAGCGGCGATGGCCTACCCCGAGGGCTCGGCCGGCCGCCTGATGCAGCGCGAAGTGGTGGTGGCGCCCGAACATTGGAGCGTGGGCGAGGCCATCGACCATCTGCGCACGGCGGAGTGGTTGCCCGAGCAGTTCTACCATGTGATCCTGGTCGATCCGCGGATGCATCCGGTGGCCTATGTGACGCTGGGGCGGCTCTTGTCGTCACAGCGCGAGGTGAAACTGCAGGCCATCACCGAGGACAGTTTCCGCACCATTCCGGCGCTGCAGGACGAGGCCGATGTGGCCTATGCCTTCAACCAGTACCACCTGATCTCCGCGCCGGTAGTCGATGACAATGACCGGCTGGTCGGGGTCATCACCATCGACGACGCGGTGGCGGTGCTGGATGACGAACATGAGGAGGATATGCTGCTGCTGGCCGGGGTCGGGGAAAGCAACCTGTCGGACGGGGTGTTTGCAACCGTGCGGCGGCGGTTTCCCTGGCTGTTCGTCAATCTGATTGCAGCCAATCTGGCGGCTTTGGTGATCGCGCAGTTTGCCGGTACAATCTCGGCGCTGGTGGCTTTGGCGGCGGTGATGCCGATCGTGGCCTCGATGGGGGGCAATGCCGGGACCCAGTCGCTGACGGTGGCGGTGCGGGCACTGGCGACCAAGGATCTGACCTCGGCCAATGCCGGCCGGGTGGTGCGGCGCGAGGCTTTGGTGGGCCTGGTCAACGGTCTTGGGCTGGCGCTGGTGATGGGGCTGGTGGGGCTGGTGATCTATGGCTCGGGCGCTTTGGGGCTGGTGATCGGGGCGGCGATGATGGTCAACCTGCTGGTAGCGGCTTTGGCGGGTGTATTGGTGCCGCTGACGCTGAACCGGTTCGATCTGGACCCGGCGCTGGCATCGGGCACATTTGTCACCACCATGACCGATGTCACCGGGTTTTTCGTGTTTCTGGGGCTGGCGACGCTGGTGCTGGTATGACCATCGCCGAGGCCAAGGCCGCTGCGCGCAAGGCGGCATTTGCCGCGCGCAAAGGGGCGTTTGAGTTGGGGCAGGGGCGGGCCTGCGACCACCTGGCCGGGGTATTGGCACTCCATCGCGGCAAGGTGCTGTCGGGCTATATGCCGATGCGGACCGAGATTGATCCTCTGGAGGCGATGGCGCGGCACCCGGGGCCGGTGTGTGTGCCGGTGATCATCGGCAAGGGCCGGGCTTTGGCGTTTCGGGAATGGTCACTGCAGGCCGAAATGGTCGGGGGTGAGTTTGGCGCCCTGATCCCGGCAGGCGGGGCATGGCTGGAGCCGGAGGTGCTGATCGTGCCGCTTCTGGCATGGGACCGGCGCGGCTATCGGCTGGGTTACGGCGGCGGGTTCTATGACCGGACGCTGCAGGGGCTGCGGGCTTTGCGGCCAACGATTGCCGTGGGCTTTGCCTTTGCCGCGCAGGAAATGGCCGAAGTGCCGATTGATGAAACCGACCAGCGGCTGGATCTGGTGGTTACCGAGGCGGGGGTGGTACGGGTTGACGGCGGGGCACGTTAGCCAAGTTGGCTAACGGCGGCTTTGCCCTTGCCCTTGGCTGTTCTGCGGCCTAATCGGGGCCATGCGTATCCTTTTCCTTGGCGATGTGATGGGCCGGTCTGGCCGGTCGGCGGTGGCAGAGCGGCTGCCAAAGCTGCGGGCGGAATGGGGCCTTGATTTCGTGGTGGTCAACGGCGAAAACGCCTCTGCCGGAACCGGGCTGACACCCGATCATGCCAAGGCGCTGCTCGCCGCCGGTGCCGATTGTCTGACGCTGGGCGACCATGCCTTTGACCAGAAAGACATGCTGAGCTTCATCGAGCAGGAACCCCGGATCATCCGCCCGCTGAATTATGCCAAGGTGGCGCCGGGCAAAGGCGCGCGGCTGTTCACGGTAGGCGGGCGCAAGGTGCTGGTGTGCCAGGCGCTGGGGCAGGTGTTCATGAAACGCCCGTTCGACGATCCGTTCAGCGCGGTGGATGCGGTGCTGAAGGCCCATCCGCTGGGCGGACTGGCGCAGGCCATTCTGGTGGATATCCATTGCGAGGCCACCAGCGAAAAGATGGCGATGGGCCATTGGTGCGACGGGCGCGCCTCGGTGGTGGTGGGCACCCACACCCATGTGCCGACCGCCGATGCGCAGGTGCTGCGAGGCGGTACCGCCTATCAGACCGATGCCGGGATGTGCGGCGATTATGATTCAGTGATCGGGATGGACAAGGCAGAACCCTTGCGCCGCTTCATCACCGGCATGCCCAAGGGCCGCTTTGAACCGGCTGAAGGCGCGGCGACGCTGAGCGGGCTTTATGTCGAAACCGACGACCGCACGGGCTTGGCCAGCCGGGTGCGGATGGTGCGGGTGGGCGGGCGCCTGCCGGAGGCTTTGCCATGAATGAGCGGTTCAAGTATGGTGCGGTCCTGCTGACCCTGGGCGTTGGCTGGGGCAGCACGCAATCGCTGGGCAAGATCGCCGCTTCGACCGGGCACGGGCCGTTTGGTCTGATCTTCTGGCAAGGCGTGCTGGGGGTGCTGGTGTTGGGCGCACTGACCCTGGTACGCGGCAGGCGTCTGGGGCTGACGGTCGCGGGGTTGCGGTTCGCCATAGTCATCGCGATTGTCGGGACGGTGGTGCCGACCTTTACCTTTTACCGGTCGGTGGTGCATCTGCCCGCCGGGATCATGTCGATCCTGATTTCAACCATCCCGCTCTTGTCGTTTCCGATGGCGATGGCATTGGGGATGGACCGGTTTTCGCCGCAGCGCTTGCTGGGCCTGGTGTTCGGGCTGGCGGGTGTGGGGCTGATCGTGCTGCCGAGCGCCAGCCTGCCCGACCCTGCCATGGTGGTCTGGGTTCCGGTGGCGCTGCTGGGGCCGCTGTTCTATGCGCTGGAGGGTAACATCGTGGCCCGCTGGGGCACCGCAGGGCTGGACCCGGTGCAGGCGATGTTCTGGGCCAGCCTGATTGCGGCGGTGATCGTGCTGCCGATTGCGCTGATGCAGGGGCAGATGTTCAGCCTGTTGCCCTTTGGCCGGCCCGAAGCGGCGTTGGTGATTTCATCGGGGTTGCATGCGCTGCTTTATGCCACCTATGTCTGGCTGAACGGCAAGGCCGGGGCGGTGTTTGCAGCGCAAACCGCCTATTTCGTGACGGGTTCCGGGGTGTTCTGGGCGATGTTGCTGTTGGGCGAACGCTTCAGCCAATGGATATGGCTGGCGCTGGTGGTGATGCTTGCCGGTCTGGCATTGGTGCAGCCGCGCCACAGGGTTGCACTCAAAAAGGCTTGATTGACAAATAAACTCGTGTAAACCGGTCGAGATTTGCAAGCCGGAGTTACCATGCTGGGATTTGAACTCGCCCAAAGCACGCAAGCTTTTCTCGCCTTTGCCATCCTGATCGGCATGCTGGTGATGTTTCTGCGTGAAACCTATCCGGTGGAAGTGGTCGCCATCGGCGCAGCGGCTGTCATGCTGGTGCTGGGGCTGATCCCGTTCAAGGACGTAGGCTCTGTGCTGTCCAACAACGCGCCTTGGACGATTGCGGCGATGTTCATCATCGTCGGCGCATTGGTGCGCACCGGGGCGCTGGATTTCATGAGCGCCGTCGCCTCGCGCAACGTCGAGGCGCGGCCGGCGCTGACCCTTGCGGTTCTGGCGCTGGCGGTCACAGGGTTATCGGCGTTTGTCAACAACACTCCCCTGGTCGTTGTGATGATGCCGATCTTCCTGCAACTGTCCAAGCAGTTGTCGATTTCTCCATCCAAGATGCTGATTCCCCTCAGCTATTTCACCATCCTTGGCGGCACGACCACCATGGTCGGCACCTCGACAAATCTGGTTGTGGACGGGGTGGCGACGGCCAAGGGGATGGCGCCGTTCGGGATATTCGAACTGACCCCAGTGGGGATTGTGGTGGCGCTATCGGGGCTGATCTATATCGGGCTTTTTGCAAACAAGCTGCTGCCAGCGCGCGACTCGATGTCTACCCTGCTCAGCGACAAGAGCCGGATGAAGTTCTTTACCGAAGTGGTGCTGCCCGAGGGCTCGACCCTGATCGGCAAACGGCCCGATGAGGTCGATATCTTCAAGCGCGGCGGGGCAAGGGTGATCGACGTGCTGCGCGGCGATGCCAGTTTGCGCCGCGACATGGGGTTGGTGGTGCTGGAACAGGGCGACCGGGTGGTGCTGCGCACCGCCATGTCCGAAGTGCTGGGGATGCAGTCCAACAAGCAGGTCACCACGGTCGACAAGCTCAGCTCGGTGCAGACCACCATGGTCGAGGTGCTGATTACCCCGGGGTGCCGCATGGTTGGCCGTACCCTCGGCGAAATGCGCCTGCGCCGCCGCTATGGCGTCTATCCGCTGGCGGCACACCGGCGTGACCACAACCTGGGCACCCAGTTGGACGAACTGGAGGTGATGGTCGGTGACACGCTGCTGCTGGAAGGCGCGATAGCGGATATCCAGCGCCTCGCCGCCGACATGGAGATGGTCGACGTTTCGCACCCGACCCAGCGCGCCTATCGCCGCGGCCATGCCCCGATCGTGGTCGCGGTGCTGATGGCGGTGGTGGGCGGAGCCGCGCTGAACATCGCACCGATCCAGATCCTGGCCTTCATCGGCGTCGGCATCGTGCTGGCCACCGGCTGCATTGATGCCGATGAGGCATTTTCATCGGTTGACGGTCGGCTGATGGGCATGCTGTTCGGCATGTTGGGGGTAGGGGCGGGCCTGGAACATTCCGGCGCGGTTGGAATGCTGATCAACTGGATCAGCCCCTCGATGTTGGGCCTGTCGCCCTTTGTGCTGGTGTTCGCGGTCTATGCCCTGACCTCGTTCCTGACGGAAATCGTGTCGAACAACGCGGTCGCCGTCATCGTAACCCCGGTGGTGATCAGCCTGGCCATGACACTTGGGGTTGATCCGCGCCCGTTGGTGATTACCGTGATGATCGGGGCATCGGCATCGTTTGCCACCCCGATCGGCTATCAGACCAACACGCTGGTATATGGTCCCGGCGGCTACAAATTCGCCGATTTCATCCGGTTTGGCGTGCCGCTGAATGTCATCAGCGCGATTGTCGTGACGATCGCCGTGCCGTTGCTGTATGATTTCTGATATGAAGACGGTTCGCTTTGCCCCGCTGATTGTGCTTGCCGCCTGCGCCTTGCCACCTCCGGTTCCGGTGGCCGCGCGGCTCAGCCACCAGGCCCTCAAGGTCGAGATGTCGGACGGATCGGCCTGCAGGGCGGTATTGCAAGGCGCTGCGCCGTGGGCAGGCGAATTGCCGGACTGCGGTTTGCACTATGTTGTCCAACCGAGTGTGGCGGGAAACCCGCTGCGGCTGGCCTTTGATGCCATAATCGCCGCCCTGCAGGCCGGTAATCTTGTCGCACCGATGGCCGACATTTCGCTGGTCGATGGTGCGGGCAAGACCCGTGCCTTCGCCTCGCCGGTTGCGCTCGACAACTGACTTTCCTTCATGTTCGGTTCTCAAGTATCGCGGGGGAAATCGCCGAAGGCCATGGGGGCAGCGCCGCCGGCTTTCACGGGGTTGCAGCCCGGCCGCAGCATCGACTATAGAGACGCGATCACCGACACGGGACTTGGGAGTGGGTCATGGCAGGCCATTCGAAATGGGCGAACATCCAGCACCGCAAAGGCAAGCAGGACAAGCTGCGCGCCAAGCAGTTTTCCAAGCTGGCCAAGGAAATCACCGTGGCTGCCAAGATGGGCGACCCCGATCCTGCCAAGAACCCGCGCCTGCGTCTTGCGGTCAAGGAAGCCAAGTCGGTGTCGATGCCCAAGGACGTGATCGAACGCGCCATCAAGAAAAGCTCTGGCCCCGGTGAGGATTATTTCGAGGTTCGCTACGAAGGCTATGGCCCCAACGGCATCGCCATCGTGGTTGAAACCATGACCGACAACCGCAACCGCACCGCCTCCAACGTCCGCAGTTATTTTGCCAAGAACGGCGGCAATCTGGGTGAAACCGGTTCGGTGTCCTTCATGTTCGACCGGTTGGGCAAAATCAGCTACAAGCTGGCTGCGGGCGACGCCGACACCGTGATGATGGCGGCGCTGGAAGCCGGGGCCAGCGATGTGGAAAGTGATGACGAGGGCCATTGGATCTATTGCGCCGATACCGACCTGAACGAGGTCTCGGCGGCGCTGGAAGCCAGACTTGGCGAATCCGAAACCGCCAAGCTGATCTGGAAGCCGCAAAGCCTGACCGTGCTGGATCTTGAGCTGGCAACCAAGCTGATGAAGCTGGTCGATACGCTGGAAGAAGATGACGACGTGCAGACCGTCACCGGGAATTTCGACATCCCCGACGCGATAATGGAACAGATCTGACCTGCGGGATCAGGTTGGGCGCGTCAGCCCTTGGTGTCGAACAGATCGCCAAAATGGTCGAGCAGGGTGACCGACGTGTTGGCATTGAACTGAAAGTCATGGCGGCCAAGATCGGTGGTCAGAACATTCTCCAGCAGAATTGTCACATTGCGGAAACTGACCTCGGTTGCAGCCCCAACCTGCGTCAGGGTCAGTTGCCCGAAACGGCTCGGACCGGCGCCGATATTGATGATATCCTGTTGCGCATTGAAATCGGTTATGGTGTCGGAACCGTCGCCGGGCACAAATATGAACCGGTCGGCACCGCCGCCGCCAGACAGCAGATCATCGCCCTTGCCGCCGTCCACCACATCGCGGCCAGCATCGCCGTAAAGCCTGTCGCGCCCCTCGTTGCCCACCAGAAGGTCATCGCCCGCCTGACCCAGCAGCTTGTCGCCACCAAGCCCGCCAAGGCCAGCATCATCGCCGCCCCCCACCCACAGGCGATCATTGCCACCGTTGCCAAACACCAGATCCAGCCCGCTTTCGGAATGAAACCGGTCAGCCCCCGCCCCAAGCCCCACCAGATCATTGCCGCCCAGCGCCGCCTGGATCAATGCGGCATCGTCATCCATCGCAGCCGTGGCCGATGCGGCATTCAGCGCCGATACCGCGACACTGATCCCGATCAGCGACCCGACAAAGGTGGTCGAGGGGCCGGAAAACACCGTCAGAACCTTCACGGTGCCGCCCGTCAGGTGGTTTTGTGCGTCCACCATCAGGCCGCTGCCATTGACGGCGTTGACAGCACCGGCACCCGAAACCGAATGGACATGATCCACCGGTATCGTGCGCAAATCCAGAACGCGGTTGCTGGAATACAGAAAATAGCTGAAATTGCCGGGGTCAAAGATGGTTTGCGCGGTGAAAGTCACGCTGGTGGCAACCGATGCCGCCGCGTGAAGATCGAACAGGCTGTCAGACCAGGGAACTTCGCCGCCAAAGATGATTGCCATGTGACTCTCCTGCCATTTGACGCGGCCGCAGACCGCAAGCACCTTCAAGGGTCGGCGCTGCCGTTGCCAGGGCTCAGACGGCGTCGACCATCACATCCCATCCTAACACGAATTCATTCAGAAGGGAATTCGTGGTGGTGACGGTGAAGTTGAAATTGCCGGCAGTCAGGCTGTCGGCCTGCACATCCGAAATGGCAATCGGCGCATTGCGAAAGGGGATGAGCGCATCACCGGCATGCGGCCTGTCGCGCCCGTCCTTGCCAAACACCAGATCGTCGCCCAGACCGGCGAAGAACAGGTCGGATTGCGACGACAGACCCACCAGATCGTCCCCGACAAGCAGGTTTTCGATCAGCGCGAACTCATCGGTCAGCGCCGGGCTCTGGCTGGCAACCGCTTGGGCCGCCGCATCATTGTTCACGCCCGAGATCGACCACCGCTGGGTGCCAGTGCTGTCAAACTGCGCGATTGACCGGACGTTTCCCCCCCGCCAGATCGCCGGTTGCAGCCACCGTCATCCCGATCCCTGCGGCGCGGGTCTGAATTCCGCTGCCGGTCTGTTGGTGTTTCTGCACCGTCACTAGCCCCGGCGGCGTCAGGGAATAGCTTGTCCCGGTCAGAGGATGGATGAATGTGCCGAGCACCCGTCGGTAAGACGATTTCATCCCCAGGACTGGCGGTTGACGCCGGGGGTACTGAAATCGACGATCCCAGGTGTCCATGCGCCCGCGCTCACATTGAAAAGTGCCAAGGTGGGACCCGTTCGGGATAAATGCATTCCCGCCGACCGATCAGCGGCAACTGCCCCGCCGCGAAACGAGCGGGGCAGGAATATCAGGTCAGACGAAGTAGCTGAAGCCGGTCAGGTTATTGGCTACGGCATTGTCGATGAACGAGTCGCCGCCAAACCGGAAATCGGCCGAGGTCAGGCTGGCCATGTTCACATTCTGCAGCACGATGGTGGTGCTGCCCCATGAGACTGTGGTGTTGTTGACGGTGGCTTGATTGATGACCAGCTGGGCAAAGGTGGTGGCACCGTCGCGGATGATGATCCGGTCATCGACGGCAAGAAAGTCGATGATGACATCGTTGCCGCCATTGTCCTCGAACACAAAGTTGTCCTTACCCGCGCCGCCGTTCAGCGTGTCCCTGCCCAGACCGCCGATCAGGATGTCATTGCCGTTGCCGCCGGCCAGTTTGTCCAGATCATCGCCGCCGAACAGGACGTCATTGCCGACACCCCCCGCCAGAGTGTCATTGCCGTCTTGACCCAAAAGCACGTCGGCACCGCCGCCGCCTGTGACACGGTCAAGTCCGGTACCGGCAAACACCAGATCGACGCCGCCGCCGGAGATGATCGAATCGTCCAGAACCGACAGGAAGATCAGGTCACTCCCAGAGAGCATCTTATTGAAAACTCTGACATCGTCATTGAGCCCGGCGCTGGCCGAGGCGGTGGCAAGTTGCGCGCCGCTCAGCGAAAAGCCCGAGATATTGTAGCCCAGACTGCCCCCCACCGACAGGCCGTAGCTTTGCACCGTGCCGCCCGAGATGTTGCCAGAACCGTCGAACGTGAGCGCAGTCCCCAGGATGACAGTGGTATTCGCCAACCAGTTCACATCCACTTCGGTCTGGGTGTTTACCGTTGGCACCGTAAAGGAATAGCTTGCCCCATCGATGATCACCGGCGCGCCAAGCGGGGACAGCGGACCACCGCCGGTGGTGGTGGTGGTCGGTGCGTTGAGATAGGGCTCATTCAAGTCAAAATTCGCGGTATTCCAAGCATCCACTGAAACAAAAAAAGCCATGATTCCATCCTAACCGTTAAGGCTCCTTGAATAGTCCTTACCGGGGCCAGATGCAAATATTTACCGGGGCGGTTCACGCAACGGCAACAAATGCCCATGACTCGCAGGATAGGGCGCGGCCGGGTAACCAAATTGGCCCGAATGGCGGGGAGTCAGGCGAAGTAGTCCCAGCCAGCGAAGAAATGCGCCGCCGCGGCGTCGAAGATGCTGTTGCCGTTGAAGATGATGTCGGCCGCTGAAACGCCGCTGCGGGCGACGTTCTGCAAGGTGATTGTTACATCGGCAAAGGCGATCACGGTGTCGGAGCCGACTTTCTGGATCGTCACGTCAGCCATTGAGACAGCACCGTTGCGAATGATGATCTGGTCATCCGCCGCGAAGCAATCGGTAATGACATCATCGCCGCCACGGCGCGAAAATGCAAAGAAATCAACGCCGTTGCCGCCCGAAAGCTGGTCGTTTCCCCTGTCGCCCGACAGGATGTCGCGGCCATCGCCGCCGTTCAGCTGATCGGTTCCGACATCCCCATACAGGATGTCGTTGCCGGTACCGCCGTTCACGCGGTCGTTGCCGGTGCCGGCCAGAACAATGTCGTCATCGGCGCCCGCGTTGATCCGGTCGAGCCCGCTGCGGGCATAGATCAGGTCGCGCCCTGCGCCACTGTCGAACCGGTCATTGAAATTCGCCAGCAGGATGAAATCGTTGCCCGCCAGCATCAGGTTGAACATGGCGATGTCATCGGCGTTGCCGACGGTCTGGGTCGCTGCCCAGAAATCGAGTGCGGACACCGAGCAACCTGCGAGGGCATAGGTAAAGGTGCCGTTCACGTCCTGCGCGATGCCCTGCACTGTGCCGCCGATGATGTTGCCCGCGCCGTCAAAGGTGAACCCCGAGCCATCCAAATAATCGGTGTTGGTGCCATAGTTGACTGTCAGTTCGGTTTCGACCTGAACCGTGTGAGAGGCGACGGTATAGTTGACCCCGTCAATCGGAAACGGGCTGGTGAACGGGGTAAAAGGGCTTGCCGCAGTGCTGGCGCTGCTGTGGGTGGTGCGAAAACCCTGATTGAAATCCAGCTGCGTGATGTCCCATGGCGTGGTCGCATAGAATACCGGCATTGCTTTCCCTCCTGCATATGCCTGTCAGTTTATGCCTTTGGCAGGGAATGAAAAGCCCTTGCGGGGCTTCGGCGGCTGCGGCACCTGCGGCTGCGGCCCCGGGCGTTCAACCCGGGGGGCTGGCAACCGCAAGGGACTGAAATCCGATGGTCGAGGCCCTGCTTTCCGGCTTTTCGCTTGGCCTTTGCCTGATCCTGGCCATCGGGGCGCAGAATGCCTTTGTGTTGCGGCAGGGGCTATTGCGCAGCCACGTGCTGGCGGTGTGCCTGACCTGTGCGTTGTCGGATGCGCTGCTGATCGCGGCCGGGGTCGGCGGTTGCGGCAGCCT
>Ga0163144_10009167_pt1 | contig 21289 bp, 14 predicted proteins | sample OliLak19BULKMAT1_FD_123175 | JGI IMG/M metagenome (GOLD analysis project Ga0163144, IMG submission 123175) | Freshwater microbial mat bacterial communities from Lake Vanda, McMurdo Dry Valleys, Antarctica - Oligotrophic Lake LV.19.BULKMAT1 | ecosystem: Environmental > Aquatic > Freshwater >... | reverse complement strand
CCATATATCTGGTACGGAAAGACTTTGGGAAGACAGGATTTGCTTGAGAGAGGGGTGGCAGCAGCCAAGTCATCAGTTGTACTAATGAACTTGCCTGAACATAAAGAGAATAATATCTATCGTCACACTAATATTTATCCTTATGGATTGGGTCCGGAGAATATTGATCATGAAGCTCATCCACAATCAGCTATGAGGACCCATCCAAGCTGGGGGGAAGGATCTGGAGTCTTTACTGGTTTAGCGGAAGCCTATCGGGAATTGAATGGTGGCTATATAGATTTTGAGAAAGGAATGTATGTTGGTGTGAATGGAATAGTTATTCAAGATGCCAAACTAAGCGGCAGCGATATTACCCTTACAATAACTGATCAACTATCCACGCTTGCTGCTCCTTGGAAAACTGCTTATAAAACCAACTTAGAAATAAAAGGATTAAAAAAGGGAGAATATAAATTGTATCTCAATGGTAAGGATGAGAAGAAATTTACAGGCGAACAATTGAAAAGTTTAACGTTGAAGATTAATCCAGATGGTAAAATTGAAATCTAAGAAAAGAATTATTTTCTCAATTTTGGTTGCCGTAACCTTTTTCAGTTTCGGACAACAAAAACCAAAAGGACTCAACATTAATTATTCTTTTTCTGATGATGGAAAGGAGGTAATTATGAATGAACCAAATCTACCAGAACCGTGGTTGAACCGCCTTACCAATGATGTATTTCACACTTGGATTACTCAAAATGGATACATTGAGAGTTTCTTGCTTAATCCTGATCTAAATGGGTTGGTTAATCCGCAAGATGTTTCGGGTCATTTATATTTGCGCGATCAGAATGGGAGACATATCCTGCTAAACAACAAGGGTCCGAATACTACTTCCTGGAGATCTGTTCATGGCTTGGGTTATACGCGAATTGAAACATCAGGATTGGGTGTTGACTGCACTGTAACTTATTTCGTGCCTCGCAATGATAATGTATTGGTGACAAGGATAAAACTTCATAATAGCACCGGTGCAAATAAGACTCTTGATTTATTCAGTCAGGTTGAGTGGAATCTTGGCGATGTTGCGAAGAGTATCGTTTATAAAGGTGACGGCAGAGGTGGCAGTCAATTCAACTTGTATAAAAAAGTAACATTTGAAGAAGAAGCACTGATAGCAAAGCAACTCGTTTGGAAAACCCTAGGACCTGCAGGAAAGCCGTGGCCTTATATTGGATTTATGGCTTCAAGTTTACCTGTGAAAAGCTTTGAAACGAACAAGGAAATGTTTTTGGGAATCGCTGGTAATTTTAGCAACCCAGCCCAGGTTATTGATGGGAAGAGTTCAAACACAGAGTTTTGGAGTGAGAACGAATATCCTTGGGGTGTTTTGCAAAACGGTATTGATCTGAAACCTGGAGAAGATATTGAGGTTGTCATCGTCTTAGGGATGGAGAGAGATGAGAAGAGCATCCACATATTAAAGAGTAAGTATTCAGATTTAAATAAGGTTGAAGACGAATTCAAAAAGCTGAATGAATTTCAAAGGCAATTTCTAGATGGGGCTTTGAAAGTTAGTACTCCCGAAAAAGGTATTGACAGGATTATCAATATTTGGTCACCTTATCAATGGCGGAGCACAATGAGCAAGGACCTCAACACGGGGAAAAGAGGTCTTTCATTTTGGAATTATGCTATTGAAGGTGGAATCTTTGGTTTTTGGGGAGGCGATGCAGAACTGGCAGTTCAACCACACGATTTACAAATTACAAAGGAATCAATTCAGAGAAATCTCTCCATGCAATTCTATGATGCTGCAACTACTACCAGGTTGTCAGCTGATGCTCCTGCCATGTTGTTTGATGATGTTGATTTCAAATTGCCAAAGGAGACTCCAAAAAACGGCTTCAAAGTTTCTCATCATCACGAAGTATATGGACTTTACGCCATATCTCTTTACCTAAGAGAGTCCGGAGATTTAGATTTTTTGAAAGAGCAAATTCCCTTCGTGCTAGGTGAATCAGGTACTGTTTATGATCACATGGTTAAAGGAGTTGAGTATGCTCTCAACGGAATAAGCCCTCGAGGACTCCCTTATGTAAACAAAGGTGTGGGTGATTGGAATGACGAAATTAACCGAATGAGTAGTGAAGGAAAGGCTGAAAGCATTATGTATGCCATGCAGCTTTGCTACTTGCTAAAAGAGTATGCTGATATTGCGCGCGCTTCAGGCCATGAGGAAAAGGCGAAAGAATGGATGGAAAAGTATAATCTGATCAAGGATGCTTGTAATCAATATGGCTGGGATGGTAATTGGTATGTCTACGCATTTGCTGATGGCGAGAAAGAACCATACCCAATAGGTGCTGCCAAAAACAAGGAAGGCACTATCTATCTGAATTCTCAATCTTGGTCAGTAATGGCAGGTGTAGCAGATATCGATCGGGCTGACAAATCGTTGGAAGCTGTGCGCAAAAGATTGTTAAGTGAGTTTGGGCCTTTATTATTCGCTCCTTCCTATACACATCCCGACAAACATATAGGTGTCCAATCAGAATATGCACCGGGCTGGAGGAATGCCTGCATGTATCCACGCCCTGCAGGCTGGGCAATTATTGCTGCATGCCTTGCTAATAAACCTGACCTTGCATGGGAAATGTACAAGCCCGCATCGCTAACTTATATAAGTAGAGACATTGAGCGATACCGTGCCGAGCCTTATGCCTATGCAGAAAATTACGTAGGCCCTGATCACCCGAAGGCGGGACTCGGCCAGTTCAAATGGAATCTGGGTGAGGGAGCAAATTGGATGTGGCATTCTTATGTATACTATATCTTAGGTATTAGGCCTGAATTAGGAGGGCTACTAATAGACCCCAAAATACCGACCGATTGGCCTGGATTTACCCTGGAGAGAGAATTTAGAGGTGATCGTTACATCATTGAAGTGACTAATCCAAAGAAAGTAGGGCAGGGTGTAAAGTCAATTACTCTTGATGGAAAAACAATTAAGGGAAATCTGTTAACTCCTGTCAGAGATGGTAAAATGCATATTGTTAAAGTTATTATGGGCACTAAAAAATAATTGTATGGTAAAGAATCTATTTCTATTCGCATGTATAGTTTTATGTACGAGGCAAATTCCAGCACAAACACTCAATAAAGATTGGCCAGTATTAAAGACCTATTCAGGTTTGTATACAACGGAAGTGGCTATGCCATTGGGAGGAATTGGAACAGGTGGTGTTTCAATTGGTGGAAGGGGTGACCTCCGTGATTGGGAGTTGATGAACCGAGGTGCAATTGGATGGGTACCGGCATTTAAACTTGTACAACCTACGATTGCAAACGCACCCTTTTTTGCTTTGTATTATAAGCCCGAAGGGAAACCCGCAAATGTGAGAGTTTTAGAGGGGCCAATTCCAATTAAGGATTATTATGGAGACTGGGGCGCTGACGCATTTAATGCAGGATTTCCGCGCTTCGAGAAAACTACTTTTGCAGCTGCATATCCCTTAGCTCAGGTTTCATTCGAACATCAACAAGTTCCACTTCAAGTTAGATTGGAAGCATTTAATCCACTGGTGGTAGGTAATGAAGACAAAAGCGGAATTCCTGTCGCGGTATTGAGATATGTTATTACCAATACTTCCGATAAGCCAGTAGATATTTCAGTTTGCGGTATGGTACCGAATTTTATTGGGGTAGACGGTTGGAGTGGTAAGCCTATCGAAAACAAAAATGAATTTAGGAAGTCCGGATCTATTAAGGGCATCTACATGCATTCAACACGGAAAGACACTGACGATATTAATTGGGGTACGATGTCATTAACAACATTATCAGATGAGACCGTTACCTATAGAACCTCATGGGCCAAGTTAGGTTGGAATTGGACCTTCCGTGAATTTTGGGATGACTTTATTAAGGACGGAGAGTTGATAGATTTCCCAGACTCTAAAACTGATGTGAAGGTTGATCAAGGCGATGTTGTAACTATTCAAAAGGAAAATATTCAAACGCCACCGGCTACTCTTGCTGTAAAAATGAAGTTGATGCCTGGTGAATCAAAACCAGTGACATTTTTACTCACGTGGCATTTTCCGAACAGACGAGGCTGGCAAGGCTGGGACAATGGAAATGTGCAAGATGCTGCGAAGAAAATTGTGGGCAACTATTACACCACTCAATATGCCAATGCGTGGGATGTTGCCGAGAAAACCTCAAAAGAGTTGGCCAATCTTGAAAATGAAACTGTAAGTTTTGTCAAAGCATTTGTGCAAAGTGATGTTCCGGAAGTGATTAAAGAGGCAGCTTTGTTTAATCTTAATAACCTTCGTTCTCAAACAATGTTCAGAACGGCTGATGGGTATCCATTTGGATGGGAGGGTACAGGAAGCGTCAAGGGGACAACATTGGGTGCGGAGAAATCTCCAGGTTGGGGATTTGGAACCTGTTTTCACGTTTGGAATTATGAATCGACCATCCCATTTCTTTTTGGGAATTTGTCCATGAAATTCCGTGAGGTTGAATTTAATCATGCCACTCACGAAGACGGAGCAATGAGCTTTCGCGTGGGACTTCCTTTAAAAGAAGAGGGCAAATCCTTCAAGCATTGGGCAGCTGATGGCCAGATGGGAACACTCATAAAAGTATATCGTGAATGGCAGCTTTCTGGTGACGATCAAAAATTAAGAGCTATGTGGCCCAATATCAAGAAGGCAATGAGTTTCGCATGGACAGGTATTTGGGACGTGAACAAGGATGGCGTAATGGAAGGAAGTCAGCATAACACCATGGATATAAACTATCTTGGTCCAAATCCCCAAATGGCGGCTTGGTATCTCGGTGCGCTGCGGGCTTCTGAGGAAATGGCCAGTTATTTGAAGGATAAGGAGTTTGCAAAGGAGTGTCACGACTTGTATGTGAAAGGCAGAAAATGGACGGATGCCAATATTTTTAATGGTGAGTACTACGAACACCACATACCAGAAGGTACAAGTAAAGTAGCACAATTGGGAAAAGGTTGCTTAGTCGATCAATTGGTAGGACAATACTTAGCACATACGGCAGGCTTAGGGTATGTATTGGATCAATCTAATGTTAAAACAACATTGAAGAGTATTAGTAAGTATAACTATGTTGAAAATTTCAATGAGCACTTTAATTCATTCCGCAGTTATGGAGTCGGCAATGAGTCTGGGTTAATCATGGCAAGCTATCCGAAAGGCGAGTTGTTAGATTTTCCTTTCCCCTACTATACAGAAATTATGACTGGCTTTGAATATAGTGCAGGCATTGGAATGATTTACGAAGGTCAGCTTGATGCTGGCCTGAAAGTATTCAAAAGTATTCGCGACAGATTTGATGGTTATAAGAGAAATCCTTTCAACGAAGGAGAATATGGTCACCGATATGCAAGAGCAATGGCGGCTTGGGGCGGTGTATTGGCATATACAGGCTTTCAATATTCAGCCGTATCTAAGACAATGAACTTCAACTCGCGCAACGGAAAGTTTTTTTGGTCAAATGGTTATCAATACGGGACTATTGAAATTTCTGATCAGGGTCAGAACAAGATTGTTAAGCTGAGTTCGTTGAATGGCCCACTTAACCTTAATAGCTTTACGTTAAATGGAACTGGTGTTGTGAAATTCAAAACAACAAGAGTCTTTGGTGTCGGAAAAACCGAGGATTTTGTTGTGACTGCCAATAATAAGGCTGCTGGTATGCCATTGAATGCAACTCTTAAATGAGAACATTAGTATTCAAAAAGGTGTCGAGTGGGTTTATGCACACAATATTCGTTATGTGCATTTTGGGAGCATCATGTTCAACGCCAACAGCAGATACACAACATTCATTTACACCTTTACCGAATGACACAACCTCTCAACCTAGTGAACAGAATGACGCATTGTTCTTGTCTAAATTGAGTTCGTCTGGTGTTCTTGAGGCTGCTCAACAGATTGGTTTAGACGTTGAACAATACTTGAAACCCTTGGCTCAACGGGTTGATCATAATTATCGCCAATATAGGTGGACCGTTGGTTATCATGAAAATGGCAGAGTAATGATTAGTGCTCTCCCTCCGGAAGAGGAGACTGGATGGACTCCTTGGGAGCGATGGTATAGGGATGATAAAGGTGTAATACGAAAAGAATCTTGGGTTATGTATCCGTTAAGAAATGTAACTAAAGGTATCGCGAGATGGTACAAGTTGGATGAGAGTGATTTAATGCCTCGATTTCTGCGAAAACCTTCTTCGTTAGAAGACCAACTTAAATTGGCTCGGATCGATGAAGCTGCGAGTATCTTAGGCTTTAATGCTCAGGAAACATTGATAAAACCACTTTCTGAAAAAGGGATAAACTATTATTTGAAGTGCCGTTGGGTAGTTATTCCGCATATACTTGGAGGGGATGGACCTGTGATTTACATTCTGCCTCCAATGAATAGGTCAGATCATTGGCCTTGGGAATCCTGGTACACTGATGGTAAAGCTCCACTAATTCATCACGTGCACTTCACAAAAAAGAATGATCTCACAACTGGAGTATGGAAGGAATATCCTGGTGCTCCGCAACGACCACCGGAAATTTTTGGAGTGGTTTGGTATTGGTATGACGATGCGTCATTAGTACCGACCATGGCTGATATAAAGAACTAATGAATGCAGGAGGTGTTCAAATTCACAACTCTTTCAATTTCTATTCTATTCTTTCTTGGGTGTTGCAGACAAACTGCTATCAGGGATACAGGAGTAACTATAAAAAACTCTGATTCAAGTGTTGAGGTGGGTAATGGTAGGGTGCTTCTGGCTCTCTCATGGGATTCTTCAATGGTAAAACAGGAATACTTTTTATAATCCCAGATTATTCAATAGAAAAAGTCAGGAGTCGTTAACTGGTTGATAAGTTATCTTTACTTACCGATCAAACAAAACCTAAAAGGGGGAAGAAATACAAGTATCATTTACGAAATAAAAAACGTGACCGCTTTGGACGGCATGAAGTTGATGCAGTCTATGTTCGGGGTAGCAGATAAAGTCAATTAAACTTAGGCAACTTAAATCATATGAAAATCGGTTTGTTTGGAATTGGTCTGGATGCCTACTGGCCGCAGTTTGAGGGCCTTGAAGCTCGATTAAAAAGTAACCTTCAGCGCATCGAAGAAAAACTTAATGCTGTTTATCCGCACATTATAAATGTTGGTCTTGTAGACAATACGGACAAAGCATTTGAGGCCGGAAAAAAATTCAGCACTGAAGATGTAGATATTATTTTCCTTTACGTTTCAACCTATGCACTTTCATCAACAGTGTTACCTGTGGTACAACGAGCACGTGTTCCGGTAATCATTCTTAATCTCTCACCGAATGCAGCTATTGATTACCCTTCGTTTAATCAATTAAATGATCGAACGAAGATGACTGGAGAATGGCTAGCCTATTGCTCAGCCTGCCCAGTGCCGGAAATCGCCAATGTATTCAAACGCACGGGTATTTCTTTTCATCAGGTAACTGGAATGATTGATGATGACGATGCCTGCTGGAAAGAAATTACCGAATGGACAGAGGCAGCTCTCGCGGCTCATACCATGTTTTATAATCGTATGGGTTGTTTAGGCCATTATTACAGCGGCATGCTTGACATCTACACAGACCTGACATTGCAAAGCAAATACTTTGGTGGTCACTTTGAACTGCTGGAAGTAGATGAAGTCAGTGCACTACGAAAAGAGGTAAGTGAATCAGAAGCACTGAAAAGGGTGAAAGATTTCCGCGAACAATTTGATGTGCAACCCGACAGCTCAGTTGAAGAATTAAAGCGAGCCGCTATTACCAGCGTTGCCTTGGATAAAATAGTAAGTAAGTACAAACTTGGGTCGATGGCTTATTATTATAAAGGTTCCGGAAACGAAGAAAATGAAAGCACGATGAGTTCTATCATCCTTGGCAACTCATTGCTTACTGCACGCAATATTCCTGTGGCAGGAGAATATGAAATCAAAAATGCGCAAGCCATGAAATCATGGATAGCTTTGGCGTGGGCGGGTCGTTTACAGAATATTATGCAATGGACTTCAAAGAGGATGTGGTTTTAATGGGGCATGACGGCCCTGGGCACATTGCTATTGCTCAAGGAAAAACTAAAGTGAAGCCACTACAAGTATATCACGGTAAAGTTGGTAAGGGCTTATCGGTAGAGATGTCTGTAAAAAATGGACCTGTAACATTACTTTCAGTAGTCGAAACCGGAAACGGTGGATTAATGCTACTTTGTGCTGAAGGAGAAAGCGTGCCGGGATCTATTTTAGAAATAGGTAACACCAACAGTCGTTACAAATTTTCATTAGGCGCAAGAAATTTTGTGAACACCTGGAATAGCTATGGACCTGCTCATCATTGTGCCGTGGGCGTAACACACATGGCATCAAAAATTATGAAGTTGGGTGCCCTGCTGAATATGGAAGTGGTAAAAGTGTGCTGATTCACTTTCTCCGGAGTGCGGCACCTCATGTATAGTATTGATAAATTAATTATAAGAGTCCACCTCCTTAAGTACTTAGAGAACAAAAGTGTTGAATTACTGTATTAGAACACGCTATTTATTTATTCACAATAACAACTTTCTAAGGGACAACAAAATAAATATTATTGACTATTGACTTCGAAGTTTCTTATAAGGAGCCGAAAGCGTTCTAAGACTTTGTGAAATGATACCAACTAAATCGTATGCACATTATTTGGCCTCGCTTGAAGCCACATCCGGAGCCAGTCAAAGAGTGGCCTCAGTGCAGTATACTTGGACAGGGTTGGTAATGAAAAATACCACACCGTACCGTGTATACGATTCCTAACTATTGTATTTCGTCAATTCTCACCGGTCGGCACTCTCTTATTGAAATATTAGCAGCTTCTGCAATAATCATAGCCTGTAATCCATCCTCCCCGGTAATTGGCATCGACTGTTTATTTTTAAGTGCATTAATAAAGGCTTCCATTTCTTGCTGATACGATATAGTATACCGGTCCATAAAAAAATCAAGATGCCTTGGTTGGTGAGCACCTTGTTCGTCAAAGAAAATACTGGTGTTCTTTAAGGGATTCTCAACCTTCATCATTCCTAACGAACCAAATACTTCCAGGCGTTGATCGTATCCGTAAATTGCTTTACGACTGTTTTCGATGAGTACCGTTACTTCATTCGCAAAGGTGAGTACGATTATACCGGTATCGATGTCTCCTGCCTTGCCAATTTCCGGGTCGATGAGGTTATAACCTCGTGCAAAGACTTCCACCACTTCCGAATCAACGATGTAACGTGCCATATCAAAATCGTGAATGGTCATGTCCATTAATAACCCACCGGATTGTTTTATGTAGCCTACCGGTGGCGGGCCTGGATCTCTACTGGTAATATGTACGGTATATAACCTACCTAATTTTCCGGCTACAATTTCTTTCTTAACTGCCGCAAAATTTGGGTCAAGTCGTTGATTGAATGCGATCATTAACGGGACGTTTGCTTTGTTAACGACCTGTAGGGTTTGCTGTACTTTTTTAAGTGAAAGATCTAGTGGCTTCTCACAAAAAATAGCCTTTCCAGCGTTCGCTGATTCGATCACGTAAGCTGCATGGGTGTTTGTTGGTGAACAAATGATTACTGCATCAATTTGGGGATGATGGAGAATGTCCATGGCATTATCAGTCACCAACTTAATTCCATAACGGTGAGCAAAAGATCGGCCTTCAAAAGATGGATTCATCGCTGCGATGACCTCAACTCCTTCGATTTTGGTGCATAGCGTATCAAGATGGATTTTGCCGATTCTGCCTAAGCCTAAAATACCCAGTTTTATAGTCTCCATTTTTTTTAATATTTAGCTCGCATTGATACCAACCTAATGACAAGATATTAATTAAACAAAAATTTTAAATATCACTACTTGGTTTCCTAAATTGCTACAATCAATCGATTGAAATGCAAAAATCGTATCACAATTGGCGATTATTTTGGTTGAGTCAGGGGCTAAATTGAAGTAGTATTACTTGTTTTATTTTAAATGGATAATGAAGACTAAACGAGCACGATTGGCACGCGTCTATTTGCAAAATATTACTGCACTTTTATTGATCATTATCTCTGTCCTGAGCATGAGCAGGTGCAGCGAAAAACACTCTCCACCCTTGCCAGAACTGGTAGATTTCAATTTTGATATTCGACCAATATTAGTCCAAAAGTGTTACCTCTGTCATGGCCCTGATTCAAGCTCTAGGAAGGCAGGCTTGCGTCTGGACACATTCGGAGGGGCAACAGCAGCATTGAAGGAGGGAGGTCATGCAATCATTCCTGGTCATACGGGGGATAGCAAATTGATCTTTCGCATAAATTCAGATGATCCCGAACTTCAAATGCCTCCACCCGAAACTAAACTTTCATTGACAGATCGGGAAATCGCACTGCTCACCAAGTGGATCAAACAGGGAGCTAACTGGAAACCTCATTGGGCATTTATTCCAGCGCAAAATCACATGGTCGGTAAAGCTGTGGGCGGACAAAATGAAATAGATTTTTTTGTTGAAAGAAAATTGGAACAAAACGCATTGGAAGCGGCACCAGAGGCTCACAAGAATTCCCTTATTCGAAGGGCTTCTTACGTGCTTACCGGACTACCTCCGTCAGAAGAAGCAATTGAAAGTTACTTGGGTGATGAAAGCCAGGGATCCTATGAGAAGATGGTTGATCAGTATTTGAATTCTCCACGATTCGGAGAAAAATGGGCACGGCACTGGATGGATGTAGTACGGTATGCGGAGACAAAGGGTCATGAATTTGACTATGTTATCACCGGAGCTTGGATGTATCGCGACTATCTGATCCGTGCTTTTAATGATGACATTCCATATGATCAATTAGTGAAGGAACAATTGGCTGGTGATCTAATGAATCCGCCCAGGCGTAATCCAATCACTAATGTAAATGAATCTCAATTGGGTACTACTTTTTACGCATTGACAGAAGGAACACATAGTCCTGTAGATGTTCGTCAGGATGAGGCTGATCGCATTGATAATATGGTTGATGTTACCTCAAAAACATTTCAGGGGCTCACCGTTTCTTGTGCTCGTTGTCATGATCATAAGTTTGATCCGATTACGACTGCCGACTACTATTCACTTTTTGGTGTGATGGAAAGTACTCGGTTTACTCCTGTGCCTGCGGGCAGAACCATTACGGAAGAGCGGGATATCGAGGAGGTAAACAAGATCGAGGTCTACATTCGCAAGATGGTGGCAGATAAGTGGAATGAAAATAGTATCAATCTGAAACAGCATTCCAAAAAGAAAGACAAAATAATAACGAGTAATGATACTGCTGAACTTCAAGTAATTGGTGATTTCAGGAATAGTGATTTAAACGGCTGGAAGAGTGATGGACTTGCTTTTGGGCAACATACTACGCTAGGCAAACCTGTTTTTAATGATAAGAAGAAGCTTATACGGTTAGCTGATGGTAGAGCTTCAAGCAGAATTGTGAGCACCGGTATTTTTGGAGCGCTACGTTCGCCAAACTTCACGATTACGAAAAAAAATATCGGTGTACGAGTTGCAGGTAAGAAATCATCAATCAGAATTATTATCGATAATTTTCAACTTATCAGTTACCCCATTTACGGGGGTATGGATCAGAAAGTAGATCAGGAAGATGGAAAGAACTATGTATTTGATGTTGGTCAATGGAAAGGACACAAAGCCTATATCGAAGTCCTCCCAGGTACTTTTGCTAACCATGTGTACAGCCTTGCAAAAGATGCATACGTTGAAGTTGAATACGCAATAGCCTTTGATGGTCCCTGGAAAGAACCTGACTTAAGTAATTACGATGAAGAAGTAACTACGAAACAGTTGATTGAAAATTGGACAACATACTCATCTTCATCTCATCAAGTGGAAAACTTGAATGAATTACTTGGTTCCAGGCTACTTCTTCAGGAATTTCCGGAAGCATCTAATCTTTTGCTCAAGCGCGCTCAATTCGCATCTGGGGTATATGATTCTACTTACTTCAATGGTATAACGGATGGATTTGGTATCAATAGCCCTGTTTTCATTCGCGGTAGTCACAAAGAACTGACAGAGCCTGTACATAGAAAATTTCTTTCCGCCATACAAGTAAAAGATTCTATTTTTAATTCAGAAGGGAGTGGGAGGCTAACGTTAGCTTCGGCCATTATTAGTCCCGAAAATCCGCTTACCTCGCGCGTGTTAGTGAACAGAATTTGGCACCATGTTTTTGGAAGAGGGATTGTAGAGACAGTAGATAATTTTGGATTGCAAGGGAAACTACCCACTCACCCCGAATTGCTTGATTTCCTGGCTATCAAATTTCAGAAGGAAGGATGGTCAATCAAAAAAATGGTTAAGTATATGGTGACGTCCAAGGCCTTCAGAAGATCAGTTATTGTTCCAGAAGATAGTCGAAGAATTGACCCGGACAATTTATATCTCTCATATTACCCCACGCGCAGAGTGGAAGCCGAAGATATTAGGGATGCTCTCCTTGCCGTATCTGGAAGACTCGATACCTCCATGTATGGTCCGCCAGTTCCTCTGCATATTAATGATTTTATGCAGGGAAGAGGAAAGCCAAGTAGTTCAGGTCCATTGGATGGTAATGGCAGGAGAAGTGTTTATCAAGAGGTCAGGAGAAATTTCCTCGAACCCATGATGCTCACCTTTGACCGGCCTATTCCATTTACAACGTTTGGTAGAAGAAATGTTACCAATGTTCCGGCACAGTCCTTAATTCTTATGAACGACCCCTTTGTTATCCTTCAGGCGGAGGTCATGGCGAGAAAAATAATAGAAAAGACTTCATTGACTTTAGACCAACGAATTGAATGGGTATATAAACGAACTTTTGCGCGTGAACCATCACAGCAGGAGATAAATGATGCAACGTCCTTTGTAAGGAGAATTGCAGCTATGCGTGACGTTAAGGAACAGGATATATTAGTTGCGTTGGACGTGTGGAAGGATTATTGTCATTCTGTGTTTAATTTAAAGGAATTCATTTACTTGATTTGATTCAAATGGGAATAAAGAAACATATCATTCATTCGCCAATGTCGCGCAGGGAAATGTTGAGTGTCTGTAAGTCTGGCTTTGGATCGCTTGCTCTTATGGGATTGTTTGGTTCTTGTACCGGCCATTCAGATTCAAAATCACTCTTGATGCAATTAGGTCAGGCTCCACATTTTATCCCGAAGGCCAAGAACATTATCTTTTTGTACATGGATGGAGGCGTCTCACAGGTTGATTCCTTCGATCCTAAACCGCGCTTGGACAAGGAACATGGAGAAGATCCAAATAAGAAATTCAGTGTGGATGCTACGCAGTTTGGCAATGTTGGTAAGATTCTCAAAAGCCCATGGCAGTTTAAGCAATACGGAGAATGTGGGATGCCAGTGAGTGAACTCTTTCCTCATATTGCCACTTGCGTTGATGATATCGCCTTGATCCGTTCCATGGTATCTAATTTTCCTGAACACACGAATGCCAATTACTTCTTGCATACGGGAAGTGGACTTCAAGGCAGGCCAAGTATGGGGGCGTGGGTGAATTATGGGCTCGGAAGTGAAAACAATAACCTACCAGGATATGTCGTGTTGGACGGTGGACTTACCCCGCCCGGGGGATTAGATAATTTCAAGAATGGGTTTCTTCCTGCTACCTATCAGGCATCCGTTTTACGTACAGGTGCTGAGCCGGTGGCCAACATAATACCACAAGAAAACATAAGTAATCTCCAAAATCAGAAGTTGGAATTTATCAAGCAGATGGATAGCAGTCTTCTGGGTAGCGTAAGTGATGCTGATGCGGTTGAGACTGCGATCTCTAATTATGAGTTGGCATTTCAAATGCAGTCTTCTATTCCTGAACTGACGGAATTTTCAGGTGAAACGATTGCTACTAAATCCTTGTATGGCCTTTTCTCTGACGACCCTTTTACAAGAAGTTATGGGCAGCAGTGTCTTTTGGCTAGAAGGCTGGTGGAGAGGGGTGTAAGATTCATAGAGCTTACCTGTCCGGCCGTTGGTAAGGGTGCTGACAGATGGGATCAACATGCCAACCTGAAAGATGGACACGAACGCAATGCACATGCCGTTGACCAACCTATAGCCGGTTTGTTAAAGGACCTGAAAGTGCGGGGACTACTTGATCAAACGCTGGTTATCTGGAGCGGTGAGTTTGGACGCACTCCATTCGCTCAAGGAGAAAATGGAAGGGATCATAACCCCTCCGCCTTTAGCATGTGGATGGCAGGCGCTGGGATAAAAGGAGGAACGATTTACGGTCAGACAGATGAATATGGTTATCGCGTGATTGAGAATAAGGTAACGATTCATGATCTTCATGCGACCATGCTCCATCTGCTGGGCATGGATCATACTAGTCTGACTTTTCCATTTAGTGGCCGCAACTTTCGATTAACGGATGTACATGGAAATGTTGTTCATGATGTCCTTTCATAGAAGCGATAATTTAACAACTCAACAACGTAAGATCATCCATCAATAAATCAAACTAAAAATGAATTTCTTAAAGAACGCATTCTTATTTATACTGCTAGTTTATAGTGGTGCATTATATTGCCAGAAGCCTATAACCCATTCCTTTTTTATTGCTGGTCCTCAATTTACAGGGATTATTGGCGAACAGGGGGAAGAGATTTGGAATTCGGAGAAGCCGGGTGCACGAGATGGTTATGTCTTGCCGAACGGAAATATCCTCGTTTGCTGGGCTGATCAAGTGGCAGAGTATGATAAAAATAAGCAGATTGTATTTAGCTATAAACGCAGTGAATCAGAAATGGAATTGGGAACAGCAGTCCGGCTTACTAATGGCAATACGTTGATTACCGAATCAGGAAAGATCCCTAGACTGTTAGAGGTGGACCCTTCTGGCAAGATCATGGTATCTGTGCCGTTGCAACCCGAGACGGATAACATTCACATGCAAACCCGAATGGCGCGCAAACTACCTAATGGTAATTACCTGGTCCCACATTTATTGGCGTTTGCCGTTAAAGAATACACACCAAGTGGCAAGGTGGTGAATGTATTCAAAACAGATTCACAGGAACTTGGAAGTAGAGATTCCGTTAACTGGCCATTTACAGCTATCAGGTTAAGCAATGGTAATACATTAGTTAGCCTGACCCACGGTAACAAAGTTGTAGAGTTCAACCAACGGAGTGAAGTGGTGTGGAAAGTGTCAAACCTGGATGTGAAGGAACGCCCTTTTCAAGATCCATGCGGTATTCAACGGCTACCTAACGGTAATACCGTAATTGCGAGTTATGGAGCAAAACAGGGAGTTAAACTTTTTGAGATAACACCCAACAAGGAGTTGGTCTGGAGTTACAGCCAATATGGAGCACATGAATTTCAAATTCTCACTACCAATGGAACACCATTGAATGGTCCGCCTTTGAAATAGAAAGAGATTTGAGTAATGGCAATCATCAATACAAACTGTCAACCCCGCAAGAATTTTTGAGACTTCAATCTGTAATCTATTAAAGTAAAGAGATGGAGGGAGTTTCAGATATAGTCATTTTTCTGGGCAGGTTTCATCCACTCGTTGTACATCTTCCGATTGGTTTTTTAGTACTTGCTATTGTATGTGAAATTATTTCACGCAGACAAGGCTTTGAAAAGTTCGATGCCGTTATCCCATTCATGTGGTTTACGTCCGCGTTAGCTTCCACTGTTGCGGTAGTTTTAGGATACCTCTTGTCACTTGGAGGTGATTATGACGAAAGAACATTGATGCTCCACCAATGGTCAGGTATTTCCTTAGCAGCCATGTCTTTTGGTTGCTACTTGTTACGAAATGATAGTCTACTAAATAAAAAAAAATTCAAACGTTTTTACCAGGTTTTATTGGTCCTCATTACTATGAGCCTGTTAGTCACTGGCCACCTTGGAGGTTCATTAACACACGGGTCTGAATACTTGGTGGAATTCGCACCAAAGTCCGTGCAGCGATTGATGGGCAGTTCTTCAGTAGATGTGGAGGATCGAGCAAAAGTAAATTCATTAGATTCAGCTGATGTTTTCAAGGATGCGATTGCCCCTATACTTAATTCGAAGTGCATCACTTGTCATAATAGTAACAAGCGAAAGGGAAAGCTAATACTTACATCCTTTAACGAAATCATGAAAGGCGGTGAAAATGGTGAGATCATTACGCCTGGCAGGCTTGCTTCCAGTGAGATGTACAGAAGAATCACCCTCCCGCGCAACCATAAAGAATTTATGCCATCAGAAGGGAAAAAACCATTGACAGACGAACAACTGGCTATTATCGAGTGGTGGATAGAAAAAAGGGCTCCAGAAAGTGCTTTAATAAATAGTCTCGGTCCAGACAAAGATATGGTCGAAGTGTTTGAAAAGTATTTTGGTTTAGGTAAGAATAGGGAAGAGGTGTTGAATCCGCCTCCAGCAGACACTTCCGTAATTAATACATTATTCAGGAACGGTTTCAATATCCGCAGGCTTGCAGCAGAGAGTAATTTAATGGAAGCCAGATTTTCAGGAAAATCAATAGACACAACTAAGATGAAATATCTGTTAGGGCTAAAAGACCAGTTGGTATGGCTTCAGTTGAGCAACACGGGAATTTCGGACAAGGAAATGGAAATAGTTGGACAATTATTAAATCTCCGCAAATTGAATTTAAGTAAGAATCCTATCTCAGATGATGGCATCAATCATTTGTTGATGTTGCATAACCTAGAGTACTTAAATCTATATGAAACGAATGTGACCGATAGTATCCTAGTTTCATTGATGGCATTGCAGCAACTGGAAGAGCTTTATTTGTGGCATACCAAAGTAAGTGTTGAATATATGGAGAAACTTAAACCGAGTAACCCGCGACTAAAGATTATTTATACTGAATAATAAAGAAAATTTCCAGGCGGGAACTTTATGCGTCTGGCCTTAATATACAACACAAGCTATGCGTATAACCGGTATTCAGCGTTTAACACCTAACATTGGTACCTATCGGTGGCGGATTTGTGCGTTGCTATTCTTTGCCACAACCATAAATTATATTGATCGCCAAGTGTTGGGAATATTGGCGCCACAATTGCAAAATGATTTGCGGTGGAGCGATTCAGAATATGGACTTATTATAACCTCTTTCCAAGCTGCTTACGCCATTGGTTTCTTATTCATGGGCCACCTCATGGACAAGATTGGTAGCAGGATTGGTTATATGCTTTCAATTGGGTTTTGGAGTATTGCAGCAATATTACATGCATTTGTTAATACAGTTATTGGATTCGCGACCGCAAGATTTGGCCTTGGATTAGGCGAGGCCGGCAATTTTCCAGCAGCTATAAAAGTTACAACTGAATGGTTTCCAAGAAGCGAAAGATCATTTGCAAATGGAATTTTTATTTCTGGCGCGAGTGTTGGCGCAATTATCGCTCCTTTTTTAGTGCCTTTTATTGCCATCAATTTGGGGTGGCGGTGGGCATTTATCCTAACTGGTTTATTTGGATTTGTATGGTGGGTGTTTTGGATTATCATGTACCGTTCGCCTCAAGATCATCCTCGCGTTAGTAAAACGGAACTTGCCTATATAAAAAGCGATCCTTCTGAAGCCTTAGTCGAATTTCCATGGGTCAAACTATTTGCCTACAAGCAAACATGGGCTTTTGCGATTGGAAAGTTCTTGACTGATCCGATCTTCTCATTTTTCTTTTTCTTTCTTCCAAAATTTTTTTACACTCAGCATGGTGTGACGCTGGATAGAATTGGACCTCCAATTATGGTAATTTATTTGATGTCAGATATGGGCAGTATTATTGGAGGTTGGATGTCTTCCTTTCTTATTGAGAAGGGATTGACAGTAAACAGAAGCCGAAAGACGACAATGCTTATATCAGCGCTTTGTGTCACTCCCGTTTATTTTGCCTCACAAACAGAGCATTTATGGGTGGCTGTGACATTGATTGGGTTAGCAATGGCAGCACATTCTTCATGGTCAGCCAACTTATTTACGATTTCCTCAGACATGTTTCCGCAGCAAGCTGTTGGTTCTGTTGTAGGTATTGGTAGTATGATTGGTGCTATAGGAGGAATGTTTGGGGCAACAATTGCAGGATTTCTATTGGAGTCTACTGGAAGCTATGCAGTTCTTTTCAATGTGGCTGCTATTGTTTACTTGATAGCATTTGGTCTTGTCCAGTTATTGGCACCAGAATTGAAACGTGTAGTTTTGGATGGGCCAGAGAAGTAACCCTATAATATTTGTTCTGCCGTGGTAATTAAGTACCAATCACATCGCGCTTATAGGGGATATCATTCTGGGGTCATGCAAAAATAATAGCAGAATTGATCAACATAAGGGTAGAGTTAATGAGCTTGTCCATATACCTTCAACCGAAATATTAATCTAAACACTTAGTTTAAGTACAGACGAATGAGATTAACATAAGCTGGAATTGCTTGTAACGTCTAATAATAATGAAAAAATGAAATGGATACTTTTCTCGTTTATATTTGGATCACTTATTAGTTGCGAGCCAGGAAAAAGAGAAAATCATGTAATAGTGCCTCAAGATAGCAGTAGTACGCCACTTACGCTTTATTCACTTCAGAATAGGAATAATATTCAAATGACCGCCACCAATTTTGGAGGGAGAATCGTCTCTCTTTGGGTTCCTGATAAAGATGGTAATCTCGGTGATATTGTGTTAGGGTATGACTCGTTAGAAGAATACTTGTCAGATAACCCATATTTTGGATCATTAATTGGACGATATGCCAACCGTGTAGCAAAGGGAAAATTTTTGTTGGATGGAAAAGAAATTCAGCTGTCTGTGAATAATGGTGTCAATACACTTCACGGTGGGCCGATAGGTTTTCATAACGTATTTTGGGAGGTTAGCCATATTGCCTCAGAAACCGGGTCACGGCTTGAGCTGAATTACTTTAGCAAAGACGGGGAAGAGGGATTTCCAGGTAACCTTTCAGTCAAGGTAATTTATACCCTTACCGACCAAAATGAATTGATAATTGATTACGAAGCGACAACAGATCAGATAACAATTGTAAACCTAACAGACCACTCCTATTTTAACTTGCTTGGTGAGGGGAGAGGGGACATTTTGAACCATCAACTAATGCTTAATGCTGATCTTTATTGCCCAGTAGATGAAGCTTCAATTCCTACGGGAGAGTTCCAGCCAGTAGTAGGGACTCCATTTGATTTTTTGAAACCCCATTCCATTGGTGTGTTTGTTGACCAAGTGGATCCACAATTGAAGATTGGTAAGGGTTATGATCACAATTGGGTGTTGAACAAGGATTCAAATGAACTTTCGCTTGCGGCACGGGTGAGTGAAGTAACTTCAGGAAGAGTTATGGAGCTATGGACAACCGATATTGGTGTGCAGTTTTATTCTGGCAACTTTTTAGATGGATCAAACAAGGGTAAAGGTGGAAAGCCGTATAATTTCAGGTCAGCTATCTGCCTGGAGACACAGCATTTCCCCGACACACCAAACAAGAAACATTTCCCACAAGCCATATTAAAGCCAGGGGAGATCTACAAGAAAAGGACTATGTACAAATTTTCAGTTATGAAATGATATTCAAATGGTGAAAAATAACTCCTGCATTAATTGATTCTATTTAATCTCTACTACAGTATGAAAATTAACATTATAATAATTGTGCTCTTCGGTGCATTATTGATTCTTCAATGTTCCCCTAAAGATAAGATCAAGCAAGAAGCACTAAGAGAGTACAGTAAGGGCGAATTTGGTTATGACTTGAACTTTCTTAAAAAGTATCACGCTGACCTTGTCCTCTTAGGTGAAGAAAGTTTGGGACCACAAATCATAGTACTTCCTGCTTATCAGGGTAGAGTGATGACTAGTACGGCCAGAGGTTCCGAGGGTTTGAGCTTTGGATGGGTAAACTATGATCACATCGCGTTAGGGAAATTGAGTGAGCATATCAATGTATTTGGAGGAGAAGAGCGTATTTGGCTTGGCCCTGAAGGCGGACAATACTCAATATATTTCCAGAGAGGAGTTCCCTTTACATTTGAGCATTGGTATGTGCCTAAGGAATTAGATACAGAGGCTTTCACGTTGGTTAGCTCCTCAACAACAGAAGCGAAATTTGAAAAGGAAATGCACCTTGAGAATTACTCTGGAAGCAGATTTGATCTTAAGGTGAATAGGAACATTCGGTTAATTAATCGAGACTCCATTATATCATTACTTGGAGGAGAAATTTCTTCGGACATCCAGATGGTCGCATTCGAATCTGAAAATATTCTTTCAAATATTGGAACACAAGTATGGACAAAGAAGAATGGTTTGCTCTCCATCTGGATATTGAGTATGCTTAATGCATCGGACAGTGGACTGGTTGCCATTCCATACAAAAAGGGAGCTGAGCACGATTTGGGATCAATCGTAACCGATACTTATTTTGGAAAGATACCCTCCGACAGGCTCAAAGTAAAAGATGGCCTAATAGTCTTCAAGGCCGATTCAAAATATAGAAGCAAATTGGGTATTTCTCCCCAACGTGCAATGCCTTGGTTATGCAGTTATGATGCTAGCAAAGGTTTACTGACAATAGCACAATTCTCAATACCAACGGAACCAAAGGAATACGTGAACTCGCTTTGGGAGCAGCAGAAGGAGCCGTTTAAGGGAGATGCTGTAAATTCATACAACGATGGGCCACTAGAGAATGGTGAACAATTGGGCAAGTTTTATGAAATCGAAAGCTCATCACCTGCGGCTGCTCTCAAACCAGGTGAAACTCTAACACATGTTCATCGTACGATTCATCTCCAGGGTTCCAGGGCTGCACTTGATCTGATTTTGATGCAGGCTTTTTCAATAAGTCTTAACGAGATATCCTTGGACTGATGTTAGTTAGAGTTTTGATACATAGGGCAAACATCCTTAAATGCCGTTTAAATTAAACACCCATTAAGAAGACTGTTTTATCCCACTACAAAGCCTTATAAATGCCATCATCCACGAACCAAAGTAAAAAGGAGTGGGTGCCCAGCCTGTTTATAGGTATTAAAAAAGACTTCAAAGTGTACAAAAATATCATGGGCAACACAGAAGTACTTTATAACCTTTACGACAAGGATGGTATGAGCCCATATTGACGACCGTCTCGCTGTGCGGTTTGGTTTTGAGTTTCCGATCAAGAGGAAGAAGAAGGTGATTTAATTAATTGT
>Ga0163144_10009166_pt1 | contig 21292 bp, 14 predicted proteins | sample OliLak19BULKMAT1_FD_123175 | JGI IMG/M metagenome (GOLD analysis project Ga0163144, IMG submission 123175) | Freshwater microbial mat bacterial communities from Lake Vanda, McMurdo Dry Valleys, Antarctica - Oligotrophic Lake LV.19.BULKMAT1 | ecosystem: Environmental > Aquatic > Freshwater >... | reverse complement strand
GCCATTCTCTATTCCTTAATTCTGAAGGATATATCAATTTTTCGGGATGATAATAGTCTTCATTTAGTCTTCCCCATCTTAGATCATCAAAATTCATGAGGATATTTAAATAATAAGACCGCATTTTTTTCTTGTCAGAATATTTAAGTCCAACATTTAATGGGATAGAAGCATAATCAGATTCAATAGAAAAACCAGTACCTGCGCTCATGCCAATTCTCTTTTTATCATAGTTATGACCAAAACCAATATTGCTATATAATCTGGTATCACGTCGTGAGGCAGAGGAAACAATATAATCGATATTATCTGTAGATGCTGATGAAATAATATCGGCTCCTGTTTTAAGGGTGAAGGTATTAGAGTTAACCTGTTTTGAAATTTTTAAAGATGGGGCATAAACCATTAATTTTTCTGTACCTATACCGCCTGTAACCGCAGAATTTTGTCCGTCTTGATTATATTGGCTGTAAAGCACTTCTATATCTGTTTTATTGATCTCCTTTTTTTTGAATAAGCTTGTATCCTTTTGAGCTTTTAAGGAAAATGAAATAAAAGCGAGGAGAGCGCTAACAAGGATGTATCTTTTCTTCATTTTTTATTTCTCCTTAAATTTTAATGATGTTAAACAAAAAATATTAAAGCTGTTAATTACAACCACACCCACCACTCGACTTTGATCCGGCAGCCGGTGTGGCACCTTCTCGAATAGAATGAACGTCATTTTCAAAGTTTTTTGGCGATGAATCTTCGAGCTGCATTTCAGAATCATTTAAATATGCTCTTTCATAAGGCTTTAACGCTTTGCAAGCATTGCAAACCAGAACAATAAAACCGTATAAAATTATCTTAAGCTTCATGTTGAATGGATATGTTTTTTGAACAATGAGTTCTGTTTAGGTCATCTATAATTATACAATGTGTCTCAGGCAATTGATTAATAAAGTGTATTCCGACATCTTTACCCATTACATACACCGCCGTGGCAAGTGCATCTGCGAGTTCGGCAGTTCTGCCAATAACACTTACACTCTTGATACCTGATATTGGTTTTCCAGTGATCGGATTAATATTATGTGAGTACCGGATACCGTTATTTACGAAAAATTGTTCGGCATCTCCTGAGGTTGCAATGGAAGCATTGGTTAATGGAATAAAAAATAAGATACCGTCCTTACTATCCGGATCGGCAATTCCAACCTGCCAAGGCGACCCATCATGTCTAACGCCAAAAGTTGTTAAATCCCCACTTGCACTTATCACACCTGAGGTTATTCCACTATTTTGCCACAATTTTTTTACGCAATCTGCGGCGTATCCTTTTCCAATAGCTGCAAAACTAATATGCATATTACTCTTAGACAGATACACTTCTTTTTTTAATTCATCCGTAAAAATATGATTAAATCCCACTAAGTCGAGAGCTTCCTTTATTTTTTCCGCAGAAGGAAATTTAAACTCCTCATTTTTAAAATTGTATATTTTTTTGAGTGGGCCAACGGAAATGTCAAAAGCGCCTTGTGTTAATTCGGAAATTTGGTTGCTCCTTTTAATTATGGAAAAAACATCATCACTTACCTTGATAGACTTGATACCTGCGTTCTTATTAATTAGATGCGTTGCAGAGTGATCCTTAAATTCAGAAAGTTCATCTTCGATGTGCTTAATCTTAGTTACTCCTTCAGTTAAATGATGATTGGCAGATGCTTCATCCTTTACAATGATAATGAGTTCGAAAATTGAACCCATAAGTTTTTGGGTCATTCGGTACTCATTCATTTAGCTGCCTCAAATTTTTTACTATCTCAATATAAAAAGCAACAGCTGATTGATTTCTATAGTCAAAAGTTTTAAATTTTCGTGTTATAAACGAATATATAACGAGGGTTGGAAAGGACCCTTCAAAACCAAAGCGTTCAGACACAGATTCATTGTACTTCAGCAATTCAGGAGACAGCTGTGTTCTTTGTGGGAAATCTATTATTTGTAATTGAATGTTTCCAGAATCCATTTTTTGTAAGAATTCGTTCCTATTCAAGACTTTTTTATATAAATTTATGCAGGGTGCACACCAATCAGAACCGCTAAATACATAGAGTGTTGCAGTATAAATTTGACTGTCATTTTGAATAGTCTTGCAATCAAAATTTACAATACACCTTGCCGAAATATTATAAACCGATAAGAGAAGTGAAAAGAGCAAAGAGAATTTTAAGGTATTCATTGCGTAAATTATTAATATTCTATTCACATGTCAACTGTCAACAAACAGAGAAGTGGTTTGCAAAAATATTAATTTCAGAAGAAAAGATTTCAATAATATTTAGCACTCTTTAGCAAGTTATAGTTTTTTTTCAATTAATAAAATGAAAGCAGGGCCAATAAAAGTGAATTATTGCAGGTGAAAACAGCTTTTTAAACATTATTTCAGCAATGCATACCAATAAAGTTTTATCGTGGTTCCATATTTTAGATACCTAGCTCAATTTGAAAAGTAAAATTCAGGTTTTGGGTATGCTTATTAGTAGCAAGATTATACTTATCCATCATTCCTGCGTTTAATTGCAATTTTGTTCGGTGGGCATTTAAGTATTTGCTTACACCGATACTATAATTCTTTTCTGCTGTTGCTTTAGCCTCAGATTTTTTATTAGGTTCAATGATTGCATACCTGCCCGCAATTTCATATCTGTTTTTAAAACAATAGCTAATTTGGTTATTCCATCCATAGCCGGTATAAATATAGTTAGCTGTTGTTAAATTAGTTACAGTTGGTTGATTAGGCGATTGCCTATTTATATATTCAGAAGCGACAGCCCATCCATTATACTTAAAAACGCCATCAATAATGGTTGTTCCTATATCATAAGATGTTGGAAGATCTCTTCCTAATTGACCACCTGTTCGAAGTGCCCCATTATTTAGGCTGTATCCTCCGGCAAGCGAAAGTTTTGGTGTTTTTTCGCGCTCTAAATCCCCTTCAAAATAATCTCCTTTATTTGTAAATGCGCCAAAGGGAAGAAACTCAAGTCTTGAAGTGTAACATAGCCCTGGACTGTTAGGAGCAACATTTTGTCTTCCTTCTCCTTGCGAAATTGCCAACTTAGCGATAAGCAAGGTTTTCTTCACTGGTAGTTCGTAAATAAAAAATCCCCCAAAGTCACGGTCTATATTAAAGGTGCTATTCACAATAGATCTATCTGCAAATTGAAGCTCGCCCGATGAATTTACTCTTTGACGATTACCGGGAAGTTTGCCTTGACCAAATCCAATTGTAAATGCCTTTGTTGGTTTGTAAAAAATCATAGCATCTCTGACGGGGTTTGGTGCAACATTTATTTTTGAATTCTCGGCATCACTCCAGTCCATATCTCCTCTTGTAGAAGAAAGCTGTATAGCGTAAGTTAATTTTGGAGTTAACATAAACCCATCAAAGCGCAGTCGCAATCTTCTTACGCGCATCTCCCAATCTTGTGTACTTAAATCTTTTGTTGAAATTGTATTCATTGAAACCCTATTTTGCATTCTGAAACGAAAGTTTAATGAAAATAAACTATCCGCTCCAATATAAGTAATACTCGTTTTCTTAAGTAGTTTTTTCACGTTTTGCGCATTCGATTGTGAACGAGTAATAATTAGAAGTAGAAATAATGAACTTACTATCAGGATTTTTTTTGATGTTGACATTATATTTTGTAATAGCCGCAAAACAAATACATTACTAGATTAACTAAATATTATCCTTAGGTTAAATTTATAATTTTATTCTTAATATTAAGATAACGTTTAAACAATTTTATATTAATGTACATCACAACTGATTTGCAAAACATATCGTTCAATATAGATTAATTGTCTGAAACCACTGATTCTTGAATTTTTCCTTATCAGCGTTTTTTCTAAAGAGAAAAAGCCTTTGCCCTGCGCAGCGTGATTCATTAAATTATAAATAATTAAGTCCATTAAGGTTAGTTGATGTCGGCAATTGTATTTGTATTTCAAAATCGAATAAATACCATCTTTAGTCCTAAATTTGAAACTATGCAGCGAGCCGGTTTCTTATACCTCATACCTAATTTTCTGGGAAGTGGAACAAAAGATGATATTTCAAAAAATCAGTGTGAAAAAATATATACAATCAAGGAATTTATTGTAGAATCCGAAAAATCTGCAAGGGCTTTTTTAAAAATCATCGAACACCCCTTGCCTCAGTCTGAATTTATTTTTCACCTTTTAAATGAACATACTGCGGGAAAGGAAGATCTCACCCCATTCTTCAAAAATTGTCTAAAAGGTGAATCATTGGGCTTAATGAGCGATGCAGGAATACCCTGCGTGGCTGATCCTGGGAATAGAGCGGTGTTATTTGCACATAAAAACCGTCTCAGGGTAGTGCCTCTAACTGGTGCTTCAAGTATTTATTTGGCGTTGATGGCATCTGGCTTCAATGGGCAACATTTTGCTTTTCATGGCTATCTGCCTGTTGAACTTCAGGCGCGAATTAAAAAAATTAGAGAAATAGAGCAGGCGCTTTTGAGCAGAGGCGAAACTCAAATATTTATGGAGACACCTTATAGAAATGAGAAGCTTTTCGAAATACTCCTAAAAACACTCAAACCGAGAACGAGATTATGTTTAGCAACAAATATTACACAGGAGAATGAGCAAATTATTAGTAAAGAAGTTGGAGAATGGTCACCTACAGAACTGCAGGTTCATAAAATTCCTGTGATTTTTCTCATAGGATAAGTTAGATTAAATTTTTTTCTTTTGATTTTTTATTATGTGAGTGAAAAGTGTAACAGGTTTAGGAGGTGTGTTTTTTTAAGCGAACGACCCTCAAAAACAAAAGAGACAAGTATAAAAACCATTTCGAAATTGAATCAGAAAGTTGGGGGGCATATTTTTACTGTCGTGACATAGTTAGACCTGAATTTAAAGGTTAAATGGCCTGAAGCCCATTTAAAAAGGATGATTCCCGTTTTGAACCTTCCAATAAATCCTTTATGATCAATTATCGCGTTGAAAATCTTGATGAGTTATTAAAACTTTTAAATACTGGGGGTATAATTCAAATTGGAGAAATTTTAGATGATGAATATGAGGAATTTGCATGGATAATGGATCCTGATGGCAATAAAATAGAGCTTTGGGAAGCACCATTGAAATAAATACAAAAAATCCCATCCTTTTTCAAAAATGGGATTTTACTTAAACCTTTAAACTATATGAAGAAAGTAAAAAAAAACGTATAAAATTTCACCTTCAATTATAAAGACCGTCTTTGTCATAAAAAGGTTGCAGTGAAATTGCAAATTTTTTTTAAAATATTGATTTAAAGAAGGTTAAATTTAATTTTTGGAAATTTTATTTAACTCCACCTTGAGGTATTATACCGCAACCACAGATTTGATGGAAGGAATAGCCTTTATTAAACTTTCTTCGATACCGGCTTTCATGGTAAATCTGCTCATGGTACATGTGCTGCAAGTTCCTAACAAACGCAGTTGTATAATCATTTCAGATGATACATCAACGAATTCAACGTCTCCACCATCTGCTTTTAAATAGGGACGAATTAAATCTAAAGTTGATTCTATTTTTGCCCTTATGTCTTTACCAGTTTCTATCATGAAGTGAGGTACAAAGCTAATGCTTTTTTCTTGAGAAGCCGATATTGAATTTAAAATAGGCCTCAAATACGTTATTATAGGATTTTTCAGTGAGATCAAACATATTATTTATTCTTACAACCAAAGCACTATTTTGCCATAATGGAACTTCGTAAAATATTCTAAACATCGCCAATTTACGATATTGCAAATAATTACCGGGATATTCTCGGCTTTTGGATGTCAGCATCGGCTCTCCCACTGGAGAGATATACTGAAAGGCATCATAGTAATTTAACATAATTGCCCAATTCTTTTTCTTTAATGTAAGCGCCAGATAGGCACCAGTCCCATCCCTAAATGAATCAGCCTTGCTAGGAGAAAGGTCTTCATAAAATGTGAGATAACCTTGAAAGTCTATATTATCGATAAATTTTTTGGGTCTGTTTTTAAGAACATGTATACCATAAGCAAAATCTAATTGAGATTTAATATTATTGTGCGGTTGGGCATATATTTCTCCACCTCTGTGCCGCCCAGTCAATTGTATTGGAAAACTTATTTTAAAATTTTCCTTTTCAATTATTTTAAGATTAGTACTTACACCAGCCGTAAATTGCTCCTGCGTAGTAGATGTTCTGTAAATCATTTTTTCCCAATCCAACCAAAGGTCATATTGAATTCGCCAAGTTTTACCTTTAAATTGAAGACCGTTCTCTATTCTATTATCAATAAAGTTTTCTATGGCATACAAAGGTTCAATTAGGTTATGATCTAAACTGCCCTCTAATGTACCAAAATTCACCATTAAGTTCTTTATTTTGTATGTAAGAGTATAGGTTGGAATAAGTGTTCTGAATTTATTGTTTCCAAAGTCTTTTTGAATAAAAACGCCAAGTTTAAAGCTGAGCTTATCATTATGTCTGTAAATACCCTGAGGCCAGATTTGTGTGCCAGCCCATGTTGCACCTTGGTCAATTGTACTGTGATATTCAGTATTCCTAATATAGTTTAGGTTGTTAATAAAGAAACCAAATTTTGCGTCTTTATCTATTAAGCTGTCAGGATTGGCAGAATATAATAGGGTGTTGTTGAGCTGTGAATGACAGTAATGGCCAAAGAGCAAAAAGATAGTAAAAGGTAAAAAATTTTTCAATTGATTATTGGGCGCAAATATAGAATATTAAATTTGCCATGAAAATTGTAAGTTTGGTATGAAATTCGTATATACCACCATATTATCCTGAATTAAGAAGAAATAAAATTATAAAGTTGAGCGTTACCTTTTACCTTACTAATAGAAATACTAATATATAGCCATGAAAAAGACAATATTTATAGCCCTGGTTTTAATTTTAAGCAGTTTTAATTTGCCACCACAGGAAGTTAAGGATAGTACTAACAAACCTGCTTCTCACAGAATGCTCAATAACAATGCGTTTACATACGGGGAAGAACTTACATACCGAGTTCATTATGGCTTCATTAACGCAGGAAAAATAAGTTTGAAAGTCAATGATAAGGTAGTGGTTGTTAACAACCGTGAAACCTACCATTTGACCGCAGAAGGTAGAACTTTAAGTACGTTTGACTGGATGTTTAAAGTGAGAGACCGATTTGATTCTTACATGGATATGGAATATTTAGCACCAATTAAATATACCAAATCAGTAAGAGAAGACAATTATACCGATGTAGATTTGGTTTTCTTTGACCATGATAAAAAGAAAATAAAAGGCAAAAAGAAAAATATGGATTGTCCTGCTTATGTACAGGATATTATTGGAGCTGCCTATTATGCCAGAACAATTGATTATTCAAAGGCCGCAAAAAATCAAGTTTTTCCAATCGACATTTATTTAGATCAAACCATATACAATCTGGAATTTAAGTATGTTGGCAAAGAAACGATCAAGAGTGATATTGGAAAAGTAAAGTGTATTAAAATTAAGCCCAAATCAGTTGCTGATAGAGTATTTAAAGATGATTCATCCATTACGCTTTGGGTAAGTGATGATGAAAATAAGATACCGGTGAGAGTAGAAGCAGCCTTGGCTATAGGTTCCTTAAAAGTAGATTTAACTGGTTATAAGGGCTTAAGAAATTCCTTCTCTTCAAAGAAATAAACAAAAACTCTAAATTCGCTGTTATTCAGCGTCTTTTTTTTGTTGAATGGCTTTCAATTGATTCAGTTTTGTATATTTTTTCCAAACATATACTGCGTCCATCCAAGCTATTTGTAAGCCTGCGGTGCCATCTAAAAAACCAGCAAACAACAAATATTCTTTAATAAATCTATATATAGCCTTTCCAAAAATTTGTACGCTATTTATTTTTCTATTTTTCACAAACATTGCCTCAGCAGCTATATTCGAAAATTTTTCAGTCTGTTGCACAAGATCCTCATAACCATTCATGGTATAATGCAATAGATTCCCTTTCAAATGCTTGATGGTTGAATCCGCAGTCAAAATAAATTTATCATGTGGATTTTCACCACCCCATTTTCCTTTTCTACTGTCCCATAATCTTAGTTTTTTATCAGGATACCACGCACCGTGTTTTATCCATTTTCCCCCGTAATTATTGAGCCTATTTATGCTGTAGGCATCATAATTCCAGCTTTTTTTAACTTTAAGGATGGATTTGATAAGCTGTTCATTCAATTCTTCATCAGCATCCAATGACAAAATGTATGGATTAGAGGTATAAGTAATAGCTAAGTTCTTTTGTTCTATATGTCCATTAAATTTATGTTGAAAAACTTTTACGCCTAAATTTTGCGCAATTTTACAGGTATTATCTGTAGAAAATGAATCGAGTAAAAGAACTTCATCACACACTTGAGCTAAGGAATTAAGACAACGGGCAATTTTAGCCTCTTCGTTAAAAGAAATTACAACGCCCGAAAGTTTTACTTCATTCATATTTTTGCGTGCAAAACTACAAAACTTGACCTTACCTTTGCTTAATGGGAAAAAACAAACTGGCTCGATTTGAACAAAACCTCGACTTTAAAAATATGGTACAACTTCCTGATTCTATGCAGGGAAAATGGGCTTCCTTTTTTGGTAACAAAAATCCTATCACACTTGAGCTCGCCTGCGGACATGGAGCTTACACCGTTGGATTAGCGAGATTATATCCTGAAAGAAATTTTATAGGAATTGACAGAAAAGGAGCTAGAATGTGGAAAGGGGCAAAAACTGCAATTGAAGAAAACTTACCCAATGCTGGATTTATGCGTATTCAAATTGATCATTGTGCCGAACATTTTGCCCCGAATGAAGTAGATGAAATATGGATTACTTTTCCAGACCCCCAACCCAATAAGGTCAGAAAAAAGTTGACAAATACCATGTTTCTAAATCGTTATAGAAATTTCTTAAAACCTGATGGTATTATTAATTTAAAGACAGATGATGATGATCTTTATACCTTTACGTTAGATTTAATTGAAGAAAATAATTTTACACTCCTCATAAATCATAACGATATTTACAATTGGCCTGAAATTACGGAAGATTTAAAAATAAGAACCTATTATGAAATGAAATGGCTTGAAAAAGGAAAGACCATTAAATATATAAAGTTTAAAATTTAATTATTAGGTGTTATCAATTAGCGAGTATTAGACAAAATTTGGGATTCACACAAATTTTTAAGTATCTCAATATGAAAATGAATAAAAGCGAGCTCGATATGACAAGATCAAATAGCCAGCTAAAAAGATAAAATAAATAATCAAAAACAAATTTTTGGTTTTGTTCTTTCTGGAGATGAACCAAGGAGTAACGCTACATTTATTTTCTTATTGGTGATAAATAAAATTATATGCTGGTGAATAATACCTACAATTGTATTTCTAAAAATGGGAACATGCAAAATAGCTCCAAACGGGTTGTAAATAAATGAGTTATATTCGTTAACTAACCTGAGTCTTTAAAAAGCATGCTTTTTGTTGCAAGTTTATTGAACAACAGATGAGAAGATTATTGACAATAACATATTTAGTTATCCTGAGCTATGCTGTTTTGGGACAAGCAGACAGCACTTGGAATGTATTGCTTTTAGAAAAAGGCAGCAAACTTAAAGTAAAGTCAAATATGGCAGAATTTGGCAAGTCAGGATTTTATTTGTTTAAAAACTGTGTTTACGAAATTGAGCTCAAAAATAACAATCAAATAAACGGACGACTCATCGATATCAAACTCGATACCCTTTTCTTCACAAACTTTTTCAATACAAACCAAGCAGATTTGGCGAAAGCAAAACTTGACACATTTGCAGTTTATTATAAAGAACTTAATAAGTTAAAACTCATAGCAGATAGGTCAATGAGGTGGTATAACACATATTCGTTTGATCATTATGATTTTATATTCAAAAAAGATACTACAAACTATTTCTTTTTAAGTAACTGGGTTGAAATGTACAACAATGACTCAATGAAATATGAGCTTGTTGCACACATGACCGCTCAAGGCATTAACATACTTTTTGAAGAGAATGGCAGTACTTACTATTTCTATGGAAAAGGTATGACGAAGCCTGATCGCACAAAAATGGACTATACTTATGACAAGAAAAATATTTTTTGGTTTACACCCAATAAGGTTGAAGAAATTAACGGAATTGCGTTAGGTTTTCATGCAAAAAATATTAAAAATGAAATGTTCAATGAGCGTGATTCTTTAGTTATAAGAGGACTAAATTTAGAAATCAATCCTTTTGCAATTTTCTCATTAATGAATCCTACACTCAATGGTCCTTATCCTGATAGCTTAATCCTTTACAATGAAAAAATAAAGAAAGATTGGCAAGTAAAAATAAATGGTGTGAACCTTAGTTTGGTAAACACAATCAATGAAATGAGAATTAAAGGTTTTAATTTGACAGGACTTATTACAGTTGTTGATGAAATTCATGGTGTGTCAATTTCAGGTATAAATAATTTTTCGTATATTATGAATGGTATCTGCATTGCCGCACTTCGTAACCGCGCAACTATTGCAAAGGGCGTCCAAATCGGGCTAATTAACAACTCGGCAGATCTTAGAGGATTTCAGTTTGGACTTTGGAACATTAACGGCAAACGTTCCTTGCCCATTATAAATTGGCAGTTTAAACCTAAACTCTAAGTTAAAAATAAAATTCAAAGGTGATTTTGGGAAAGTTAGTCAGATTCTGAAAGTTTTTGACTATCACGAAATACTAAGACTTGTTTATCAAGAACCAATTTTTCCAAACATTTCCATTAAAGCGAACTTTGGAATTTTAATAAAAACAGGTTTTCCATTGGGTAAAAAATTGGGTTCAGAGCTTTGAAATAATGAGTTCAATAATTCTTCCATTTCTATTGAAGTAAGGCTTTCAGATGCTCTCATAGCAGCATTTTTTGACATGCTTCTTGCCAGATTTTCCTTTTTGTCTAATTTGAGATTTTGCTCGTTTTGGCGGTAATTATCTATTAATCCTTCAAGTACAATTTGGGGATCGGCCTTTTCATTAATTGAAGGTACACCGTTAATAATAAATGTATTATGTCCAAAAGGACTTATCTCAAAACCTAATTGTTTAATTTCATCTATTAAGGAGTAAACAAGTGAAAAATCACCTGCATTAAACTCAACTACACGCGGAAAGAGCAGGGTTTGAACAACGATTCTATGATGTTCGAATTGCTTAAGGAATTGATCATATAATACCCTTTCATGTGCAGCCTGCTGGTTTACAATGTGCAGTTCCTTGTTTCGTGAACACACAATAAAACCACCTTGTAGTTGAAAAATACCATCAAAAGTTAGCTTCTCTTCGTGAGGAAAGAGTTCGGGAATTTTTTGGTCTGGAATTTCAATTTTTCTTTCTACATTTCCAAAATCAAAAGAATCAGGTCGTTTGAAAGGCTCCAGTAATTTACCCCAATCCTGTCTAACATTGGGCTGAATATCAGTAGAAAAAGGGTTGAATTTGGTGTTAATTTGTGGTGTGTTGAATTTTGCGATATATTCGCTTTCAACAGGCGTGATTCTGTTAAAATTAAAAATTTGATTGTCTTCAATTTGTGGCGTAAGTGTATAAGCCCCAAGTGATTTCTTGATTACCGAACGCAAAATGCTATAGATTGGTTTACTGTCTTCAAATTTTACTTCCGTTTTTGTTGGGTGAACATTGACATCTATTTTTGAAGGATCAATCTCAAGAAATATGACATAATATGGAAAATGGTCATCAGGAATCAAGCCTTGAAAGGCAGATTGAACAGCGTGATTAAAATAGGGTTCCTTTATAAATCGTCCATTAATAAAAAAGAACTGATCCCCTCTAATACGTTTAGCATAATCAGGACTTCCAACGTAACCTGATATTTGAATAATTTCGGTATGTTCCTTTAATTCAAGCAATTCGCCTTTTGGTCTTTTACCCAAAATATCTGTTATTCTGTTTAACAAATTTGTTTTGGGTAATTTTATTACCTCAGAATCATTGTTAAAAAAGCTGAATTCAATATGCGGATTAGGAATAACAACCCTGTTAAATTCATCAAATATGTGTCGGGTTTCAATACTCGGAGATTTTAAAAAATTACGGCGGGCAGGAATATTGTAAAAAAGATTTTTAACGGTTATTGAGGTTCCAACCGGACAATTGACAGGCTCATGGTGTAGTACAATACTTGCCTCAATTTTTAGTTCAGTTCCAAGGTTGTCATCCTCTTGTTTTGTTTTCATCTCAACCTGAGCAATGGCTGCAATACTTGCCAGTGCTTCACCTCTGAAACCAAAGGTTGTTAAGTCAAAAAGGTCAATGGCTTTCTTTATTTTAGAGGTAGCGTGCCGCTCCCAACACATCCTGGCATCTGTTTCATTCATACCACTTCCATTGTCTTTTACTTGTATAAAAGTGGAGCCGGCATCCTTAATAAACAGTTTTATTGAGTCTGATCCAGCATCAATGGCGTTTTCAAGTAGTTCCTTAACTACCGAAGCCGGTCGCTGTACAACCTCTCCGGCCGCAATTTGATTGGCAATACTTTCCGGCAAAAGATGAATTTTACTTGACATGGGGTGAGTGGTAATGGATAATTGTTAATGGATAATGGTTAATTGTTAATGGATAATTGTTAATTTTTAATGGATAATTGTTAATGGATAATTGTTAATGGATAATTGTTAATGGATAATTGTTAATGGATAATGGATAATTGTTAATGGTTAGAGGCAATTCGTAATTCTAAAATCAAACATCTAAATTCTAAAATCAAACATCTAATATCTAATTTCTAACATCTAACATCCAACATCTAACATCCAACATCTAACATCTAATATCTAACATCTAACATCTAACATCTAATCTTTTGTTTTCCGCAAATTTGGGTATTTGTCTCTGAATTATTGACCTTTGTGCAAAAGTTTCAGATTTTTTTCAATGCACTTTAAATTAGAAAATATTACCAATCTTACCACTGCAAGATGGGCTGCCGCAGAAGGTTTTTCCTATTTATCATTTAATTTTGATAAAACGAGTGGCAGTTATATACAACCTATGCAGGTGGTTGAAATATGTAAATGGATAACAGGACCTTATTATATTGGATGTTTTGGGAATCAAGAGCCCGCGGTAATTAAAGATATTTATGATTTGTTACCTCTTGATTTTGTCGAGATTAATTTAGCGACAGCAAAAGAAATTCTTCTTCAAATTGAAATACCATGTATTCTTTGCATAAATAGTCATGATTTATCAGAAGCTATTGAACTTCAAAAAAATCATAAATCTATTAAAGCATTTTCTTTAATAAATATTGTTGATATGACTCCAGATTTTCCAATGGAGCTTAGTTTTTTACCCCAGAATTTGAACGTTTCTTTAAATACTAAGAAACCCTATGGTATTAATTTCAACTCTGAAAATGAATCAGAGCCAGGTTTGGTTGACTTTGAAAAGCTGGAATCAGCACTAGAAAAATGGCGAAAATTGTTCTGAGTGTACTTATTTTGATACATCACGGCTTGGTATTATTATTTTAGATTTTGTAGCTCAATTTATTTACTTATATTTGGCAGTTATTACTTGTCGAAACTTATTTAATGCGTTTAGTTTTATTCTTTATAATTGTCTTAATTTCTATGTCTGCCTTTGCGCAGCCAAAGAATGATAGCTGTTATAAGCCGCAAGGAATTACGATTTCAAAAGGAGGATTTGGAGTCGGCGTTTATTCGACAGATACTTTCAATATTAGATCAGCGAGAATAGAAGCCTCCGAATACTTTCATCCTGATTTGGTGAGTGTTGGTAATGATAAAAAATCAATATGGTTTAAGTTTTATTTACCTGTAAAACGCGCAGTTAAAATTGAACTTAAACAACCAAAAAATAACATAAATTCTAAAGATGTTGGCTTTGTTACCTATAAATCAAATTCCTGTTTCCCAGGATATACCGAAGCAACGAATGCCTATATTACTCCCTTAAACCAATTTGGAAGTTCTTTTCATCCTTGCATGGAAGCTGGGTGGTATATGATTCAGATTGGTTCAAAATCTAGTGCAAATGGACCTGTTTTTCTTGAATTAACAATTTCTTATCCAGTTCAATACAGTTCTGTGAATAGTTCTAATTATGACTTAACTGATTCGGCCTATCAATTTGGAACCCTTTCAACTGGAAGAAATGCCAAAAATATAGAGTATCAAACCGGCTGCCATACTCTACAGGACTCATCCGAATATTATCCTAGTATTGGAAGCGATTATAAAAATTATTCCCAAACTAGCTGGCATATTTTTAAAACAGGTCAACGCATTGATTACCTTGAATTATTGCTAGCTGAAGCGGTTACCAATCCAATGCAATATTTTCCTGCCGGTACAAAAATATTCGCCAATGTCTATATTGGAAATGTAAGAACCAAAGATTATCGAACTCTAAAAAAGCTTGACTCTTGCCTCTTGTTCGATTTCGACAATCGCATATCATCAAAAGGTTTTGCTGGGAAAAGTTACTTATGTAATTTATCAAAAAACAGTTATTATTCAATTCAGTTAATTTTTAAAACGGATTTTTATAAAGATATTCGTTTGACTTTGAGGCAACGAACTGCCGATTCATCAGCGCTTTCACCGCAACCAATCAGAGCAAAAATGGCAAATACCTCAAAGCTCGGCACTCTAAAATCATCTCCTTCAGGATACACTAATGTGATTAGAGATTATTTATCATGTGAGAGCCGCCTCCTCAATTCGGCTTGTGGAAATGTTAATCCAAGTAAGGGGATTACTTTAGGGGGCATAAATTATGGATTAGCAACGTGGGTTTCATTCAAGTTATCAACAGCAGCCAATCTTAAATTTGAGTTTTTAAATAGCAATAACAATCAGTGTGCAGGCAATTTGGCTTTCAGACTATTCAAAGACAGTATTCCTTCAAATTGTGCAGCAATGGATACATCCAAAATTTATAGTCGTGGCATTTTAGATGGCAAATTTTTATATTGTGTAATGCCTGGATATTATTCACTTCAAATTTTGGGCATTGACACGGCTGATTACCAATGTGGCAATGGAGAACATCTTGGCTATAATATTGAAATTGGAATTAAGTCCATTAATTCTGTTCAGTACAGCAAATATGGTTTGAGTGATTCAAGCAGTATAGACAGTATTAATGGTCTTCAGGCCTTAATAAATAATCAAACTTATAAAAGTAAAATTGATGAATTTGGTTGTGAACATTCAGTTTTACCAGGGGCAAATCGTTGTGACACTGCTCACAAAAAAGCCATCTATCGCCTTTTAAAAATTGGAGATGCAGATAATGATAATATACCAGATAGTGGATTGCTTTCAGTTTTTAATGTTAAAACAAACCAAGGACCTGAGCGCATCCAATATGCACTTTACAACAAAAATTTACTGCAATTAGCCAAGACTCAAAATAAATATTTGTATCCGGATACAATCGCTAATCCAGGTCTTCTTGCTAAATGTACCAACTACAATGTTGCCTATAACGGATCATCCAGTAGATATTATTGTATTACACCTGGCTATTACACTTTTGGAGCTTTTGGCGGGGTTCGTCACCTAGGTATAAAGGATCAAACGAGCTTTGTATTTACCAAAACAGCCACAAAATACGGGAACAAATCAAAGCCTGAATTGATGGATACAATCAGGGTGAACACTGACTCTAAGATAGATTTTTTTAGCTGTCTTAATAATGCAGAGGTTATTGATGGGGCAGTTCCTTGTGGAAATAAAAAAGTTATTTACCGCGAATTTTATCTTGCAAGTCCTCAATTAATTCAAATAACCAACTTTAATCCTACAAGTTTTGCCTTTATCGGCTCAATTTCCTTATACAGAGGTAGAATTTCACAGGGCAAAGCTGGTCTTAGGTTGGTAAAAGATCCTGATGGACGCAAGTGGGAATGCTTTACTGGTCAACGTTCCAATGATTGTTATCCTATGCCTGCTGGATGGTACACCGTTGTGAGTTCTGCTGCTGGTCCGGGTTATGATGACAAAGTTCCGTTTGATGATGTGGCCAGTCAAAATTCAGGAAATGTGAATGGTAAAAACAGAATTTCTATTAATATTCTCGCACAAGTCGCATCTAAATTTAACCGACCTCACAAAGCTTGGCCAGTTGATGATAGTTTAAATGCTGGTAAGCCATTAAGTTGGAAACCTAATTTTGGTACAAAAGTTAATCCTAAAAATGGATATATATTCAATTTAAGAACCGAAAATTTTACATGTATTCCGGATACCCCATTTTCAATGCATCCTATTGCACCTTGCAATAACAATAACAACCACCTTGCTTATTATGTCTTCAGCCTTCAATACGAATCCTATTTGAGAGTAACTGGACTGAATGCAAATATCAAAGTTTTTATTTATGATTTTGATGTAAGAAAGGATTCCTCAAAAATGACCAAGGCAACACCTGTTCAAGGATGCAATACCTATAGCCGTATAGAAATGTGCCGCATAAAAGCCGGTACTTACACGATGGTACTTATGTGCAGCAATGGAGCTACATTCCCATTAAAGGTTACACCTTCTTTATACATTGATAGTGTTGGAACTTCTAGATTTGATTTTGCCAAACAAGCGTATGATTTTGGAAGTGTTAATGGGGATTCAATTTGGTATTCGGGTAAAAAAGGAACAAGCCATCCAACCGTATCAGGAAGACCAGCGAGCAGTGATTTTTTCTTTTGCACAACGGGATCATCTACAACCGATCCTGTATTTGCTTGCGGTGGTTATTACAATCCAAATATTTATCCTGATAAAAAAAATAATCCGCAGTACAATATTGATAGCATGGGTAATAAATACACCTATCTTGGTTATCATGCTGTTCGAAATTTATGGTACACATTTACGTTGAAAGGTGCAGGAAGGGCAAAAATTAAAATTGACAATCTCACCAACGGAACTACTTGGGGAAATAATCTAAGCTATGGAGTCTATTTAAGTGATGAAAGGGGGGTGCTCAATTTTGATACTTTGCGAAAATATGGACGTGTTGATTCAACTGCTTCAAGTGGACTTAGCCAGATTGGATACCAGCCTTCTTCAGGACAATGCAACGGTACAGATTGGTTATCAGTTTCCAAAGATATTTGCGATTCTTTAGCAGAAAGGCGATATTATATCGTTGTCTCATTGAATGAAGCTACACTTCCTAATTTAAATTCTCAAATCGCTGTAAGTATCTTATACGACTCGGTTCCCATTCCGCCAAAACGGTTTGATCACTATTCTCAGGCAAATGTTATCAACGGGCTCAATCAAAATTCCGCACCATATACCAATGTAATTCTAAAATCAAATGTGCTTCTGCAGGGTGTTCAGGGATTTTTTGCAGCGTCAACAACTGACACTTCTGATCAAACAAAAGCCTGTACTGTTTATGGTAAAAAAAGTGGCACGATTTGGTATAAATTCAAGATAGATAGTACAGGTACACTTAATTTTAACCTTAGAAGATATACGTTTGCATCTGGTTATCATTCATTTATTGATTATACACCAGCCAATAATAAATACGATGAAAATATTGTATTGCTCAAGGAATTCGTTTCTGGGGATTCCACAAGCAATGGTTTACGTAAGGCGATGTTTGATTATAATCCTGTGACGCTTTCAAAATACGGTCGGGATTTTGCAACTACGTGCATTAGTAAAGGTTGGTACTATATTCAGCTTTCGAATTGTGGCTTTGAATGCTCTGATATTCTTGTACCGGAGATGGTAATACATTATCAAAAGGGTGATTTCTGCCAAACACCTGTGGCTATAAAGTTAAATTCCCTTGGAACCACATCAGCCAACGCTGTGGTAAATTGTCACAGTATAGGCGAAGGTTTTGGTGAAGATGGCTCAAATATGGGTTGCTTATATGGCCCGAAGGGTTATAAATCTACTTGGTTCAAAATTGATTACAATGATTCCACTAAAGCTGATATTGAATTTAAACTTACTGAAAACACCAATTATAATCCTTCTAATATACGCTTTCGAACTTTTTATGGTGGATGTGCTGCTTTATCTCCAGGGCCTTGTAATACCAATTCGCAAACTATATTCAGTCTAACTTGTATGAAGAAAGGCTCATATTTTGTGCAAGTGGTTACACCATCTGATGCGATTGGCAGTCTTGATTTGCAAATAACAGCTAAAAAGAATCTTGATACGACCTGCAAGCCTGTGGATACTTGGACACCAAATGCAAATTATACATTCAATCGGTATTGTCCTCTGAATAAAATATATTTCAAGAATTTTTCTACCAAAGGGGATTCTGTAAAGTATAAATGGAATTTTGGTTTTGGCAAGATTGACTCTAGTTTCTCACCAACTGTCAGTTTTCCAGTAAGTACTTCAGATGTTGTCTATAAGGTAAAATTAATTGTTTATAACCCTTCCAGAAAGGCTTCTGATTCAATAACCCAAAATATAACAATCCCTTCCACACCAATTGTAAAATTAAGAGCTGATACCGCAATTTGTAAAGGGGATACAATTAAGTTTACTTTTTCTCATCCTAAGTATCGTCATTTTTGGCAAAATAAGAGTACATTAAATGCGCTAAAAGTCACTTCACAAGGCTGGATATCGCTCACTGTTATTCAAAAATTCGGCAACGATTCCTGCATTTTAAATGATAGCGCCTTTGTGAAATTAAATCAAAACCCGGTGTTCAATCTTGGAAATGACACTGCGCTTTGCAAAGGTGATAGTTTAACCTTGATTGGTCCTCCAAAAATGAAGAGCTATCTCTGGAGTAATGGCAAAAAGATAAGATCTATTAATATTAGTGGTCAAACTACTCAACTCATTGTGACAGATTCAAACAATTGTGTGGCAAAAGATTTGATTCAAACTACCAACAGGGTTTATGTTGATACAATTATTAGACCGGTTAAACCCGTGTGTGTCAATATTACGTCATTAGCAATTAAAGCGAAGCCAACCTATTCAGGTAGTTTTTATGGTAATTCAAATATTACTGGTGGCGGTATATTTAATCCTAAAACTGCTGGTGCAGGAAATCATAAAGTTTATTATAAATTTAATGATGTATTTGGATGTCTTTTTAAGGATTCAGTAATCATCAAGGTCAATCCTTTACCTGATGCAAGAATTAATACGGCAGGGCCTGTTTGTATTGATGCCAGTGTGATAACGCTATACCCAACAACAAATAAGGGGGGGAAATTTTATGGAGGAAATTATGTAGATAATGCTGGTAAATTTAATCCCACGAAAGCTTCTGTTGGCAAGAATAAAGTTTATTATACCTTTAAAGATGCTAATTTGTGTGAAAATATAGATAGTATATCTATTTTGGTAAATCAATTGCCAGATGCAGCTATATTAGAAGCAGGGCCATATTGTTTTGATGCAGGTATTCAAGTTATGAAGCCTAAAACAAATTCAGGAGGTAAATTTTTTGGAGGTAATTTTATTGATTCTACTGGGAAATTTAATCCAAAAATGGCTAAGTCAGGAATCAGCAGGATTTATTACATATTCAAGGATGCTAATAAATGTGTAAGTAAAGACAGCACACAAATACTTGTTAATTCACTTCCAGATGCTTCGGTGAATAAGGCTGGACCTTTTTGTATTGACGCAGGAAATCAAGAAGTAACACCAAAGTACAACAAAGGCGGTAATTTTTCTGGTGGAACCTTCATTGATGTTGCTGGGAACTTCAATCCTCAAAAGGCAACAGCTGGATTACATAAGATATATTACCTCTTTAAGGATTCAAATAGTTGCACTAATAAAGATAGTATAACAATTAGAGTTAATAGTTTACCTGATGCATCTATTATTTCGTTGGGACCATTCTGTATTGATGAAGGCTTTAAGACCATAAAACCCAAAACCAATGCTGGCGGAAAGTTTTTTGGAGGAAGCTTTATTGATTCAGCAGGTAAGTTTAACCCACGTGATGCCATGTCGGGACTTCATAAAGTGTATTATATCTTTAAGGATAGCAATAGCTGCATAAATAATGATAGTACCCAGATAAAAGTGAATGATTTACCTGATGCGGGTATAAAGTTAGCTGGACCCTTCTGCATTGACGCAGGTGTTCAAATTATAAATCCAAAAACGAACAAAGGAGGTAAATTCTATGGTGGTAATTATGTTGATTCTGCTGGTAAATTTGAGCCTAAAACTGCAGGCAGCGGTTTAAAATCCATTCATTATACTTTTACCGACTCCAACAAATGTACAAATGTAGATTCAATAAAAATATTGGTTAATTCATTACCTGATGCTTCTATTCAGAGTTCAGGGCCATTTTGTATTGACGCAGGCATTCAGCCTGTTAAACCCAAGTCTAAGATAAAAGGTAAATTTTCAGGAGGAAACTATATTGATACTTCAGGTGTCTTTAATCCTAAAACTGCCGGCATTGGTTTAAGTAAAGTCATTTATAAATCCATTGATTCAAATGCTTGTGCAAATAAGGATAGTATTTTTATTAGAGTTAATCCTTTACCTGATACTAGAATAAATCCTGCAGGGCCGTTTTGCATAAATGCTGGAGTTCAAGTTATTTTGCCCAAAACAAATACAGGCGGAAAATTTTATGGTGGCAAGTATATTGATTCAGCAGGAAACTATAATCCTGCCACTTCAAAAGTTGGGGTATATAAAGTTGTCTATAGTTTAACAGACATCAATCTTTGTAAAAACAAAGATAGTATTTTAGTAAGGGTCAATCCATTACCTGATGCATCAATCATGGCGGCAGGGCCATTCTGTTTAGATGCAGCAATACAAAGTATTAAACCAAAGAAAAGCAGCGGCGGTAATTTTTTTGGTGGATTATACATTGATTCAACTGGTAAATTTAATCCCAAAATAGCAGGTGTTGAAACCCATAAGATCTATTATAGATTTAGGGACATAAATTCTTGTACTGGTTTGGATAGTATTTTTATTATAATCAATCCGCTACCGAATGCAGAGATAAATTTAGCTGGACCCTATTGTCTTGATGCTGGAATAAAGAATATATTTCCAAAAATTAATTTAGGTGGAATCTTTTCTGGTGGAAGTTATATTGAAGGTAACGGTAAATTCGATCCAAAAAAGTCTGGATTTGGCAAACACAAGGTGTACTATCAATTTGTTGAT
>Ga0163144_10009165_pt1 | contig 21295 bp, 18 predicted proteins | sample OliLak19BULKMAT1_FD_123175 | JGI IMG/M metagenome (GOLD analysis project Ga0163144, IMG submission 123175) | Freshwater microbial mat bacterial communities from Lake Vanda, McMurdo Dry Valleys, Antarctica - Oligotrophic Lake LV.19.BULKMAT1 | ecosystem: Environmental > Aquatic > Freshwater >... | reverse complement strand
TTTGCGTGCAGCGTCGAGCGTCTTGATCCATTCGCCAACGTGAGCATCGCCCATGAAATTGTGCGGGCCGTTCACGCACGCGTCGCCCGTGAAGAGGATTTTTTCCTTGGGCAGCCAGACGAAACCGTCGCCTTTCGTGTGCGCGACGCCCCGGCCTTGGGTTGATAGGCATTGTCAATGCGCTCGACGGTTTGCTGCAGCAGCTGGCCGACCAGGGCGTTGGCCGACTTGAAAACGGCGGTGCGCTCCAGCAACTCCAACTCGGCCACGACGGTACCGTGAGCAGCGTGGGCCTCGTAGCGGGCGATCAGTTGTTGGACTTCCTCTTCTTGGGCGAGGAGGAGCGTCGGCGAGAGCGTTTTTTTTAGAGTCGGCAAGTTCCTCGCGGGTCTGGGCAATGACCAAATCGGCATACTGCGCGGTGAGTTGCTGGTATTGGACGTAGCCGGCCAGCGCGGCTTCGACGGCCGGCACTTCCTCGACCGGAACGTGCCGGGTGTGATTCTTGCCGCACTCCCAGCGCTGAAGCTTGTGGTAAGGGCCGGTCGCCTCGCCGTCGTTGGGCGAATAGCTCGATAGTTTGCCGCGCTCCATCGCGGTGATTTGCTGCAGGAGATGGCGTTTATCCGGTGAGTTCATCGTGATAACTAGCTTTATAGTTAGAATGGCCATGAAAACCAAGCGCAGATTCTGATTCAGAAGAAATTTGTCTCACACCCCATTCGCGGGGGGCCGATCGATCGACCTGGCGCAATGTCCGGGATGATTCTCAGTGAGAAGGCACCGGATTCACCCGACTCCAACCTTTGCAGGGCGCGGTTCAGCTGTTTTGCGAAGCGCGCCGGGCTGGTGGAGTAGTGAGTTGGCAAGGGGTGGAGGTGGCGGAGGAACGGCTCCTCGTCCCGGCTGATGAGCGAGATGTCGTCGGGAACCTTCAGTCCAAGCGATCCGAGGTAACTCAATACCGTGAGGTAGTGGGCGGCGTTCGCCAGCAGCCAGCCCGTGGGGCGCGGCTTCATCGCGAGCAGGCGACGCACGGCGCGCACGATGATCTCCGCGCCCGGGTTCGCGCCGCCCTTCGCGATGGGAACGATGGTGACGCGCGCCATGTTTCCGGCACCTTCGGCAAATGCCTCGGAGCTTTCAACGTCGCCGGCCCGACCACCCCGATCGAGGAATATCGCTAGGTCGCGATGGCCCGCGCGCAGGAAGACCGTTGCAGCGTGTCGACACTGCGCCCGGTGATCGAGGTCGACGCTGGGTAGGACGACGCCTTGATGCGGAGAACCCGAGATCACGGCGGGAATCCCCGAGTTCTCAAACCACTCCTGCATCCCGATCACCGAGCCCGCAAGAATCCACGCCTTTGCGGGATGGGAAGCAGTCAGGCGGCCCAGGGCGCGACCGACCTTGGGACCGTAGTATTGGGGGCCGTGAATGATGTCCAGATAGAGCCCTCGATCCTGAAGCAAGACCATGAGTCGGTTCACCCAAAGGATAGTGAAGGGACGGGCCGCCTCCAGCGGTGTCGGAAGGAGCAGCGCGACGCGGGTCCGGTTGAGATGTGGCCCTGAGCGCCGTTTGATGAGCGTCGAGCTGCCGCCCTTGGTGGCGAGCAATCCTTCCTGACGCAGCTCTGCGAGCGCCCGCCGCAGGGTTTTGCGGCTTACCTGTAGGCGCGACGCCAGCGTGCGTTCGCCGGGCAGGGCCTCCTCCCACGTCCCGGTCTTGATCTCTTGGCGCAGGATTTCCGCGACTTGCTCTGCGTAAGACCTGAACTTGAGTTGCATGGTGCGGCGCGAATCCTTGCGAGAGGTGCTCCGAAGTCGAGGCCTTCAAAACTGGTACCCTAAGGAAACCGACGTGTCTCGGTTGAATCCCGAGAGGTTGGGGGCGAATCTCGACTCACCCCGGCCGCTTCGGTCGCGCCCAACCCCGTTCATCCCATGAATCATACCCGTACCTCACTCCGCCTGCCGTACGCGCTCGTTCTGAGTCTCGGCATCTCCCTTGCACAGGGCCAGCAACGTCCGGCTGCCGCGGCCACAGGCAGCGCAGCCGTCGAACTATCCCCCTTCGAAGTCCGGGTCGAACAGGACCGCGGCTATGGCTCAACCCAGTCGCTCGGCGCGACGCGCGTCGCCCTCCCCAACACGGAGATATCCTCCTCGATCATAACCCTCAACGAACAGGTGATCGCCGACCGCGGTGCGGTCAATGCGATGGAAGTCCTGACCTTCGTGTCGGGTATCCAGCGCGATTCGGACGGTCAACCGGGCGCGGAGTTGTTCTCGCTGCGCGGATTCGCCACCGGAAACATCGGTCTGCGCGATGGCCTGCCGGATCCGATGAACGCCGCCGACCTCCCGATCGGTAGCGACACCTCCTCGTACGCGCGCATTGAGGTCATCAAGGGCCCCGCAGGCGTGCTCTACGGCTCCCATTCCATGGGCGGCGTGGTTAACCGCATCAGCAAGTGGCCGCAGTTCCAAGCGTCCACGAAGATCGAACTTCAGGCCCAGACCGAGGAGGAGTTCTTCCGCGCCGCGGTGGACAGCACCGGTCCCGTGGGCGCCGATCTCGCCTATCGCGTCACGCTTTCGGCGAAGCGCGGCAGCCGTTACTTCGACGAGAACGATTCGCCGAACGACATGAACAATGTCACGCTTTCGCTCCTCCGGCGCGTCAACAGCGGTCGTGGGCGCCTTTGGTTCCGCGGTGAGCATCTGCGTTTCGAACTCGACCGTGAGCAAGGCTGGCAATTCATCACCGGTTTCATCGATCCCGCCAATCCGTCCGCCGCCGCGACAATCGCCAAGAACGGGAATTATCCGCTGAGCCGCGAGGCACACACGATTCCCGAGGATGACGTTTCTTTCGGCGAGGCCTTCGGTCTCGAACTTGGCTACGAAAACAGCTTCAACGGTCCACTTAATGGCGACTGGACCCTGCGCATGATCTCCCGCTATTCCGATCGGGAAGGCGACAAGGTTCCTTCGTACTCGCAGGGGCGCCCTGTGCCCGTTGACGCCTCCGGCGCGATCGTGCGCTACACGAACACCTCCGGCGCGTTGGTCAACGGCGACAACCGCTTCATCCGGGCCGGCGATCCCCGTGTTGCCGACTGGCGATCAACGCTCGTGTTGCGCGACTTTCGCGGCTATGGACGCAGTCATATGGTGAACGCCGACCTCAGCGGCATTTTCGCGACGGGCGTGCTCGACCACAACGCGGTCATCAGCACGGGCCTGACGGGAGGGGAATCGGCCCGATCGTTCTTCTTCTGGAACGCGGTCAATCCCGCCAACCCCACGGCGGTGGCCAATTCGTTCTCGGCGGTGAATCCCACCCCGGCTGGCGTCACGGCGGAGTCCATCAAGACCACGGCGACCGCCACGCTCTTCAATCCGTTCCAAGGGTATTCCGAAGGCCGCAACTTCAGCACGAGCGTGCTGGATAACATCAGCTTCCTCGAAAAGCGCTTCGTGGCCTCCGTCGGCTGGCGCTATGACAACGCGCGTTCGACCACGGCACGCTTCAGCACGGCCAACAGCATCGCGGCCAGAGAGCCCATCATCGACACCACCACCTATCGGCAGACGAAGAACTCCCAACACACGTTCCGTTACGGTCTGGTCTTCAAACCGGTCCGTGGGCTCAGTGTCTTCGGCCAGATCAACAACACCTTCCAGCCCGTTTCGGGAACGAATGTTCTCACCGGCGAGCCGCTGGAGAATCGCGATGGCAAGAATCGCGAGATCGGGTTGAAACTCGAACTTTGGGACAATCGTGTAACCGGGACAGTCTCCTACTTCAAATCCGAACTCACGAACGTGCTGGTACCCGTCGTCCTGCCTATCGAGCAGGGCGGCGGCACGTTCAACCTCCCGGTCGGGTCGCAGAATTCCGACGGCTGGGAAATGGACATCGCCTTCCAGCCGATGGAAGGCCTGAGTCTTCTCGCCTCGTACAGCGATGTGACCTCGCTCGACGAACGCGGATTCGCGTTCCGCGGCGTGCCTGTTGATCCCTCGTACTCGCTGCTCGCCCGCTATGCGTTCGCGGACAAAACCTCCCTCAAAGGGGTTTTCTTTGGAGGCGGTTGGAAACACCGCGGACGAAGCCCTGGCGACTCTGGCCGCACCTTCTTCCTCGGCAGTGGCGGTCAGTACGACGCCTTTGTGGGTCTCGCCCGGCGCAACTGGAGTGTGCAGATCAACATCGAGAACCTCACCGACTCGGAGGCGGCGTGGTCATCGGTCACCGATCAACTCGTCGTCCGCCTCCAGCCGCGTACGGTGCGTCTCACCGCGCGCTACTCGTTCTAGCTGTCTGCCGTCGTGCGATCAAGGCGCCCTCGCGGTTGCCGCGTGCGGCACCGTTCGTCCCCATTATGAAACGCTCCCCTAACTCCAACCTTGCCCTCGCCCGGCTGCGCGCGAACGAGCTGGTACGGCTCTACGTGACCGGCAACTTCGCGACGCCGCGCCACATCGACTTCATCTGTCGCTCCGGCCTTTTCGACGCGCTCTGGTTCGACCTCGAGCACTTCGATCTGCCCACGCAGGAGGTGGCGATGTTGAATATGGTGGCACGAGCCTTCCCGGTGACGACGATCGCGCGGTTCAAAGCCTCGGATTACCAGACGGTCATGCGCATCCTTGAGACCGGGGTCGGCGGCATCATGTGCTCGATGGTGGAGAACGCGGCCGACGCGCGCCAGATAGTGCGCTGGGCGAAGTTCAACAATCCGAATCCTTCGCCCGGCGAGGTGACCGGCATGCGCGGGTGGAACGGCGGCAACATCGACGGCGCGTACGCGACGATGTCGGCGACCGACTACATCCGTCAGCAAAACACCCAAACAATGGTCATTTGCCAGATCGAGCACGAGGCGGCGTTGGAGCAGGCGGCGGCGATCGCCGCGACGCCCGGCGTGGACGGGCTGTTCTTTGGCCCAGGGGATTTTTCCGCCTCCATCGGACTGCCCGGGCAGATACGGCACGAGCGGGTCCGCACGGCGATGATGCGGGTTGCATCCGCTGTGAAGGCGTGCGGCAAGTGGTGGGGCACAGTGGCAGTGGGCGAGGAGATGTGCACCGAGGTTCATGCGATGGGGGCGCGGCTGATTTGTCCCGGCGGCGACATCAAGGTCATGCAATTCGGTCTGCGCGAACTTGCCAAGTCCTTCGGCAACCCTGCGCCTCCGACCGCGGACGGCGTTGTCTATTGACCGCCATGGTTTCGTTTCGCGCAGAGGTGGCCGTCATCGGCGGCGGGGTCGGCGGCTGCGCGGCCGCGCTGGCCCTCGCCGAGGCGGGCAGACGGGTCGTCCTCACGGAGGAACATCGTTGGATCGGCGGGCAACTGACCTCGCAGGCGGTGCCGCCCGACGAGCATGGCTGGATCGAGTCCTTCGGCTGCACTCGGACGTATCGACATTTTCGCGACGAAGTACGCGCCTACTACCGGCGGCACTATCCGCTCAAGGCGACCGTACGCGACGCCCCGCGGTTCAATCCCGGCAACGGCTGGGTGTCCCCGCTCTGCCACGAGCCGCGCGTAGCCCTCGCCGTCCTGGAGGCGATGTTGGCGCCGCATGTTTCCACCGGCCGACTTCTCGTCCTGCGTCGGCACCTGCCGGTGGAGGTGCGCACCGACGGAAGGGATCGCCTCGCCGCTGTGCGACTGCACGATCTTTCGACCGGTGCGGTTGTCGAGGTGGTGGCGGACTATTTTCTCGACGCCACGGAGAACGGCGACCTGCTCCCGCTGGCGGAAGTCGAGCATGTCACTGGGTCCGAGGCGCGAGCCGACACCGGGGAACCATCGGCTCCGGAGAAGGCCAACCCCTCGAACGTCCAAGCCTTCTCCGTATGCTTCGTGCTGGAGGAGCTCGCCGGCGAGGACCACGTGATCCCGTGCCCGCTGGACTACGGGCGATGGCGTGACTACCGGCCGAGGCTGACTCCGCCGTGGCCGGGAAAACTGCTCGATTGGACCGGTCTCAACCCGCGCACGATGGAGGCGATGCGCTATCGCTTCGACCCGCATCGTGAAAAGCCGGGATTGTTCTCCGGCTTGTGGGCCTTTCGTCGTATCGTCGACCGCGCCCAGTTCGAGGACGGCTTTTTTCGCAGCGACTTGTGCCTCGTAAACTGGCCGATGATCGACTACATGGAGGGCGACCTCCTGACCTGCGATGCCGCGGAGCGGGCCCGGCACATCGCCAATGCGCGCAACCTCAGCCTTTCGATGGTCTATTGGCTTCAGACTGAGGCGCCGCGGCCGGACGGCGGCGCCGGCTGGCCCGGGCTGCGGCTGCGCGGCGACTTGCTCGGGGGGGACGACGGACTCGCCATGGCGCCCTATATCCGGGAGTCCAGGCGAATCCGGGCGGTGAAGACGATCGGCGAGCAGGAGGTTTCAGCGCGGTTCCGTCCCGGGGACGTCCTCGCCGAGCGTTACGAGGACAGCGTTGGCATCGGATACTACCGCATCGACCTGCATCCCTCGACGGGAGGCGACAATTACATCGACGTGCCGTCGCTGCCGTTCCGCATTCCCCTCGGCGCGTTGATCCCGGTGCGTATGGAGAACCTCCTTCCGGCCGCGAAGAATCTTGGCACGACGCACCTGACGAACGGCTGCTACCGCCTGCATCCGGTCGAATGGAATATCGGAGAGGCGGCCGCGATGGTCTGCGACCAGGCGCTGCGGACCGGCGTCACGCCACGGGCGATACATGGCGACGCTGCGCGGACGAAGGTCCTGCAGGAGGCGCTCGAGGCGCGCGGCGTGGAACTGCGCTGGCCGGAGAACCTCAACCTCGACGACGGAGACCCGCATGCGCACGCGCGTTGAGTCAGCCCAAGGCCTCTTCGGGGCGGGGTGCGCGATCGCCGTGCTTGGTTCGGATTCTCGGCCGGGTCGGGTCATTCGCTTTGAGTTCCGGAAAACCGTGGTGGCGCGCTGCGGACCCAATCTTTCGATCAAGCACCTGTTCGTGGTGGGTCGCTGCGCATGAACGTGTTGCTTTATCGAAACCTCGGCCCTGGACAGCGGGAGCGGCTGGAGCGGGAATTTCCCGCGATCGCTTTTCGACAAAGCTTGCGAGTCGAGGACCTCGCGGAGGATTGGGCCGACGTGATTTTTGGCAATCCCCCGGCGGCGGCAGTGCGTCCCCTGAAGAAACTCCGCTGGCTGCAGATCGTCTCGTCGGGCTTCGACGATTACGCGCCCTTGCGTGACACCGCGGTCTCGATCACGACCGCGCACGGCATCCACGCGCCCGTGATCGCCCAGCACGTCCTCGCGACGATCCTTTGGTTTGCGCGCGGCCAGTCTCACCTGCTCGCGCAGCAACGCGCCCATGTTTGGGACCGCCGTCCGGAGATCCCCCGCGACCTCGCCGAACAGACCGTCGGCCTCGTGGGGTACGGAGAAGTCGGGCAGGCGCTGGCGCGCGTGCTCGCGCCGATCGGTCCGCGGGTGATCGGGCTCAAGCGAGGAGCCGCTCCGTGCCCGCCGGCTTTGCACGACCTGATGACGATCGACCGGCTGGACGAACTGCTGGAGCAAAGCGACCACGTGGTCGTGACGCTTCCCCTGACCTCCGAGACGCGCGGTTTGATCGACGCGCGACGGCTCGAGCGTATGAAGCGCGGCGCCGTCCTCCACAATGTCGCGCGCGGCGGGCTGGTCGACGAGGAGGCGTTGGCGCACCGGCTGGAATCGGGCGCGCTGGGTGGCGCTGCCCTCGACGTCTTCGCCTGCGAGCCGCTGGCGAAGGAATCGCCCTTTTGGGACATGCCGCAGGTGCTCGTCACACCGCATCTGGCCGGCCACCATCGCAACCTCGGCCGTCCGACCTTCGAACGCTTTGTCGAAAACCTCCGGCGGTTCTTCGCCGGCGAACCCCTCCTTCACCGTGCGGACTTCGCGCGCGGCTACTGATCCTTGCGATGAAGATCACCGGCCTCACGACCCGCCTGCTCAAGATCGATTGCGCCGCCCGCTATCGCGATGGGGTCGTGCCGCCCGGTCGTCCGAAGCACTGGCTGTTCCCCCTCGTGACGCTCCACACCGACGAAGGTCTGGAGGGGCATTCAATGGCCTACGGCCCGCATGGGGATGGCGCGGCGCTGGCGGAGATCCTGCACGAGAGCTACCTGCCGCAGGTCGTCGAATTCGATCCGTGCGACAGCGAGGCGATCTGGCAGAAGTTGTGGGCGCGCCAACGGCATCTTTACAACCAGTCCGACAGCCTGGTTGGAGTCGTGGATGTGGCAATCTGGGATCTGCGCGGTAAACAGGCCGGCATGCCCGTCGCCGCGCTGCTCGGCCGGATGCGAGACAGCATGCCCGCCTACCTTTCGGGCAGGAGCGAGGAGGCGACCGCTGACGAAGTCGCCGCCGAGGCGCGGGCGGCGAAGGAGGCCGGCTATCACGGCTTCAAGGTGCAATTACGTGGCGGCCCTGCGCGGGACTTGCCGCGTCTGCGGGCCGCCCGCGAAGCGGTAGGCCCTGGGTTCCGCCTGATGCAGGACCCGAATGGAGCCTACACGTTGGCCGAAGCGCTCGAGGTGGGTCGTGTTCTCGACGAACTGGGCTACCATTGGTTCGAGGAACCCCTGCCGGAGACCCAACTTGAACTTTACCGCCATCTCGTGGCGGCTTTGCGGACTCCGATCCTCACGGCCGAGACGGTGCGCCTGACGGACCTGCCGAATTTCCTCACCGGCCGCACCATGACCATGGCTCGCGGAGACGTGCTCATCAAGGGCGGCGTCACCGGGTTGAGAAAGGCCATGCATGCCTGCGAGTTATTCGGCTACGATCTGGAGATCCATACGGCGAATACGCCGTTGCTCGACGTCGCCAATCTCCATGTCGCGTGTGCTTCGCGCAACACCTCGATGGTCGAAGTGCATCACCCGATATTCCGCTTTGGATTGAAGCAACATCCCTTCGACGTTGGGCCGGACGGCCATGTCCGCCTGCCGACCGGGCCAGGTCTCGGCGTCGATTTGGATCACGACTGGATCGAAAATCACACCGCGGCGGTGCGAAGCAGCCGCTGAAAAAACTGAGAAACCCCATGCAAAATACCTCCCGGCACATCCGACTCTCCGCCCTTGCCGTCCTCGCGGGCCTGGCGCTTTCGTCTGACCAAGCCCAAGCGCAGACCTTCCATCGGAACCCGCTTGCCGTCGACGATGCGAGCAAGTTCACGGTTTCGCTCCCGGAATATCCCGGCCTCAAGAGCGTCAACCCCCGCGGCTGGTACCAGTCGGTCGCCAACGTTGTCGCGGCCGGTGACGGCAGTCTGATTGCGGCGTATCGATTATCCGACTACCACACGGCGGTTCAGACCCTCATCATGGTGGCAAAGTCGACCGATGGCGGGCGAACGTGGGGCGAACACCGGCCAATCGCCCGGGCGAACGTCTGGGAGCATCAGGCCGCGTGGGTCGCGCCGCAGATGTCCAAGCTGCGCGACGGACGTTTGGTCATCATCTCCGATCTCGGCCAACGGCATCCGGGGCAGAGTTGGCCGATGCTGTCGGAGTGGCAGAAGCCGCACCGTGGCATGTCGAACCACCTTTTCTGGAGCACGGACCACGGCCGGACGTGGAGCGAGCCGCAGAGAATCGACGATGTAGGCGGCGAGCCGAGCTACATCGAGGAGCTGTCGGACGGTACGCTGGCCTTTACGCGCACGTCGTCGGCCGAGACCGACTTGCTCAAGGATCCCCCGCTACCGTGGGGCAATATCTATTATCGCAACGAGATCGTGCTCTCGTCGGATGGCGGACGGACTTGGGGGCAGACCGCCTGGCTTGCGGACAGCCCGTTTCACGGCGATTGCGAAGTCGGGCTTGCCGACCTCGGCGAAGGCCGGGTGCTGGCGGCGACGCGCATCGGATTCGGACTTAGCCGCTTCGGCAACCCGAGCCGCCTCGTGCGCAGCGCCGATCACGGGCGGACTTGGGACGAGCCGACATTGGCGCCGTTCTACGGTCATCGTGTGCACCTCGGGCGTCTGCAGTCCGGTAAGGTACTCGCGACCTATCGCAACTGGTGGGGCTCTCCCGGCAGCCGGGCCCTGGTCTTCGATCCGAACGAGGACCTCGGTTTTCAACCGACTTCGTGGATCGTGGAGGAGGGAAGGTGCGAACTCGTGGCGGACGCGCTGACGCTGCGCACCTCCGCGGGCAAGCGCGGCGCGGTGGAATTCTCGCTCTATCCGGCGCAAGACGACATGTCTCGCGTGGAGATCGAGGCCACGCTGCGTGTCGATTCCGCGAACACCAACGGCGTCGTCATCGGGGCGGGCGTCTGGGTGCACTTCACTCCCAACCGCGTCTTCCTTGGCGACCGGCCCGCAGAGGGCTTCGCTTTCGACACGCGCGGCTGGCACACCTACAGGATTGTGCGCGAGAACGCTCGCGTCACGATTTACGTCGACGGAAGGGAGATGCTCTCCGCGCCGATCAGTGACATCTGGCGTCGCGAAGTGCGGTTTGGAAATCGCGCCGTGGCCGGCGGGGGCGAGACCTACACCGCGAACGCCGGTGTGAGCCACTGGCGTTCGTTCACGGCGCGCATGACCAACCCCCTCGATTACTCGATTGAATGGGTTTGGGATCCGTCGAAGGGCTATCCCGACCAGTTCCGCCGCGACCGGGAGGTTGTGCTGGACCATGCCTTCATGGCCGATTGCGGCTATAGCTCGTGGACCCAGCTGCCAGACGGAAAGATCGTCATCCTCGACTACACGACCGGCGGGGACATCGACGGATTCTCCTGGGCGCGCGGCGGCAGCGGCAAGGGTCCCTTTATTCGCTCTTATCTCGTCACCGAGGCCGACCTCGTTCGCCCCTGAAGCCGACCCTGCAACCCCTCTTCCGTCCATGAGTGCCAATCACCTTCATTCCCTGTTCGCTGCGGCGGTCCTCGCCGGCTTCGCCTCCGATCTCTCCGGAGCGTTTCATCGCGATTCGCTGGCTGTGCCCGAGTCCGCCAAGGTCACCGTCACGCCCGACCACTACCCTGGGCTCGAAAATCCGAATCCCCGCGGCTGGTACTTTAAGTGCGCCAACGTCGTGCTGGCCCATGACGGCGCCTTGGTCGCCTCCTGGCAGCTGTCGGACAACCACACCTCGCTCACGAGTTATATCATGGCGGCCCGCTCGACCGATGGCGGCAGGACCTGGGGCGAGTATCAGGTGATCTCCGCCGCCAACGTGTGGGAGCATCATGGCGTCTGGGTGGTGCCGCAGATGAGCATCCTCCGCGACGGGCGCATCGTGATCGTGAGCGATTACGGACAACGCACGCCCGGGCAGGAGTGGCCTATGCTCGCGCATTGGCAGAAGCCCGGACGTGGGATGTCGAACCACCTTTTCTGGAGCAGCGATCACGGCAAGACTTGGAGCAAAGGGGAGAAGGTCGACGATGTCGGCGGGGAACCCGGCTACATACGGGAATTTTCCGATGGCACGCTCGCTTACACCCGCACCTCCTCGGCGGTCACGGACGAGCTGAGGAATCCGCCGTTGCCTTGGGGTAACATTTATTACCGCAACGAGATCGTCTTCTCGCGAGACAGTGGGCGGACGTGGAACGAAAGTGCCTGGCTTTCCGACAGTCCGTTCCATGGGGACTGCGAAGTTGGCCTGACGGAGCTCTCGCCGGGCCGGCTGATTGCCGCTTCGCGCATCGGGCTGGGCAACGGACGCTTTGGGCATCCGAGCCGCCTGCTTTTCAGCGAAGACAATGGGATGACGTGGCCGAAAGCGGTGCCAGCACCGTTCTACGGACAACGCGTGCATCTCGGAAAACTCAAATCAGGCAAGCTGCTCGCGACTTACCGGAACGTCTGGGGCACGCCCGGAACGCGGGCGGTGGTCTTCGATCCCGCGGTGGATGCGGGGTTTCAGCCCAACTCGTGGATTCTTGAACAGGAGCGTGTCGTCCTCGACGCCGGACAAATGACGCTGCGTACGGCGAACGGACAGCGCGGCGCGGTCGAGTTCAACCTCTATCCGGCGCAGGACGATCGTTCGCGCGTCGAGGTTGTCGCGACCCTGCGTGTCGAGGTGACCGAGAGCAACGCGGTGGCGCTGAGTGCCGGGGTCTGGGTGCATTTTGCGCCGGACCGAGTGTACCTGGGTGACCGGCCTGAGGCCGGCTTCGCGATGGATACGCGGGAGTGGCATACGTACCGCGTGGTGCGCGAGAACGGGGTCGTGCGCATCGACGTCGACGGGAAGGAGCGGCTTAGCGCCCGGATCGACGATCTCTGGGTGCGTGAGGTGCGCTTCGGCAACCGCGCGGTGTCGGGTGTGATCGGTTCAGCCCAGGGCCAGCGTGAGCGTTATTCGGCCAACCGAGGCGTGAGCCACTGGAGGAGCGTCTCCGTTAAGGTGGATAACGCGAAGGACACCTCGATTGATTGGTCTTGGGATCCCGCCCGTGGTTATCCGGACCAGTTTCGGCGCGATCGCACGGTGGTGCTCGACTATTCCTATCCCGCCGACTGCGGCTACAGTTCGTGGACCCAGTTGCCGGACGGCCGGATTGTCATCGTCGATTACACGACTGGTGGCGACCTCGACAGCTTCTCTTGGGGACAGTTGGGCAAAGGCACGGCACCCTTCATCCGCGCCTATCTCGTGACCGAGGCCGACTTGGTCCGACCGTAGCCACGACACCGCCTCGCCGTGTCTCTCCCCATTTTTTCAGCCGCACTTTCTCCGCTCCGCCTCTGCGGTGCGATCCTTGTCTCCCCGGGACTCGCCATGCACACTTCCATCTCCGCTCCTCTCCCAGGGTCTGCGTTGCGCGCCGCCCCGCCGTTTGTCTGGGAACGCCTCTCGGACCTGCCCGATCCGGTTGGGCTGAAGGGCGCCTACGCGGGCATGAGCAACGGCTGGGTGCTGCTCGCCGGGGGTTCGAACTTCCCGGTGCCCCGTGCGGCCGGTGGAACGAAAGCGTTTGCGGACCGGATCTATGTGCGCTCCGTCGAAGTGGCCGATGCGCCTTGGAGGGAGGTGTCCGAAAGACTGTCCTTCGGTTTTGCGGAGGGAGCCGCCGTCACGGTTGGCGACGGCGTGATCGCGATCGGTGGACAGACGGCGAAAGGACCGGTAGCGGACGTGTTTCTCCTCCGGATGGACCGGGGTGGAACGAAGGTCGAGCGGTTACCGCTGCCGTCCCTCCCGGCGCCCTGCGCCAATGCGGCGGCGGTGTTCTTGAATGGCCATGTTTACGTTGCAGGCGGCGAGCAGGATGCCCAAGGCATGGCGCACTTCTGGCGCCTCAACGTCGCAGCCGCGCTGGCCAACCCCTCCGGTGTGTCGTGGGAAACCTTGCCCACCTGGCCCGGCCCCCGGCGCTTCGGCGCGATGATGGCCGTGCTGGCGCAGGTGGGTCGCGAGCAAGTCTTTCTCTTCGGCGGGCGACGCGAGGCGGCCCGGCCCATCACGATCGACGAATACCTTGCGGACGCGTATCGCTACGACCCGCAGACGAACACCTGGACTCCCGTCGCGGCGATGCCGCATCCCGCGCTGATCGCCGCCACCGTGCGGATCGATGCCGCGCGAGTGGCGATCATGGGCGGCTCGGACGGACACGATCTGGACAAGATGGCGGAATTGGGCGACCGCTATCGCATTCCCGACCATATCGCCATCTACGACGCCACGACGGACACTTGGGCGGTCGAAGGAACCATGTCGATCGGTGTCGTCGGGGCTGCCGTCGTGGAACTTGGGGACGCGACATGGCTGGTTGCCGGCGGCGAATACTCGCCGAGCCTGCGGACAGCACACGCCTTTCGGCTGAGTCTGCGGGTCCGCAAAGACGGGGAGGCCGCGCGATGAGCCTGGTCGACTACGTCGTACTCTTTGCCTACCTTGGCTTGACCTGCGGCATCACCGCGCTCTTCGCGGGTCGGCAGAAGTCGCTGCGCGACTATTTCATGGGCGATCGGGGGATCCCGTGGTACGCAGCGGCTTGCTCTGGGGTGGCGACGATCGCGAGCGCGGCGTCGTTTATTGGCGGTCCTGGCGTGGCATTCTCCGGCAATCTCCAGTTCCTCCAGTACCGTCTTGCGATGCCCCTCGTGCTCGGAGTCATCTGCGGGATCATTCTCCCGATGTTCTTCCGGCTCCATGTGTATTCAATCTATGAGTACCTGGAACGTCGGTTCGACTCGCGGGTGCGGCTGGTCGCGAGCTTGCTCTTCCTGCTGCTGAAGGCCGCTTACCTCGCGATCGTCATCTACGCGCCGGCGATCGTGATCGCCCAGATGACGGGGATGCCGGGGGAGTGGATCGCGTACGCCGTCGGCGGCTTTACGGCGATCTACACCATGGTGGGCGGCATCAAGGCGGTGATCTGGACGGATACCATGCAGCTCGGCATCTACCTTGGCGCGATTGTGGTGGTGCTCGTGTTCATCAGCCGCGGCGTGGAAGGTGGTATGCCGGAAGTGCTGCGTATCGCCGGAGAGCATGGTCGGCTCGATTTCTTCAATTTTTCCTTCGATTTGAATCAGCCGTACACCTTTTGGGCCGGGCTTTTCGGAGGCACGGTGTTTACGATTGCGCAGTTCGGAGTCGATCAAGCTGAGGTTCAGCGTTTTCTCACGACTGCGAACATCCGGCAGTCGAACATTGCCATGATCAGTTCCATGATCGCCGCGGCGCTGGTCGGCCTGGCGATTTTCATGATCGGAGTGGCCCTTTTTGCGTTCTACCAAACGCACCCGGGAAAACTCGGCGAAGGCGTCGGCCCCAACGCGATCTTCCCGAAGTTCATCATCGAGGAGTTGCCGGTCGGCGTGAAGGGGCTCTTGGTCGCGGCGATCCTGGCGGCGGCCATGTCGACGATCAGTTCGGTGCTCAACTCCATGGCCACGGTCACGCTCTCCGACGTCTGGCCCCGGCTCACGCAACGCTCGGCCGGCGTGATGACGGCCCGCGGATTCACCGCCATCTACGGGGTCGCAACGACGATCCTGGCTTCCTTCGGCGGTCGATTCGGCAACATCCTTGAGGCCTCGGTGCTCATCGGGAATCTCTTCGGCGGGAGCCTCGTCGGGACATTTCTCCTCGGCATGCTGGTCCGGCGAGTGACGGCGACGGGAGCCTTGTTTGGCATGCTCTGCGGATTTGGATCCGCCGTGTACTTTTGGCGCGGCACGGACATCGCCAGCCTCTGGTATGGGATCTTCTCCCTCATCGTGGTCTTCGTTGTCGGCATACTCGTGAGCCTGCTTGAGTCCCCGCCGGACGCGGACCGGACCCGCGGATTGATCTTCGGCGACAAGGTGCCGGCGAAACGGTAACACGATAATTTGCTCCACCTGTGCCTATGCCCAATTCTATTCCATGCCAGGGCTTGAACGAAACCTCGCCGGCCGGCTGGTACTCGCGTCCGCTACCTGAATGCGTGGCGCGGTTGACGGCGCTGTTCGCCTTTCAGCGTGAGTTCATGCGCACCGAGGCCGCGTGGCTGGCCGGGGTGCCGTACTGGGACGCCAAGCTCGCCATCGCCGATCATGTGCTCGCCGACACGCGCATCGCCGAGGCGATCCTGAAGCGGTTGCACGAACTCAAGGCCTCCTCCGCCGAACACAAGCAGATCGCGGGACTGGAGGAACTCGTTCGCGAACTCGCCAGCGCGCGCAGCGGGGACGAATGGTTGCGCGGTCTGTACCTCCATGTGAAGCCGTGGCTCGCGGCGCGCTTCTCGGACTACCTGCGCCTTGGCGATCCGGTGATGGACGCTCCCTCGCATGATGTCCTCCGGAGGGCGATCATGGAGATTGAGGCGCAAGTGACCTGGTTTCGCGGATTCAGCCCTACGTTCTCTTCTTGGGAGCAAACGGACACCGGCGAGTGGGAAGCGTATGTCGAGTCGGTTCTCGCGACGACCGATGGGTTCGGGCCGGCGAAGGATCCGAAGTCGCGCAAGCTCGCGCTGCCGACGGGAGTCGCCGAATTCCAAGGGGTCTCGGAGGTACGTCGCGACGCGACCTTCCGCGTCTCCGACAAGTCTCCGTATCCGCGCGAGGGATCTACGTTTGCCGAGAAGCGTTTCCTTATCTTCTACAACCACACGCAGGAAATGCAGTTCGCCGAATCGCTCGGGGCGATCCTCTACGAGACGGCGGAGATGCCTTGGGCGTTTCACCACGACCTTGCCCGACACATGGCGGACGAGGTCCGGCATGCGCACATGGGCCAGACGCGGTTGGAACAGCTTGGTGTAGCGCTGAGAGAGGTCCCTATGCTCACCCAGCACTATCGGTTCCGCTCGAACATGGACCCCTTGGAGCGATTTTGCCTCATGACGCTCGTCATGGAGGCGACCGCCTTCGAGCGAAAGCGTGCAAACGTGGAGCTCTTCGAGGCGAACGGAGACGAAGTGTCGGTGCTGTATGAGACGTATGACATCCGCGACGAGATGCTGCACACGAATCTGGGGCACGTCTGGGTGCCGATTCTGCTTCGTGTGTATCACGATTCGCGGTCGGTGTCCGAACTGGTCGAACATTGCCGCGGGCTGATCGCGCAGGTGATCACCGAGTATCCGGCTAATGCTGCCAACATGCTGAAGAAGTGAGCAGATGCGCGTTCGCGTCCCTTAAGCGAACGTGGCCTGATGCTGCCGGCGATAGGCGCGAGGCGGGGCGCCGTGGGCCTGGCGGAAGAGTGCGTAGAAGTGGGAGAGGTTGTTGAGGCCGCATTCGAAGGCGATGTCGGTGATGGGGCGGTTCGTCACGCGGAGTTCGCGCGCGGCGTGGTGCATGCGCACGCTGTTCACGTAATCGGACGGCGTCATGCCGAGGAACGCGCGGGCGCTGCGGGCGACGTGTTCCGCCGACCGGCCGGCGGCCTTGACCAGACCGGCTGCGCCGAGGGCGAACAGCTCCGGGTGTTGCACGCGTTCGCAGGCCTGCGCCAGCCACTCCGGCATCGGTGCTGGAGAGGAATGCGCGGGCGGACGGGCAAGCAACGCGAGACCGAGCAGGAAGTGTTCGAGCTCGAGCCGCGCCGCGCCCGACGCGGCGAGGGGGGCGACGTGCTTGCGCAGCGAGGCAATGGCTCCCGCCGCCAGTTCGACCCGGCACGGAAGCGAATCCTTCGGGGCGAGCAGCGGAGCGAAGGGTTCCGGATGGCGCCGCAACAAGTCGGCCCGAACGGCAGGAGCGTAGGCAAGGTTGATCAGCGTGAAACCGGCGTCGTCCACGGCGCGCAGCACATGGCGGTCCTCCGGACGCACGAACACCAAGTCGCCGGCGCGCAGGCGTCGCGTTTGATCGTTGATCCGATGTTCCCCGTTGCCGCGCTCGATCCAGAAAAGCTCCGGAAAGTCATGGGTGTGCAGACGGGCGGGGCGATTGGCTAGATAAAGGACGATCGCGAGGTGATGCGTGTCCCCGGGACGCACCAGGGACGTCCAGCGTTTACGCTCCAACATATCAAGTAAACATAAGAAAAAATCAGGTTCCGACAAGAAGCGAGGCGGCCAATCTGCTAAAATGCCACAATGAGTTCATCGCCCTCGTTTCCACCGCCCCTCGCGGGCCTCTGTACGTACGACGAGGGCGCGCGCGCAGGCTTGTCCGTCGATGCCACCGTGATGCGGCTCCGGCGTTACGTCTATCTCAAGGCCCAGCTCCTGCACATCTTTGCGACCGCGTTTAACGGCCTGCCGGAGTGGGAGGCGAAGGGAGCGGTCTCGCTTCACCTTTGGCAGGATGCCGAGCATGGCACCTGGTTTCGTAATCGCATCACCGAGATGCGTACGCCGCCGCATCATCTCGACAAGGTTCCGGATCCGGGGCTGGGGGTATTCGTGGACGAGCTGCGGACTGCGGGATCCAGCCTCGAACTGCTGATTGGAGTCTACGGCGTGCTCAAGCCGGCGCTCGTGGCCGCTTACCGGGTACACTTGGCGGAGGCTCATCCGATCGCCGACCATCCGACCCGACGCCTCGTGCAATTTACGCTGGCGGAGGAGGAGGCGCAGATCGCGTGGGGACGTGCGGCGGTGGCGGCTTTGCAGCGACCCGCCGGCGTTGTCGACGACGACCCGCCGCTGGTTGCCTGGAGGGAACATTTGCGCGCCTGCCTCGCGGCCGCCGGGGGCGTGAACGGCGAGGGGGACCGCATTGCGGTGGCGCCGGCGACCTTGCGCGCTTCGCAGCGGCCCTTGATCGAAAGCGCGCGGACACCCCTTCGGGACGAGCGTTTCCCGCATGTGTGGCGCTCGCGGGGCGTGGTACCGGCCCCGACCCGTCCGGTCCACGAGCGCCTGTGGTGGATGATGAACGTGCGCCTCAATGAAATGCACGTCTCTGAACTGGTTGCGTCAGTGATCGCCGATTGGAAGGGGCAGCCGTGGGCCTTCTACCACGACCTCGCGCGGCATCTCTGGGACGAGACGCGCCACTGCATGCTCGGGGAGATCGCCTTCGCCTCGCAGGGCATCGATTTTACCCGGATTCCCACGCATGTCGGCTTTGCGGAGTACCCGGGCAAGGCGCTGCCGCCGCCCGAACGTTACGCCTTCCTCTGGGGCATCGAGCAGGGCCTGATGGCAAAATCCGGAAAGCAGGCCGAAGTCGCGCTTGCCAAGGCCGGCGGCGACGAGCGCGCGACGGTGTTCCAAGACTTCGACTGGGCTGACGAAGTGCTGCACGCGGCGATCGGGCGCCGCTGGCTCGAACCGCATTTCCGGACCCGGGAGGCGATGCTCGGCGTCTATGAACGGATCCGTCCGGCCTATGACAGAATGAAGGACGAGGACCTCGCCCTGCCCGGTCGGGACTGGTGGCCCGCCTTTTACCAGAAGCACCTGCAACACCTCGACCCCAACCTTTGCCAACCGGTTCCCGACGCTCCGCCCGTGGCTCGGAGCGGCTACTGATTCCCCATGAAACTCTGGCTGGCCAGCACCGATTCCGTCCGCGTGCATCATCTATTTGGATACGGCGTGTTTGCCGGCGTCCTTACGAACGGCTGCCGCCTGCTGCACTGGCTGCGCGGGCAACGCGTTGCCTTGCGGCTGGCCACTGCCGTGGCGACACCGGCGGATATGCTGCTGGCGACGGCGCTCGAAGTGCCGTGGGTCGCGCCTTCGGGCTCGGCGCTCGAGAAGCTCGGCGGAGCATGGGAGAAACTGACTGCGATGTCGTCCGGCGCCTACTGAGCCATGTCGCTTCTCATCGTTGGTTGCACGGTCGTTGATCTGATCATTCCCGGCCTGCGGCGCCTGCCGGCCTGGCCCGCCCACACGGAGTTTACGCCCGACAACCTCGTGCTGCTCGCGGAGGCGCCGGTCTTCACCGTCGGCGGCAATGGCGCCAACGCCGCCTACGCGGCCGCGCGATGTGGAGCCGCGGTGACCTTCGCTGGCAACGGCGGTGCTGATTTTCTCGGCGCGCAAGCGCGCACCTGGCTGGAGCAGGCAGGTTGTCGCGTGCGCGTGATGCGCGGGGTGAAACGAACGGCGATCAATGTGACGGCCGCCAATCGGAGCCTGCAGCGGGCGACGTTCTTTTATCCCGGAACGCCCGTGGCGTTGCCGGCCTCCGTTGGCGATTGCCGAGCCGTTCTGGTCTGTGGCTGGCCCCATCCGCCCTTGTTGACGGTCGCGCGACGTTTTGGGGCGTGGCGGGCAGCGGGCAGGTTTACCGCCTACGACGTCGGGCCGTACCTCGCGACACCCCCGCGTCTGGATGCGTATCGGGCGTTGTTCCGGAATCTGGATCTGCTGATCGCCAATGAGCACGAACTGAGTGCACTCACCTGCACGGGCGCGCTGTCGGACGGCGAGCGCGCGCTTCGTCGCGTCTTTGCCGGCCATGTGGTGATCAAACGCGGACCCCGCGGCGCCCGGTGGCTGCCGGCTGGCTCGTCGTCGGCCGAGGTTGTGCCGGGCAGAAAAGTCCGTGCGGTCAACACTGTGGGAGCGGGCGACGTCTTTAATGGAGCGTTGCTGGCGGCGCTTGGACGGGGTGACGAGTTTCCCCGGGCCCTTCGCTTCGCCAATGCCGTCGCCGCGAGCGCCGTGCAGTCGCGGCGCGGCGTGCTCGGGCTGCGTGTGTCTGTATGAAATCGACGGATCGCGCTATGGGTCCTGTCTGTCGCACGCCGCGTCTCGTGGTAGTGACCAATCTTTGGACGCTTGCCGGGCATCCGTCGCCGCGTCGCAAATGGACGTTTGAGCGCAAGGTGCGCGAGGTGAAGGTGGCGGGGTTTGATTCGGTCACCGCGTCGGCGACCGACGAACTCGCCTCGTTGCTCCGTGACCATGGACTTCGTTATACCGGTTTCTTCTCATCGAGTGACGAGCGCGAATTCGGTCCGCTCTTGCAACGCCAGCTCGAGGCCGGTGCCGAGAACGTTTACGTGCAATTGCGCGACGACACTTCGCTGATCGCAGTTCCAGACCCCAAGCGGGAGAGTAGGCACCACACTTCGGACGTGCCGGCATGGATGAGGTTATTACGCGGTTACCACGTCATCAACCGTGGCAACTACCGGCGGCCGGTCTTCGGCACGGAAGGACCGTCCTGGTGGTCGCCGTTTCGGGCGAACTCCACGTCTTCGACCCGCCCGAATCGTCGCGCGGCCTGCCGTATCCGCGGCCCAGTGACGAGGCGATCCGGTCGCCGGTTGACGGCGAGTGGGCCGGAGAATTGCTTCGGTCCGTGACGGTCTGGCATGAATTCGGCCTCGAATCTGGCCGGTAGCGGGGCAGGATGCCGGCTTGCTGAGCGTGCGACGGCTCTTGCGCCTAATTTCCCCCTGGGGGCTAAGGGCGTCCGATTTTATGACTTTGCCCCCTCCCCTTAAACCCCTCTCGTCCCGACCCAAGAAGATCCAGTTTCCTTCCAAAAAGCTTCACGGTACTGGCGCGACTCTCCGGGATGGGTCCGCAGATGAGGCGCGGCGGCCGTTCAAAGTTTCTCCCCTTCATGCCGCTGGTATGGAGAAGGTCGTCGTGGGATCGGAGGCCGCGACGCGCCAAGGGCGAAGCCGGAATCGCCGAGGGCTGGATCGTGCGCGGCAGGTGACCTTGCCCCGTGGAACGCCTGCTGCGGGTTTCCCTCCTCGGCGTGCTTGCCCCTGTTCCGGAATTCATCGAGCATCCGCGCCCAAGCCATTGTGCTCTCCGGACTCCATCGCCCTCCGGCATGGATCCGAGCCGCGCGCAATCGAACGCATCCCATGAAACGATCGAAGTGCCAGGAGGTCCTTTTCAGTTT
>Ga0163144_10009164_pt1 | contig 21297 bp, 17 predicted proteins | sample OliLak19BULKMAT1_FD_123175 | JGI IMG/M metagenome (GOLD analysis project Ga0163144, IMG submission 123175) | Freshwater microbial mat bacterial communities from Lake Vanda, McMurdo Dry Valleys, Antarctica - Oligotrophic Lake LV.19.BULKMAT1 | ecosystem: Environmental > Aquatic > Freshwater >... | reverse complement strand
ACCGCTTGCTGGTTTTGCTGGTCAGAATATTGCAGTATTGGCTAGTGGTTTATTAGGTGCAAATAGCTTTGGTTTGATAGCTGTAGCGAAAGATGGAACAGTTATAGTTCTACCTGCAGTTGTAGCAGAAACTTCCACTTCTAACCCTTCGAATGTTGCAGTGAGTGTATTCCCCAATCCTGCTTCTTCGTCTGTGAATGTTTCAGCTTCTGAAGAGGTAGTATCGTTAACTCTTTATGATGTAACTGGTGTTACAGTTTCTTCTGCTAAAGCAAGTACTTTATCGGTTGAAGGTGTAGCTAACGGCTTATACATTTTGGCTATCGAAACTAAATCTGGCATCACTAGAAAAACAGTGATAAAAGAATAAGTATTCAGCAACAAGTTGATTGAATAAAAAATCCCGGTTACGTTTGTAGCCGGGATTTTTTTTCGTACAACTGCAACAGATTGAAAGCAGACAGGAGATTTCTCATTAACTGGATAAAAAACTCTAGCTGAAACTGAGAGCTGAGCTTATCACCTTGATAAAAGAAGCGACTAAATTGTAGTCAGTAGACGCCCCAGCGGAAAAAGCATCGAACGCGTGACTAATACCTACTTCTTAGTTAGCACTATATTTCTTTTCTATCTCCTCTATGGTCTGTTCTACCATAAGTTTCAAACCTTCTTTAAAGCTTTTTAGCTTTTCTGAAATGTTAGGATTGCTTAAACCTAATATTTGTGCAGCAAGTAACCCGGCATTTTTCGCTCCATTCAATCCAACTGTGGCCACAGGAACGCCACCTGGCATTTGTAGTATCGACAAAATGGAGTCCCAACCATCAATAGAATTGCTTGATTTGATGGGTACACCTATCACAGGTATGGTACAGAGCGAAGCTACCATGCCTGGTAAGTGTGCGGCCCCGCCAGCTCCAGCTACAATTACCTTTATGCCTCTCGATTCAGCATTTTGGGCATATTCAAACATACGTTGTGGTGTTCTGTGTGCAGAAACAATGGTGAGTTCGTAGCTAATATCCATTCTTTCCAGCATTTCTGCGGCCTCTTTCATTACTGTTAGGTCAGACGAACTGCCCATAATAATACCAACAACGGGTTGATTACCTAGATTGCTCATATTTTAAAATTGAAATCTTTAATTTATTGGATAAACAAAATACTGAAAAACATTTAATGCTAATGATTGAAACTTAGCATTAGAAATATCAAGATAGAAAAAATTGTTTGGCTTTAGTTAACATCCTATTCGTTTTCTAAGTTATGATAAAACATTTGGGGAATATAATGTAATTTTACTTCCTAGGTTGCAGTTGCCATCAAATTTCATTACGTGTAATTTACAAATTCACCACAAAAATTTAGTTGCATTATAACCCACTGTTCGATAAATATAATATTGTAATAAGAAACTAGGAACTTAACAAATATCGGCACTCACCGCGAAACCATATATTTTAAATCAGCTTATCACCCAATAAAAATGTTGATAGAACCAGGAAAACTGTTGGCCAAAATCAATTCCCCTGACGATTTGAAGAAGCATTCGCAAGATGAATTGCTTCAAATATGTGCTGAACTTCGCCAGTTTATTATTGACAACGTCTCGATGCACGGAGGGCATTTCGGAGCAAGTTTGGGGGTAGTTGAGCTTACCGTTGCCTTGCACTATGTGTTCAATACCCCTGCAGATCTGCTGGTGTGGGATGTGGGCCATCAAGCTTATGGCCATAAAATACTCACAGGGCGAAGAGACGATTTTTACACCAATAGAAAGCATGGCGGCATCTCGGGGTTTCCCAAAAGGAGCGAAAGCGAGTACGATGCCTTCGGAGTAGGGCATTCTTCCACCTCCATATCAGCCGCTCTGGGCATGGCCGTGGCTTCGCAATACAAGGGCGAAACTGAGAGGCAACACATAGCTGTGATTGGTGATGGTGCCCTTACGGCAGGCATGGCCTTTGAAGCCATGAACCATGCAGGAATTGCCAATAGCAATTTGCTGATAATTTTGAATGACAATTGCATGGCAATCGACCCCAATGTAGGTGCCTTGAAGGAATATTTGACCGATATAACCACATCGCACACTTACAACAAATTGCGTGAAGATGTGTGGAAAGTGCTAGGGAAAGTGAGCAAATTCGGCCCAGATGCAAGAAGCATTGTAGTAAATATTGAGAAAAGTATCAAATCTGCTTTTCTGAAACGTAGCAATTTATTTGAGTCGCTGAAAATACGCTATTTTGGCCCCGTTGATGGCCATGATGTGCATCACTTAATAAGTGTGATGAACGACTTAAAGAAAATTTCGGGGCCTAAAATTTTGCATTGCGTAACCACCAAGGGCAAGGGGTATAAACCAGCCGAGGATGGCAACCCTACCTTTTGGCACTCACCAGGCGTGAGATTTGATAAAATAACTGGTGAATTGCAGAAAAAAACGATCTCAACCCCCCAACCACTTAAGTATCAAGAGGTTTTTGGGATTACCCTTTTAGAGCTGGCTAGGCAAGACGAGCGGATTATGGGCATCACTCCTGCCATGCCCACAGGTTCGTCATTAAACATCATGATGAAAGAAATGCCTGAACGGGCTTTTGATGTGGGTATTGCTGAGCAGCATGCTGTTACGTTTTCTGCGGGCATGGCTACGCAAGGGTTAGTGCCGTTTTGCAATATTTATTCCAGCTTTATGCAACGAGCTTACGATCAGGTGATTCATGATGTATGTTTGCAAAATTTGCACGTAATTTTTTGTCTAGATAGGGCAGGGATGGCTGGTGCCGATGGCCCAACACATCATGGTGCTTACGATCTGGCTTATATGCGTTGCCTACCCAATATGATAGTGTCGGCACCGATGAATGAGCTTGAACTTCGCAATTTGATGTACACTGCCACGCTTACACCGTCACCTTTTGCCATTCGCTATCCGAGGGGACAAGGTGTAATGACCGAATGGCAACTGCCATTTGAGCAAATAGAAATTGGAAAAGGCGTAAGACTTAGAGAAGGGAACGACATAGCCATACTGACCATTGGGCATATTGGAAATTACGCTTCCGATGCCTGTGCGCAATTGGCATTGGAGGGAGTTTCTGCTGCGCATTATGATATGCGGTTTGTTAAGCCCCTTGATGAAGCCCTTTTGCATGAAGTATTTCTAAGATTTGACAAAGTAATTACGGTAGAAGACGGCTGCCTGCAAGGTGGCTTCGGCAGTGCAGTCCTCGAATTTATGGCTGATAATGAACACCATGCCACTATAAAAAGATTAGGAATTCCAGATAAAATTATCGAGCACGGTGAGCCAACGGAATTATATAACGAGTGCGGCTACGATACGGAATCTATTTACTTGGCTGCCAAAGAGCTGGTAGCAAATTTAAAATTGGTACTCTGAATGGAATGTTTGACGACCGATAAAATTAGCAACGAAAATGCTCGCCACAATGCCTAAATTGCTTTTTTTATCCGTTCCCACAAATGCACTATAATGCCATCGGCTAACCCTATATTGGGAGCATATATGCGGCTTGCTTGAGCCCAATTAAGTGCTTTTGAAAAAATAGTGGCTGCCGACACGATCACTTCAGCCCTATCTTGGTTCAATTTATATATATGCATTCGTTCCTCGATCGGCAATTCCTTCATTTTTTGCATCAGGTTATCTAAATCAGCCACTGGCATGGCTCCATCGGCTTTGCTTCCCGACAATTCATGCAGTTTTTTAATGTTGCCGCCTGTTCCTACGCCTCTGAGATTGGGGATTTTATGGTTTACTATCCATTTTTCTAATTCGAACCAATCGCTAGATGCGATTCCATTGTACATTTCCCTAACCGTACCGATATTAAATGAATGTGAAGCTAATTTATGATGGTTGGCAATGATATTAACTTCTGTGCTGCCACCACCTACATCTATGTGGATGTAATTGCCATTATCTAGGTAACTTTGGATCACATTTTCGGTAAGCAACGCCTCCATTGCACCGTCTAAAATTTCAATTTCAAAACCTAGCTCCTGCTTTACCAACTTTACTATGGACGATCCATTTTCTGCATCGCGCATGGCCGATGTGGCGCATGCATGAAATGCTTCTACTTCAAAAACCTCGAACATTGCTTTAAAGGCAGCAAGCATTTTGATCAATTTTCCGATCTTCAATTCGCTAATGTTCCTCTTGGTAAATACATCTTCACCCAACCGAATAGGGTACCGCAAATATTCTACCCTTTCAAACTGCCATACACCATCAGATTCGGTGGCCGTACCCACTAAAAACCGCATGGCATTTGAACCAATATCTATAGCTCCGAGTAGCATCTATTATTTGGCAAAAGATTTTTGAAGCACCACGCTATTTATCTTAAAGCTTATCAAGTTAGGATTCCCAATTTTTTCCACTCTAGCATTTAATGCGGGCGTGCTTGGATCGACCTCAAAAAATTTCTTCCCTTTTTCCAATATCTTACGCATCATTTCTTTGTCAAAGGCCAAATCGTTGCGGTAGGTACTTGCCAGTTCTTGTGGCATCGCATAAATGTTGATGATTATTGGTTTACCCCCTACATTTGCTAGTGCAATAGCCCTCAAATCTGAATCTGCTTGGCAATTGTAAAGTTTACCCAAGGTTTCACCCATAAAAACGCTGGACTGCTGTGTACCTAGCATCAATACCTGGAGCACCCGCTCAAGCCCTTCAAACCAAGTTTTGTTGGGCTTCCATCCTTTTTCAATTGGGTCAAGCGAATTATTAATTACCACATCAATAGTATCGATCTCGTTGGCAATGGCATAATTTACGGCATCTACAAAAGGCACTACTTCGCGCAAACCGCCATCTACATAATCGGCACCATCCATGGACACATAGCTCATCCAAAGCGGCTGATTAGCCGATGCCCAAATCCAGTCTTTCATTCTGTCAAAAGAGTTATTTGCAATCGATTTCAATTCAAACTGGCCAGTGCTCATGTTGGTGACACCAACGGCCAACTCTAGACCACTGTTTTTTATACCATCATAATCTTCCTTGATAAAAAACCGATCAATGAGCTTGCGAAAGTTTTGGGTTTCACCTATTGTCTTTTTACCCAATATCAATCGCCAAACTGCCAAGCCCAACCGTAATTTGGTGGTAACCACATTGTTTTTTATAGTTACTTTAAATGGATTTACATTAAAAATGTCTTTTTGAGAAACCGAGGTGTAGATCTCTTGCAGCTTATCTAGTTTTTGGAGTAGAATCATTGGGGCGGTTGTGCTACCTGTACTCACCCCCATTACAGCTTTGTAACCCCCTTCCTTTTTTACTAAGGTGTCGAGCAAACCTACGCCCCAAGCCCCTCTGGCACCCCCACCGCTCACAACTAATATTTTATTTCCAATTTTGTATGGCAGATTTTGTGCGCTCATTTGTGTAAAAACTAAGGTGAAAAATAATGCATGGGTAGCTGATCTCATTTTTGAAAAAATAGTGTGTGCCTCTTATTTTTTACTGATAAATCACAAAACTAAAAACCTGATTTGGCGGCAAATTGCAGAAGCAATTTATGGAAATAGATCTTAGCTTTGAATGAAATATTGTAGGTGATCGATTTTGTGGTCATTTAATCATGATCGATCGCACAACAGAAACACAAGCTTCAAGACTACAAATAATGGCTAAATTTAATAGAATATATTTAATTTGCCTTCGGCAAACGTATCTAAATTGCCATCGTAGTTTACTAATACACCAATTCATCGGTCAAAAAAATCATCCACGCATTTAGCAACTCACAACTAAAAGGCACCTAAATATAAAAGGCCTGCCCTTAACAGAACAAGCCTTTCTAGATCGCTAAAAATCATGTCTAATTGGGAATCAGGCTCATTTTCATCATGTTAGTTCTGTATTCCCCATCTATCGGCATACTTCCGATATTAACCACCAAATCGCCAGCACTTACATAGCCTGCGTCTCTTAATATTCCATTTACTGCTTCAATCAGTTCATCGGTAGATTTGTATTTCATGTCTAAATAGAAAGGGGTAACACCCCAAGTCAAGTTAAATACATTAACCAATTCTTTATTATCGGTAAATGTAAATATTTGTGCGTGCGGTCTGTGCTTAGCAATCATATTGCATACAAACCCAGTTTTTGAAATGTTTACAATAGCTGCGGCCTTGGTATCTTTAGCCAACCTACAAGTGCCCGCAATCAATCGCTCTCTCAGGAAGTTTATATCGGAAGGTCTTAAATCATACTCTTTGTTGAATACGGGAGCTCCTACTTCCATGGCCTGAATAATAGAAACCATCGCTTTCACCGACTCTACGGGAAAACTGCCAGAAGCTGTCTCTGCAGAAAGCATCACTGCATCTGCACCGTCTAGCACAGCATTTGCAACATCGCCCGTTTCTGCACGGGTTGGTCTAGGATTCTTTATCATGCTCTCCAGCATTTGTGTAGCCACTATCACGGGTTTACCTGCTGCATTGCACTTCTTGATCATCATTTTCTGAGCTAAGGGCACGTCTTCCATTGGTATTTCTACGCCCAAGTCGCCACGGGCTACCATTAAGGCATCAGATTTAGCAATGATTTGATCAATGTCGACCAATGCTTCTGGTTTTTCTATTTTGGCTATTACTTTGGTATCTTTGCCTTTCGAGCTTATAATTTCCTTTATTGCATCAATATCTTCTGAGGTGCGCACAAACGACAATGCAATCCAATCTACACCTTGTTCAAGCCCAAAAATCAAATCTTCTTTGTCTTTTTGAGTAAGGGATGGCTCAGAAACTTTTGTATTTGGCAAGTTGATTCCCTTTTTGGACTTGAGTAATCCGCCATAAATTACCTCAGTCACGATTTCTTTCTTGCCATCTGTGCTCAACACTTGCAACTCTAAATTACCATCATCTATCAAAATCTTGTCACCTACATTCACATCCTGTGGCATTGCCAGATAGGAAGTGTAGATCCTTTGTGAATTTCCGATCACTTTCTCCGTTGTGAGTATCAGTTTTTGGCCATTTAACAATTCAACTCCATTGTTCTCAACCTCACCTGTTCTTATTTTCGGACCTTGTAGATCTTGAAGCATTGCCACTGTAACCCCATGTTTAGCGCGCAAATTTCTTATGTGCTGAATCACCTGCAAATGACCCTCTTGCGACCCGTGCGAGAAATTGAGCCGAAACACATCAACACCTGCCTGAACGAGTGCTAATAATTTTTCCTCCGTATTGCAGGCAGGCCCTACAGTAGCTATTATTTTGGTGCGGTTAAATGGTATTTGCATGCGTTGGTTAATTAATTAATAGATTTTCTTTGTCTTTTATTTTTTCAAGTTCCAAAAGCCGCACCATTTCAATGATAGGTATCTCTTTCAGTTTTTTTACATTATCGTGATGGTAAGCGGCAAACTCTCCCTGAAGAAGTGCAAAATAATCATAGTTCTTTAAATCGGGGAGCAGATAAGGTTTTGTAGTATTGACAAAAGCCACCGACCTGTTTTTTAAAAGCCTAAAGCTACTGTATTCGGTTTCAAAAGTAAAGTTTGAAATTGAAATTTTGCAATCTTTTAAAAAATCATATTCCAATTCAGTGCTTTTGCGCAACCCAATACCCAAAGTTTTATTGATATGCCACGCCAATTTAAATTCCTTAACTGACGAGATCAGGCCAACAACCATAAAATTGTAGTCATAGTCTAATATCAGTTTCTGTAATTTCACTTCAATGGTTTGGTAATTGGTTGGGGCAGAATTGCGACAAGTTAATTGACATGTAAAATTACAAACTACGTGCCACAACAGAAAACATTTGCAGCAAACCTTGTAATGCGGTAATAGATAATATTTGTCGGGTGCAACAATTAAATCAATTTCTTCCATTAAATACACTGCCGTTATACTAATTTAGCACTTGACAATACACCGCTTTGGTCCGAGATTTCACCCACTTCAGCCTGCAACTGATACAGTTGATGAAAGAATAATTAAACCACACTACCTTCTGCACTCTTATTTTAAACCCGCAAATGTCTCAAACAATTAATATAGGTATCGTGCAAACCGCTTGCACTGCTGATTTGAAAGCCAACTTGGAAAAATCGGCAACATATACCATAAATGCGGCCAAAGCAGGGGCTCAGATTATTTGTCACCAAGAAATGCACAACACTTTATATTTCTGCCAAGGACAAGATTACGAGCAGTTCAAATTGGCAGAAACCATTCCAGGGCCTTCTACGGTACTTTATAGTAACATAGCCAAGGAATACGGTGTAGTGATCATAGTTCCCATTTTTGAAAAAAGAATGGATGGGGTATATCACAACACAGTGGTTGTAATGGATGCAGATGGTTCAATATCAGGCATTTACAGAAAGATGCATATTCCGCAAGATCCTGGGTTTGACGAGAAATTTTATTTCACCCCTGGCGACTTGGGCTTCAAAGCATTCAAAACCAAGTTTGCCACTATTGGCACGCTTATATGTTGGGACCAGTGGTATCCAGAAGCAGCCAGAATTACGGCATTGAAAGGAGCACAAATACTATTTTATCCAACGGCCATCGGGTGGGACAGCAAAGAGCCCAAAAGAGTGCAGGCAGGTCAGCTAGATGCTTGGCGAACCATACAACGCAGCCATGCGATAGCAAACGGATGTTTTGTGTGCTCAGTAAATAGAGTAGGCACCGAGCAGGATTTGACTTTTTGGGGAAACAGTTTTGTAGCCGACCCAATGGGAAAAATGCTAACAGTAACGGATGCAGAAACAGAGCAATTTAAAATACAAGCCATAGATTTAAGTTTGGTTAACGACACGCGCACTCATTGGCCATTCTTAAGAGACAGAAGAATAGATGCCTATGGTGATATTTTACTAAGAGTAGTAGATTGAATTTGAGGCAGTTTTTAGTCGAGGAAGTGTATTTAATTTTTTACTCGCGTTGATGCTCCAAGTAAACAATCATGCGCAAAAATACGGGGTACAAAAAGGCAAAATAGTATAGCTTGAAGGTACTTTACAAATGGCAGGAGAACCGCAATGATGCAAATTGATTGCGGCATAAGACAAAAATTTTACTACTTTCCTAAAAAGGCCTACTGCTTTATTTTGAGTTTCTGCCCTACGGCAATCGTATTATCTACTAGGTTGTTGATCTGCATCAAAGACTCTATTGAGATACCGTTGCGCTTTGCAATTGAAAAAAGAGTTTCTCTGGGCTGCACAATATAATATCCGTCTTCAACTTGCCCATTTAATGTTGACTCAGATATATAACCTGCAGCTCCCATGGGTACAAACTGCATGTCTTTGAACTTAAACTCTTCTTTGCCGGCAAGTAACATTTCCATAGTTTCAGGGGCAATCACGGCTGCGTCACCTGTTCTTTTCACCCTAATTGTACTGTAGGCTTTAATGTCGCCTTCAGAAATCCCGTTCAGGTTTTTGAGCTCATCCACTGTCATTCCAAATTTTTTGGCGATATAAAAGAGTGTAGCGTGAGGCTCGATTATATAAGCCATTGCCGAAGGCTCGTACTTTTCTTTCGCTCCAACAATTGAAAACTCAACTCTCCTATTCAACTGCCTACCTACAAATGAATTGTTGCTTCCCATGGGTTTGGCAGCACCTACTGGAATGAATAAAAGAGCTGTCTGATCTACTCCACGTCCAGAGAGGTAATCGTAGCAAGATTGTCCCCTTGATTCTGCCAATTGTTTATTGTAGGTAGGGTCACCAAAACCATCAGTGTATGCTCTTATTTCAATTTGTATATCTTTGTTTGCCCCATAATAATTCAGCAATTCATCCATCACCTTCTTGCCCGCACTTACAAGATCTACGGAATTGAAATCGTAATAGATATTTTCAAAAAATGCCTTCGAAGGTTTTCTAGGCGACCCTTTGAGCTGAAACGAGGCTATTGTTACGTTTGATTTGTTGCCATAAACCGCATTCTGCGGTACTTTCTTCACTGGTGTCGTATTCGATGTTACTATTGGTTCCTCCTTTGGCACTTTCTGTTTTATTCTATCTGATTTAGGGGCTTTTTCAATAATTGGATTGGTTTCAACAGTGTTGCTTAGTGAGGTAGTGGGAACAGCTATTTTTTTCTTTTCAACTGTATAATTGACTTTTGCCTCAATTCTGGGGTCATTTGACGACATAGTAATCTTAAAATTTTGATCTACAGGCAAATTTTCAAACCTGAATTCCCCATTTGCATTGGTTCTTGCCTCCTTCAACACTTCTCCCTTGTCGTTTTTTAACGCCACCAACACGTTTGCTGCCGGTTGTTGTGTATCATTATATATCATTGTACCATTGCTGGTTATGCTTTGGGCATCTACAAATGTTTCGCTAGGAATTTCACCAACTACCGACTCTTTAGCTTTTATGTCGAACCAATAAATGTCTGTTAGGCCAATACCCCCTTTTCTGTTAGAGACCAAATAGCCCTTTTCTTTGCCTAGATTAAAATAGAAGTCATCGCGATTTGAATTAAAAGGCAAGCCTAAGTTCACAATAGAATCACGGTTGCGCCCCACTGCCACGTATATATCGAGCTCTCCGAAACCTACATGGCCATCGGAAGCAAAATAAATGGTGTTGGTATTATCGTCCCAGAACGGTGTCATATCATTATAGGGCGTATTAATTTTTGCCAAGTTGAGGGCGGGAAGCCAATCTTCAATCTGGCCGGTTTTATCTTTATTGGTACACATCCAAATATCGTTCTGACCTTTGCCACCTGGTCTTTTCGACACGAAAAACATGGTATCAGATGTGGGTGAAAGCGTGGGCTGAGCATTCCAATAGCCAATTGCATTGATGTTTTTATTTAGTTTAACTGCTTTGGTAAACTTTCCACTGGTGTTCTTCTTCGATACATAAATAGCACACTCTGGATCGCAAATGGTGTAGTAATACTTCGCTTTATCTTTGGTTAACTCACCTGCACCATCATCGGCAGAGGTATTTACTATATCAAAAGCGTCATCGTTGTGGTGGCGAAGCCATTTGTCGCCTTTCTTCTCATATCTAAAATTATCACTTCTGGCCTCTCCTGTTGCCAAATTGGTCTCGGTTCCTTTCGAATCGGCTCGCATTGAGGTAATTACGATAGATGAGTCGTTGAAAAATAGCATAGGGGCAAAATCGGTATTTTTGGAATTGACGGGAGGTGGCAACAGTTGAAAATTTACATCTTTCACAGGCTTCTTCGCTTCTTCCAAGGCATACAAACAACCTTTGTATTCAAATTCGGCCTCTCTAAACCTAATTCGATCTTCTTCGCTTTTGGGCTTAAACACTTTGACAAAGTTTTGAATGGAATTTTCAGCTTCAATGTATTTGCCGTTTGTTTTTTGCATTAAACCCAGCCAAAATTGAGCGAGAGGGAATTTTACCGCATGGATGTTGAAAGCCTTTTGGTACCAAATTTCAGCATCGTCATAATCTAAGTTTTTTCTGTAACATTCCGCTAATTGATAATCTATGTACGGATCGGTAGACCTTAATTTTGCTGCCTTTAAATACTCCTGCGCAGCCAAATAATGTTCTTCATTTTGATAATACTTGTCTCCTTTTTCTTTGTGATCATTGAATTTTTCATCCGCCACCGTTACTTTTTGAGCGAGTAAGGCTTGGCACGAAAAAAGTAAAAATAATGGAAGAAAATATAACTTTAGGTGCTTCATCAGGCATTCTTTGAAAAGATTCGCATTTGCACAACGAATATTTTGAGGTAATGGTACGTAAATACTGTAAATTAAATAAAAAAATATCAATTAAGTGCAATTAGCATTATTTGTTTTAATAAATTGGGTGCAAACATTCGGCTAAAACAACCTAAATTTTCTCTATTATTAGCAAGATGAGCAAGAAAATCCTTTTGATCTCAGATACTCACGGCTCATTGCCTGCACAACTGGGAAAATATGCAGCCGATTGTGATGAAATATGGCATGCGGGTGATTTTGGGAATTATGAAATAATTTCGACTCTACAGCTAATGCAGCCTATCCGTGGCGTATTTGGAAATATTGACGGACTGCAAGTGAAATCAATATTTCCGGAAAATCTGCTATTTGAAATTGAAGGAATAAAAATATTATTGACTCACATAGGCGGCAATCCAAATAAATTGCCGTCAAGGGTAAAAAGCCTACTTGTCGAGCACAAGCCTAAGATTTTCATTTGTGGACATTCGCACATTGCTAGGGTAGAGACTTTGCATCAATTCAACAACTGCGTCTATATTAACCCTGGTGCTGCTGGTAACGAAGGCTTTCACCAGCAAAAAACCTTAATGTTATTGACGCTTAAAGAGGGGAAGCTCGAGTCGTTGCAACTGGTGGAACTTGGGCAAAGAGGCATAAATTCCAATCTACAGGATGAGAGATTGCTCATTTAACGGCAATACATGATATTTCTACATTTACATCTTTGGGCAATCTGCTTACCTCCACCGTTTCGCGAGCTGGAAAATCGGCAGTGAAAGAAGCGCCATATACTGCATTTACAGTAGAAAAATCGCTGAGATTTCGTAAAAAAATTGTGGTCTTGACTACATCGGAAAAAGTAAAACCAGCCTCTTTCAACACAGCCGAAAGATTAGCCATTACTTGCTTAGTTTCACTCTCAATATTGCTATTGGTCAAGTTTCCCGTTTTTGGGTCGATACATATTTGCCCTGAAAGATACAAAGTATCGAGAGAAAGGACAGCTTGCGAATAAGGCCCAATGGGTGCTGGAGCGTTGGGCGTGTTTATTATTATTTTCACTAAGCGTATGGCATTGAGAGTAAAATGATGTATCGGATTACAACAGGAGATTTAAAATGGAGTAAAAAATTCAATTAGTCTTTTTGGTCGATAGATAAATTTTATTTTCATTGCCTTTGATAAGCCTCACTATATTTTTCCGATGGGTGTAAACTACCAATAAAAAGGCGGCAAAGCCAAACACGACTAATAAATAATCATCGGGATGAAACCAATTGGTAAACATGAGCAATGGAAAAGCCAAAGTGGCCACAATTGAACCAAGAGACACATAGTGAGAAATTGCAAAAATGACAAAAAATATCACCACACAAATAAGAGCAACTATTGGAAACATACACAGGCCTAGACCCAAAGAAGTGGCTACACCTTTTCCACCATTGAAACCGGCAAAGAGAGGAAATATATGGCCTAAAACCGCTAAAAGGCCAAACAATATCTTAAATTCAGCAATTTCATAGTCCCAAATATGGTCGTGGCTATACAGAAAATTGGCCAGTGAGGTGGCGGCAAACCCCTTGAGCACATCGATACTAAACACAACTGAGCCAGCCCGTTTGCCCAGCAGCCTGAAGGTGTTAGTAGCACCTGCATTTTTACTTCCTAATTTGCGAACATCTACGGCATGGAAAACCCGGCCGTACCACACGGCTGTAGGTATGGAACCTATCAGATAAGCGAGCAGCCCCAAAGCGATAAATAGTAGTATGTGCATAATTGTGAGCTATTGTAGCATCAAAAATAAGGAACTATGATAAAATCAATCGTGAACTGTAATAATATTTTAGTTTTGAACACAATATTGACACCGCTAAAAAAGATCGTTTAAAGACATGCGCATGTACCTGGTGAGCGCCCGGAATGAACTAACGAAGCCCAAAGTACCACCAAAAAGGATCAATAACGATGCCAATAGCAGCATTTGCTGTCTATTTTCGAGGATCTGCAACTCAGGAATTTGAGAATAGGCGTAGAAAATCATACCCGCCAAGAGAGCCGAGGCAAACAACCCACCCAAAACGCCATGTAAAAATGCCCTACTAAGAAATGGCCATTGGATGAAAAGCGAAGTTGCCCCCACCAACTTCATGCTGCGAATAAGAAACCGCTGGGAATAAAGTGCCAATCGCAAACTGCTGTTGATTAGCACAAATACCACTGCAATCAACACCGTGGCGAATCCTAAAAGTATCAAACTGATCTTGGCAATATTCTTATTTATTGCGTCAATAATACTTTCTATATATATGACTTCAAATATACCGTCTTGTTTTTCCAACTGTTTTTTTATGAGCCTAAGCGTATGCTTATCGGAATAATCGGGGTTAATTTTAATAATATAGGAATCTCTCAATGGGTTTTCGCCCAAGAAATTGATAAAATCTTCGCCAGTATCTTTGATGAATTTCTTTGCTGCCTCATCTTTCGACACAAAAATTAGTTGGTTTTTCCCATCCATGACCTGCAAGTATGGCTGAGATTCTATAAAATTTACCAGGCGCTTTAGAGAATATTCATCTAAATTGTAATCTGTGTAAACGTGTAACTCAATGTTTTCCTTGATAATTCTGGAAAGCCGATTGGCATAAATAACCAACAAACCGAATAACCCAATCACAAATAGAGCCATTGTGATGCTAAATAGCACTGATAGATAAGGATAACTGCCTAGGGTTTTTCGCTTAATTGCCATTGCATTAATTATTTGTGTTGATAAAAACTATATCTTTAGTAAAAGTAAACAACTGATAGTGACCAATAACTATAGGAATATTAATATGGAATTTATTAAACCACTTCCGCACTTAATAAGTATTAAGCCGTAGTCTACTCAAGCCATGTTTTTGACTTTGTAAAAGCTAAATAAAACAAAACTTAGACCGATAAAAAAACGAAATTGTATATTTTTGCAGCATGAATAAAGATATCTATCAACTAAAGATCATTTACACAGACGCGGGGAACAAGGTAGAAGGAATGCCTTATCGCATTATTCAGTTTCATAAAGACTCAAGTTTGCTACAATTGGCTCAATTTATTCTCAAAAATTTCAGTTTTAAGGTAAGCGAACCATTTGGGTTTTACAGCGACTTAACAAAATGGGATAAATCGGAACATGCCTACGAACTTTTTGAAGAGGACCCGAAAAAGAATACCCTGAAGTACACCTTTATTGACGAACTATTCGATATCCAGAAAGAGTATTTGCTGGTATATGACTATTTGGAAGAGTATCGTTTTCTAATAAAATACGAAAAGCAAGTACCAGAAAGAAATGTGGAGTATCCTGAACTGATAGAAAGCCGGGGAGAAACCTTGCCTTCCAATGAGGTAGCTATTCACATGGAAGACGATGACCATGAGCCCAAATATGCGGCAAAAAAGAACACAGGAGCACTGAAAGACGAATTTGATGATTACGATGATGACGACATTGCTAAACTCGAAGGTGTGGAAGGTAGCGAAGATGATGAAGAGGCGGCAATAGGCAATTCGGGTGATGACGACTTTGATGTAGAAGAATTTGGAAAAGCGGAGACAGATTTGGAAGAATAGCGTTGCTTGCCTCAATATGCCGCGGCATTTGAGGCTCTTCAGGCAATTTTAGATTTCACGTACCGATCGAAGTATTGAAAGGTTTCTGTTTTGCAGCTGTTTTATTGTGCAAAGAGCTATAGATGCAACTGATTCTACTAATATTCCTTCTAGCAAAGAAATGAAAAGTGTCAACTTGTGATGCAGAAAAAAAGCTCGCTGTATGCAAATGAATAACGCCACGCATTCTTTGCATGCAAAGCTGGACATTTTAATACCGTTGTAAATATAAGATTCAGTGCCGCGAAAGCAGTGTGTGGATGAATCAAACCCTAACCCACTGCAAACCTAGAGGGGGGGGGGGCGAAGTAGCCACGAATCTCCATTGCCGCAAGTTTACAAACTTGAGCTCAGCAGCACCGTTTCCATAGTCAAACCTGGGCCAAAGGCGATGCCCAATATTTTTTCATTAGAATGCTTAATTTTCTGCTCCCAGATAGCTTTCAGCACATATAATATGGTGGGAGACGACATATTTCCGTATTTTTTCAAGACCATATAAGAGCAATCTAAGGCTTCAGAGTCAAGTTCCAGTTCCTTTTGTGCCACCTCCAATATTTTCCTTCCCCCTGGGTGGATAGCCCAATGCGTTATATCTGTCTTCAAGATTCCCAACTTATTCACCACCCGGTGCACTAAATCAGCTATGCCAGACTCTATAAGTTTGGGAATGTATGCGCTCAGGGTCATCAAAAAACCCTTGCTTGAGAGGTGCCAGGCCATGTCGGCCTCGCCATCGAGTTGCACCAAGGAGTAGAAACTCTCCATCACCAACCCCTTGCGCTGTGTGTCATTTGAAACGACAAGTACAGCAGCCGCACCATCGGAGAAAAGCAAGTTTGAAGCCAAATTTTCCATTGTATTTTCCTTTTGGAAATGTAGGCTGCAAAGTTCGACACATACCACCACTACCTTTGCTTGCGGTTGTGATGCAACAATTTGGTGGGCCATTTTCAGCCCATGTACAGCCGCGTAACATCCCATGAAATTCACCGATGTGCGCTGAATATCGCTGTTGAGCTTCATGTTTTTCACCAGCATTATATCCAATCCCGGTGCCGCCATTCCAGTGCAACTTACCGTAATAAGGTGGGTAATTTCAGTTGGGGCGATTATATCGGCTATGCACTTTTCTACTGCTTCTTGTGCCAAGGCGGGGGCTACTTCAAAGTATTTCTGCATACGTTGACCCAGATTGGGAAAAGGTTCCATATCGGGAGTATTGGCATAAAACTTTCTTTCGCCAATAGGGAGCTTGTAGTCTTCAATGGCAGCATAACGCTCCTCTATACCGCTTTTATGGTAGAGCAAGGAGAGCTTCCTACTGTCTGCTTCATTGGGTTGATACAGCTTTTCCATGAAATTCAAAATTTCTTCTTGCTGGTAATGGAAGCGGGGCTGAACGGTGGCAATGGCTATTATTTTGCTCATATTCCTAGTCTGTCGAGCATATAGATAGTAACAAAACAGGCATTGGAGCAGGTGGAGGCTATCAGATTCATTCGCATTGTGTTTTCAAAATTAGCTTCTTCTACATTATTCCACACCTTAACAAACCAACGGACAAAAAAGATTACCACAGGCGCCAAAAAAACCTGAAATAACAAAAACTCCATGTAACTAAAATATTGGTAAAAAATGATGCCAGTAATGCCAAACATGGCAGCAGAGAACACAAAAGTGCCTTTATAGCCCAGTCGATAACTAAGGGTATGCACCCCATCGGCCAAGTCTTGTTTGTGCTGGTATATTTGAGTAATGGGGTACACGCCCGCTATCATGAATGAACTAGCCACTGCGGGATAAATAAGCCCAGATCTCAAAATGTCTTCAAAAGAGGCCTGATTTATGCCCGAATAGGTGCTTATAAACATAACAAAGCCTTGAAAAATGATAACTGAGAAAAAGCCAAGCAAGCTGTATTTCTTCAATCTGAGCTTTCGCCAGCTGTAAGCTCTAGACACTGTTGTGTAAACTAAAACTCCTATTAAAAAATCGATGCTAATAAAATAGGCCAACGTGAGCCCTGCTACATCGAGCAATGCACTTACCCAAAATAGATTCGTAGTGGCCTTTGGGGGATTTTTTAACCCGCCAATACTGTCTTCGTCTTGGTCTTGGTAGCTATTGTAACCATTGCTAGCTGGATAAATAAACAAGTGAAGAATTACAAAAACCCATATTGCATTCCACACCGATACATCATCGACCAAATCGGATTGAGACAAAGCTAAAAAATACACCGGCATTAGGAAAAAAGAAAAAGGAATCCTGAGAAGCTTTACGGTGTTTCTATCAAATATGAGCCACATGGTTCAAAAGTTTAGCTAAACATACAAAATCAACCTTAAAATGCAATTTTAAATCTTATTTTTGCAGCCCGCACACGTAGTTCAATGGATAGAATTTCAGATTCCGGTTCTGAAGATGGGGGTTCGAATCCCTTCGAGTGCACTAAAAAAGCCTGCAATCAATCGATTGCAGGCTTCTCCGTTTTTATTTACAAGTGAATAGTACAGGGTGCAAACAGCATTACCTTACAAAACTCGCAGCTATTCCACCGTCCACATTCATAATATTTCCAGTAGATTTACCCAAATGTCCACCTACGAATGCGAATACACCATTGGCTATATCTTCTGCATATACTATTTCATTCATCAATGATCGTGAAGCATAGAAAGCAGGAAGTTCGGCAACAGTGATACCATACGCTTTGGCTCGTCCTTCGGCCCAAGAGCCTTCCCAGATTTTAGAACCACCAATTACAGCATCAGGATTTACTACATTCACTCTGATTTTATCTTTACCCAATTCGGCAGCTAGCAAGCGACTCATGTGAATTTGAGCACCTTTAGCAGTTCCATATCCAATATTATTAGGCCCGGCAAACAAACCATTTTTAGAAGCAATATTAATGATATCGCCTCCTAATTTTTGTTTACGCATCACTTCCACTCCTTTTTGGCTCATGAAAAATTGACCTTTAACCAACACATTATCAAGCAAATCCCAGTCAGCAATGGTCGTTTGTTCAATTGGTTTGGAGATAGCCAAACCAGCACAGTTCACAATAATATCAACTCCACCAAAGGCTAATGAAGTGGCTTTAAATGCTTGCTCCATCATATCGGGTTTGGTTACATCTAGTATCACATCTGCTACTACATCTTTGCCAAATAACTTTACAAACTCGTCTTTAGCCTCTTTCAGCCATTCGGGGTTTAGGTCGGTAAGCATTATGCAAGCACCTTCTTCTGCCAGTTTTTTAGCAATGGCTTTGCCTATTCCACCTCCAGAACCTGTAACTATGGCTACTTTTCTTGATAATGGTTTTTCTTTGGGCATGCGTTGCAGTTTTGCTTCTTCGAGTAGCCAATATTCTATGTCAAAAGCCTCTTGCTCGGGCAAACCTTGGTAAGTAGAAACTGCTTCTGCACCTTTCATTACATTGATAGCATTGATGTAAAACTCACCTGATACTCTGGCAGTTTGGCGATCTTTTGCAAAGTTGAACATTCCTACGCCTGGAAATAAAATTACTACAGGGTTAGGGTCACGCATGGCTGGGCTGTTTGCATTTTTACATTTTTCCCAATAGCCTTTGTACATTTCTCTGTAATCAGCAAATTGCTTTTCGATAACCGTTTTTACTTCTGGGCTATCTACATCTGCATCTGGTGCTATATTTAAGACTAGTGGTTGAATTTTTGTTCTTAAAAAGTGGTCTGGGCAAGAAGTACCTACCTTAGCTAAACGCACGCAATCATTAGAATTAATGAATTCCAACACTCTTTCATCATCTGTAAATCCACCAACCATACGCACATACGAAGATGCCAAACCACGCAGAGTAGGGATTAATTTTGCTGCCTGTTCTTTTCTTTGCTCAGGTGCCAATAATTTGATTTTTTCTCCTGCGAAAATGGGTCCCTTTTTACCATAGTTTTTCGCCAAAAATTCTGATGCTTCTTCTATTGTATTTAGGGTATTTACATAACTTTCGTAAGAGGTATCTCCCCAAGTAAATAGTCCGTGCCCGCCAAGAATCAAGCCTTTGGCAGTAGGATTTTTCTTTTGTGCTTCTTCCAATTGCAATCCCAAATCGAAACCTGGTTTTTGCCAAGGAATCCAAATCATGGTATCTCCCCAAATTTCTTTCATCAATTTTTCGCCATCTTTTGCAGCTGCAATAGCTATCAAAGCATCAGGGTGCAAATGGTCTATGTGTTTGTACGGAAGCAAACCATGCAAAGGAGTATCAATTGATGGTGTTGCTGATTTGAGATTAAAAAGGCAATAATTGAATAAATCAACCATTTCATCTTCAAACTTGATACCACGATATACATTTTTTAAGGCATGCAGTTTATCCACATACAAAGAGGCACAACCAGCTTTTTTTAATGTACCTATATCTCCACCCGAACCTTTTACCCACATTACTTCGGCCATTTTTCCTGTTAATGGATCTTTATCCTGAATTTTGCAAGAGGTATTGCCACCTGCGTAGTTTGTGAGACGCAAATCTGCACCAAGCATATTGGAGCGATAAATAAAGAGATCAACTTCGTTGCCATTGAGCTCCGTAGCTTTTGCTTCGTCCCATAGGTACGACACATAATTGTAGGTTGCTTTTTTTTGGTATTTCATTTGGGGAATGTTTAAATGGTGATGAAAGATGAGTACTTACTTGAATAACAGCTGCAAGTTAGGCATGCATCCCAATAGTGGCATCCTGATCTGTCCTGAAAATGGTTTATAGGTCACTTGTGCAGGTATTACAATATTTTATTGAACTGGATTGGCGAGTAGAACTTTCAAATAGTCAAAATAAGCGAAAAAAACGAACCTAATCGTGCACGACAAAAGGCCAGGACTACGATATAGTTGGCAACCTAAAAAGGAAACTTTATTGTTGAACCCAATAATATCGCTGCAAAATTGCAAATACAAGCGCAAAATTGCAGACTGCAATGCCAGCAAGGCTACAAATATCTATCAAGCTGTGGTATTTCTCTGGAAGTTTTACTAGGCCAGCAAAAGCCAACAAGAATAAAGGAAACACAGGGATAAAATATCGCCCTCCCCAATTCCAAATCGTACTTTCCCCTACTGGAGTCCAAAGTAGATACATTACCATGGAAAAACACACCACAATAATTGCACCAACCGTAAAAAACAAGGCTCTCACCATTGTGCCAAACTGGTAATTTTTTCCTAACTGTAGCAATACTATGCCCCACAGCATGGTTGTAAATGGGAGGGAAAGATAATTTTTTTCATACCCAAATTTGGCTACGTAGTGAACCATAGTAGATGGCATATAATCTTTAAGAGTGACGAATAAGATCTTAATAAATTGGAAAGGGTGCACAAGAATATAGCGTAATTGCTCAAGATGATTTACCCCTTCATTGGCAGTGATAACACTTTGATATTGCGGGTTATACACCTCGTACGGAACAATTAACCGTGTAGTTACTTTGGCTCAAACCACAATAATCACCACATTAATTAGCAATAAAGTGTAGCAATATTTTTTATAGCTAGTGTAGAAATTAGGTATGACAAGTAGCAATAAAGCCAGAGGCATGTAAACAATTTTCATCCAAGTAATGACGCAAATAGCTAGTGCAAATACCATTCTAAAAATGAAATTAATCTCCTTGCCTTCTTCTCGCAAATGATAAAGAACTGCACAGATGCACCAAAATGATAACGCATTGCAAAGCATATCTGGACTCAGGCTTATGTTCACTGCAAAAGAGGCTGGTAGAATAGCCAAACACAGCATTAATATTTGTTCGTGCTTCAAAAACAATATTGCGTGGTAGATGATAAAAGTCCAAAGTAAAAAGGCAGCGATTTTTGCGAACCAAAGCCAAAAAACTGGT
>Ga0163144_10009163_pt1 | contig 21298 bp, 14 predicted proteins | sample OliLak19BULKMAT1_FD_123175 | JGI IMG/M metagenome (GOLD analysis project Ga0163144, IMG submission 123175) | Freshwater microbial mat bacterial communities from Lake Vanda, McMurdo Dry Valleys, Antarctica - Oligotrophic Lake LV.19.BULKMAT1 | ecosystem: Environmental > Aquatic > Freshwater >... | reverse complement strand
CGCGCGGTAGCCGTCGGCATCGGGCGGGTGGATGCGCTCTATTTCGGCCAGGGTCTTGTCGAGCCCGCCGCCGTAGTCGAACGTGTCGCCGTCGGGGAAGTGGAACCGATACCAAAGCTCCAGCGGCACGATCTCGACGTAATCCGAGATGCGCTTTCCGAACAGCTCGAACAGCTCCTCGAACAGGAAGGGCGCGGTGAGTACGGTCGGGCCTGCGTCGTGCCGGAAGCCGTCCTTCTCGAATACCTGTGCCCGCCCACCCAGCCGGGGGCAGCGGTCAAGCAGCGTGACCTCGTGGCCCTTGGCCCGCGCCCGAAGCGCCGAGGCGATGCCGCCGAAGCCGCCGCCGATGACGACAACCCGGCTCACGCCGGCGCCAAGGCAGGGGTGAGTCGTTCAATCCGCTGCAACGCCTGTGCGGCCAAAAGCCCGCCCGAACCGAAAGGCAGCGTGGCGGCCGCCGCGTGCGACTGCTGGAACCGGCGGATCGCAAGTTCGCGCGCACGCCGATGAGGGTCGGCTTCGCCTGAAGCCGCCAGCACGGAAACGATGTTCAATTCTTGATGCTTGGCGTCGTGGCTGGCGTCTTCCAGGTCGTCCGCGATCTGATAGCCAATGGCGAAAAGTGAACCTGCCGCCGTGGCCGCGGTCACGGCCTCGTCCCGGCCCGCGAGCGTCAGGGCCAGCTCCAGCGGAAGCACCAGCAGCGGTGCCGACTTCGCGCTTGCCACCCGCTCATAGTTTTCCAGGGTGGTCTTGGCGCCACCTTTCAGCGCCAGATCGGCGCACTGGCCACGGATGACTTCGCCAATGCGACGATGCATCCTGACCGACAGCCCGGCGGCGTTGGCGCCCACCGCGCCCAGCGCTCCGTAGGCAGCAGAAAGCAGCAGATCACCAACGCAAATGGCGACGGCGTCGCCGTACCTGCGCCACACCGCAACTTGGCCGCGACGCTGTTCATCCCGGTCCTGCAGGTCGTCGTGGACGAGAGAGGCGTTGTGCAGTAACTCGCACGCTGCTGCGATGGAAATCGACTCAGCCTCGGGCCGCCCCAGTGCGCGTCCGGCATGGAGTGCAAGTCGCGCCCTCACGCGGGCACCGCCCGCTGAAAGGTGATGGGCAGCCGCCATACCGGCTTCTCCCGTACCCTGTAGCACAAGCTCGAGCATCAGTCGTTCGACTTGGCCCAGGCTGGTTCTTGCGTGATCGCTAGTCATGGCAGCCTCGCACGAAGACTCCGTTTGGCAACAGAGCGGGGCCACTCGACGTCGGCCCCGCCCCCCGTTTCAACCGCGGTCAGCCGTCAGGCCTTGGCAGCATCGATCTCGGACTTGCGAACGGCGATGGCGTAAATCACCAGGCCGAAGACTGCCTTCGCGGTGATGTCGGCGATGGTGTAGCCCACTTCGATCACGGCGATGGAAGTGCCGCCGCTCATGCTCACCACGAACGGCGCGAAGTAAACGATGGGGTAGAAGAACCACGACACCACCACCAGGTTCCGTGCGAGGCGGATCAGACCACGAACACCCTCGGGCTGGCGGTCGATGGCTTCACCCAGGCTGCTGTACAGCGAGAACACGATGTACAGGAACGGCAGCATCGAAAGGACGCCGAAGATCATCCGGGTGGAGTCGATTCCAGCGGACACCTCGCCCGGGTAGCCCAGCAGGATCATCAGCGCGGCGGCGCCGCCCAGCTTCAGCGACTTGGACACCGTCTCCGACTGCGCAAGACGCATCACCAGGATGAGTTCGATCAGCAGCAGCGGCACGGTCAGAAGCCAGTCGACGTAACGATACGCACGATTGAACTCGATGCCCGTCGTGACCACCACGCCATTGGCGACCTGATAGGCCTCACCCCAGCTGTTGAAGATTCGCCAGTAGTGATAAAGCGCGATGAACGTGACGAGGCCGGTGACCGTGAGCGCGGTCTTGTAGTGGTGCGAGACTTGCGACCGCCCGAACCAGAAAAACAGTGTTGCAGCTGCAAATGTGGCTATGCCAAATGAAAAGGCGTTGTAGACCAGTGCGAACTGGCTTGCGGACAAAGCTTCCATGTCATGACTCCCATTGCCGATATCGGCTGGTGTTGGTTTTTTTTGCCCTTTCGGGCATGCGATGAATGTAGATATGACCATCGCAACGGGGTGCGGATGACCCCGGCTGCGACTCCCCTTGTCGGTACCTGTGCCACGGGGCCGCTGGACACCCGCATCAAACGGAGCAGGCAACAGCAGTGTGGTGAGGTACCGGCTTGCTTCCCTGCAAGTCGGCAAAGTTGACGCTCTCTGAGGTGTAGGCAATGTGTACGTAATGTCATCGCTGCCGAAGCCGGTGCCGATAATTGAAATATGTGCCAACTGCCTGCCGCAAGGTCAAATGCCTGCCGCTCCAAGCAAAAGGGGTCTGCAAGCGACCCCGTTTGGTGAATCAGCATCAAAGAAAAATTACAGATTGCGCATGGCTTGTCGTATAGCAGCGTCACGCGTGATTTGTTTCGCAGCAATCAAAGCTACCAAGCCAAGGCCGGGCTTGTTGATGATATCGGCAAGGCGAACAAACTATTCGTCATCGCACAGATGAACTTCACAATGATCTGCGCATGGCATTGCTTTTGATAAATGGTTTGCGCGATGTCGGCACATTGCGCATGGTGAGCGAGCCTTGCCGCGAGTCCATGGCTCCCCTCATCTTTCTGGAAGACAATGGCTTTATTGAAGTGGTTGTCGCTCAAAGCAATGTCGTTGCGATGGCTGGCGGAGCCAGGCTTGGCCCCAGTTACGCAGCGCCTGCGTCAGCGCCCAATCGATTCCAATATTCCACTCCTGCAAGCTTGCCGTCGTCCGCACAACAACAGCCGCAACCACAAGTTTCTGCGCCCGTTCAAGCGACTGCGCCGCAATATGATTCCAGGCCTAACCAGATGGCTCGGCAGCAGATGCAAGACAAGATCAACAACTTGCTTTCTTATGTGAGTCGTACGCTGGGTGAAGACGCCAATCTGGTTCACGCCAGAATTGAAGCCATTCGCACCGAGCAGGAATTTGAAGAAATGATAAAAAAAATCTATGTGATCATAAGTGGATATCGCAGCGTGAAAGACGCTGAAAAATTCATGCAAATTTTCAATGGTTAATTGCCGGATGGCTTGAAAGAGAAACTGCGGAGAAGACCCAGGCGGGCTATCACATCACTCTCGCGCAAGCGACGGTTTTGCCGGCGGGCAACTTCGACCAACAACGAATCACAACATCACGGCCACGGGTGCAGTTGAAATGCTTGAACTTGTCGAGGTCAATAAGAAAATTGAAGCAATTTGGGTTCCGCCGCGCTTGGCAAGCACCAAACGGTTTTTTGGACGTTCAAGCAGCGTGCACCGTCCGGGCGGGCGAGCCGCGGCGGCTGACAAGGACATGCAAATGAATGGCCGGCGCCGGCTGACGCGGGAGTTCTGGAAGCGCGTCATTGGCAGCGATGGCAGCTTCAGGTGCCTTTCCATCCGATGTTTCAGGGCTGGACGGAGGGGCCTCCCGTCAAGCATGGCAAAAGCGTGGTTGGCCAGTGGGAGTCGTGGCGAATGTTTCTGAAGGAGTTTTTCGGCGAGGTCAGTAACCCTCACCCCTGCGGGCGTTGCGCCGGCGATACGCTGCTGGATTTCGACGTTCGCATGGCCTTCCAGCCGATCGTCGATGCCGAGACCCACAAGGTGTATGCCTACGAAGCCCTGGTGCGCGGGGTCAACGGAGAGGGTGCGGGTGAGGTGATCGCGCGCGTGCGGCTCGAGCAGTTGTACCGGTTCGACCAGACCTGCCGGGTCAAGGCAATCGCCACCGCAGCCCGGCTTGGCATGCAGGCACGGCTGTCGATCAACTTTGCACCGAACGCAGTCTACGAGCCGGCGACCTGCATTCGCCTCACCCTGGCGGCGGCCGAACGCTGCGGCTTCGATCCCCGACAGCTGATTTTCGAGATTACCGAGTCCGAGCGCATTCTCGACGTGCCTCGTGTGGTGAGGATCATCAAGGACTACCAGGGCCGGGGCTTCTTGACCGCGATCGACGATTTCGGCGCCGGCTATGCCGGACTCAACCTGCTGGCGGAATTTCAGCCCGACATCGTCAAGCTCGACATGGCGCTGATCCGCAACATCGATCAGGACCGCGTACGCCGGTCCATCACCAACGGCATCGTCGCCACCTGCCGGTCACTGGGCTGCGAGGTGCTTGCCGAAGGCGTCGAAACCACCGCGGAATACCGGGCGCTGCGCGAGATGGGTATCACCCTGTTCCAGGGCTATCTTTTCGCAAAGCCCGCGCTGGAGTCGCTTCCGACGGTCAACGCGGAACTGTGGGAACAACTCTAGCGCGTCGCCGTTGCGATCACGACGCACTGGGCCAGCGCCGCGCCCCCGGCCTTCGTGGAAGCCGATGTCTTTGTGCCTCTTGCGGCTCGCTTCATCTGCGTGATTGTTGAGCGAACCAATCGCCGCCAGCGCACGCACCAGGGCCACGCCACCGCCCGGGACCCCGCCTTCTTCCACTGCAGCGCGAGTAGCATGCAAGGCGTCTTCAACAATGACCCTGCTTTCCTTCATCTCGATCTCGGTCGAGGCATCGACCTTGATCACGGCCTCGCCGCCGCCGAGCTTGGCAACGCGCTCCTGCAGCTTTTCCTTGTCGTAGTCCGAAGAGGTCTCTTCGATCTGCGCGATGATCTGCTTGATACGCGACCGGATGCCGTCGGCAGAGCCGACGCCGTCGATGATCGTGGTGCGGCAACTTCTCGTCCCGGCTTATGACCAAAGTGCGCGAGGAGCGCGGGCTGATCTATGGCATCGGCAACTACCTCGCCCCGACGATCATAGGCAGGACCAGACCATCGACCACATGAAAACCCGCAACGAGAAGGGGAACGGTCACTCTGGAAGATGCGAACCGTGCGGCGAAGCGGATCTGCCGCCCCCTCGATCTGCACTTCTTTGTCGTCGGCCCGAGGGCTCGATCGAAAGCAACTGATCCGTCAATAGCCCTTCCCAATGAAGGTGAGGCTGGGCACCCCCTGCCCGGCCTCGAACGCCAGGATGTTTCCGGCGATCACCTTCCCTCCCGACTTCGGGTCGATCGGCGAGGCGAAGTGGGGGGTCACCGTGATTTGCGGATGACTCCAGAACGGATGATCCTGCGACAGGGGCTCGATGGCGAAGACATCGAGCGGCGCGTGCGAAATCTGCCCCGAGGCGAGTGCCGCCAGCAGGTCTTCCTCCACCAGATGCCCGCCTCGTGCGGCATTGATCAGGCAAGCGCCCTTCGGGAGCTGGCCCAAGGCGCGGGCGTTCAGGATGCCCGAGGTCTGATCAGTCAGCGGCAGCAGGCAGACCAGGATGTCGCTGCGCCGAAGGAACGGCTCCAGACTGGCAACCCCGAAAGCCTCGATCCCATAGGCTCGTGTGCCGCTGCGCGACCAACCCGCCACATCGAACCCCAAAGGCCGCAAGGCTGCGCGCCGCAGCCTGCCCCAGATGGCCCATGCCCAATATGCCTACCCGGCGGTGCGTGGCGGTCGGAGTGCTGTGCTGATCCCACTGCCCCCGCCGCTGCGCCGCGTCGAGGCGCGGCTGATCGCGGTGCAGACGCAGGACGTGGAGGACTACGTATTCCTGCATTCGCAGGGTCATGTCCGGCCCGATGGTCTTGATGACCGGCACATGGACCGGATAGGCCGCATCCGCCGCCACATGGTCGATCCCCGCGCCCACCGACACTACCGCCTTCAGATTCGGATAGCCCGCCAGCAGACCGGTCGGCGGCTTCCAGACGATGGCATAAGTGACTTCTTGCACGTCCTGCACCTCGGACGCAGGCAGGATGCGGAACTCCGGCAAATGGCTCGAAAGCTCGTCGATCCAGCGCGCCGTGCGATCCGGTCGCGGCATCGAAACGGCGATGACGGGATCAGGCATGAGGCAGCCCTCGGGTATTTGCGGGCTGCGCCGCTTTCGCCATGGCGCGCGGCCCGCGGGCGCCGCCCATGGGCAGTGAAGGATCGTTCAGCCCAGACAGCCGTCCGCTTTCCGCCGCCACGCCGGACATGCACGCACAGAGCTTCAGGAAGTTCATGCTCTGCGCGATCTCAAGACTGTGCTCAAGGTTGGTAATTCCAAATCCCTTTTCCTGCGCAGCCTGCACCGCCATTCCCCAGAATTCAGGCCCTGCGAGGTCGCACACGCCCTCGTCACCAAGCCACCCGCCTTCATCTGACCCGCACCAGACTGGTGCCGCCGTACAACTTGCCCTCGCCGCTTTTTTTGGCGCCGCAGCCGCGACCACGCCGAGACTCTGGCGTGCTGAACACGGCGCCAAATCGTCGGGTTCGGCCCTCATCAAGCAAGGTCTTGTCGCTGGTGCTCGTAGTCGGGCGTCGCATCGAAGCTTGTCACCGCCGCCGGAGCTTGCGTCGGGATTTACGCTCAGAGTTGTTGTGATCAGCCACGTGTACATGATCGCGGCCAAGACCAGTCGCACACCTGTCGGCAGCAACAGCGCAATGCCCGCGTGATTGTCTTTTCGCGATCAAATGCGCGATCAAATTCGGCCCGCTGCCCGTTCCAACATGCGAAAGCATTAGCCGCGGAGCAGCCAGGTATCAATCATTCCGAGACCCTTGACCTCGACCGGGCCACGTACTTCAAACGCATAACGATCGGCTAGCGGCGTGTAGATGCTTGCGGTCACCTGGATGGCACCGGGGATGCCGTGCGATTCCATCCGGCTTGCAAGGTTCACCGTGTCGCCCCACAAGTCGTATGTGAACTTGTTCCGACCGATGACGCCGGCGACCACCGGCCCGGCATTGATGCCGATGCGCAACGCAAAGCTGGAGCCGCGGAATTGGTTGAATTGGCGCACCTCGACCAGCATCCGCACTGCCATCTGCACCATCCGATCGGCGTGATCGGGTCGTGCTTCTGGCAGTCCGCAGACCGCCATGTAGGCATCGCCAATCGTTTTGATCTTCTCGACGCCCAACTCGAGCGCGGCCACGTCGAAGCGACTGAACAACTCGTTCAAAATCTCAACGATCTCTGCAGCCGGCTGACTGGCGGACATCTTGGTGAATCCCACCAGATCTGCGAACAGCACGCTCACTTCCTCGAAGTGGTCGGCAATCAGCTCGCTACCCGCCCGCAACCGTTGCGCGATAGACGCAGGCAGGATATTCAACAGCAACCGCTCATTCTCGCAGCGAAGCCGGTCGATGGTCAGCTGGGTACCGACCCGGGCCAGCAGTTCGTGGGTGTTGAACGGTTTGCCGACGTAATCCACCGCGCCGAGCTCGAAGCCTTTCACCAGATCCGCGGTCTCGGTCTTGGCGGTCAGGAAGATGATCGGGATATCGCGTAACTCCGGCGACTCCTTAAACCGGCGGCAGGCCTCGAAACCATCCATCTCGGGCATCATGACGTCGAGCAGGATCAGGTCTGGGCGCACTCGCGCCGCGACCTCAAGCGCCTGGTAGCCGTTGGTAGCCACGCAGAGCTGGTAGCCCTCGACCTTCAGGATTGCGGCAAGCGTCTGGATGTTGGCCGGCGTGTCATCGACGACAAGGATGCGACTGGACACGCGGGAAGAGACGGCATTCACGCGATGGCGAATCCGTTGTCGCGGGCAACTTCCTGCAGCTGCGCCTGCGCTTCGTTGAAGGCATAGCCGGCCACCCGTTGCTCGAACTGCCTCCACGTATCGGCAGAGAACAGCGGGCGCAGCTGCGGCTGTCGCGCCTCGATGAAATCCACCGCGCCGGGATCAAATCCGGCCAGCAGCCGTGCCAGTTCCACGACTGCCGCTGCCGTTTCCGCAGGAGATGGCTGCGCCTCGGCGATCAGTGCGTCGACGGGTTTCAACAACAGTGCCGAGTGAAGCTGCGCCAGCAGCGGATCGAGCACCGCGATCATGGCCAGCCGGTGCATTTCGACGGCGGCGGCATCAACACGTTCGCGGATCGCCCGTTCAAGCTCGCCAGCAGCAGCCTGGACGGACTCGGCACCCAAGTTTCCGGCCACACCCTTGAGTGTGTGAGCCAGACGCTCGGCGAGCTCGGGGTCGCCGTGCTTGAGCGCCGCGGCAATTCGCGACGCGGCAGTGCCCTGCTGCTCGGTGAACTGACAGATCAATTTCAGATACAGCTTGCGGTTGCCCGCCACGCGAGTCAGTCCGTCCCGGGTGTCCAGTCCGTCGATGTCGAGCAGGTCCTCGGGCTCATCAGCCGTCGATCCGACACCGGGCGGGACAATCGCCACGCCAACCTCTGCGGCATGCCGACAGTACCGGGCCACGGTGTCGAAGAGCAGCACCGGGTCGATCGGCTTCGAAATGTGATCGTTCATGCCTTCAGCCAGACAGCGCTGGCGCTCTTCCAACGTAGCGTGCGCGGTCATCGCCAGAATAGGCAGTCCAGTGAACCGTGGATCGGCGCGAATCTTCGCGGTCGCCTGATGCCCGTCCATCTCCGGCATCTGCAGATCCATCAACAACACATCGACCAACGGCGGCTGCGGACCGAGGAAAAGGAAATCCACCGCTTCGCGGCCGTTGTTGACCACGTGTACCGTGACGCCTACACCTTCGAGCAGCTCCACGACGATCTGCTGGTTGATCTCGTTGTCCTCGGTGAGCAGCACCCGCGCGCCGCGCAGCCGGGCATCTGCCACTGCGCCGGTGCTGGCGGCGACAGCCTGCCCATCCCCGGGCACGGAGAAGACATTCACCAAGGTGTCCACGATCATTGACTTGGTGACTGGTTTCACCAGGAAGCCATCAAGGTTGAGCCGCTCAGCCTCCTCGCGCACCTCCTCACGCCCGAACGCGGTAACCAGCACGATGGCGGGTTGCTTGGCCAAGGTCTCGTCGCTCTTGATGAGCCGGCTTGCCTGTAGCCCGTCCATGCCAGGCATGCGCCAGTCCATGAATACCAAGTCGTAAGGTTCAGCGGGATCCTGAGCCTTGAGCGCCGCAATTGCTTCAGCGGCGGAATCCACCGCGTCCACCCGCTTGGTCAGCGACATCAGCGCGTCCCGGAGGATTTCGCGCGCAGCCGCGTTGTCGTCCACGACCAGCACGCGAAGATGGGCGAGTCGTTCCGGTACGACCTTGCCCGAACTCTTGTGTGCGCTGATGCCAAGCCACACAGTGAAAAAAAATGTGCTGCCGATGCCGGGCACGCTCTCCAGCCAGATGCGCCCACCCATCAACTCCACAAGCTTGCGCGAAATCGTCAGCCCAAGTCCGGTGCCGCCATGCTTGCGGGTCGTGGACATGTCGGCCTGTGTGAAGGGTTGGAACAGTTTCGCGGCCTGTTCGGAAGTCATGCCGATGCCGGTGTCACGGATGGAAAACTTGAGCTGTACCCGGTCACCAGTCTGCTCGACAAGTTCGATTTTCAGCCGGATCTCCCCAGCCTGCGTAAACTTGACCGAGTTGTTGACCAGGTTGGTGAGTACTTGGCCGAGGCGGAGCGGGTCGCCCAGCAGGTACTCCGGGATGTTGCCGGCCACGTCGGCCAAAAACTCGAGCCCCTTGTCGTGCGCCTTCTGCGCCGTGAGGGTGACCACCGAGCCAATCACCTCGTCCAGCCGGAAGTCGGTCTCCTCGATGTCGAGCTTGCCGGCCTCGACCTTCGAGAAATCAAGGATGTCGTTGATGATGGCCAACAGCGCCGTGCCGGCGTTGTGGACCTTGCTGATGTAATCGCGCTGTTTTGGGTTAAGCGGAGTTTTCAGCGCGAGATGGGAGAGACCGATGATGGCGTTCATCGGCGTGCGTATTTCGTGGCTCATGTTGGCCAGGAACATGGACTTCATTTCAGTGGCGCCCTCGGCCTTTTGCTTGGCGATGGCGAGTTCCTGCTGCTTGGCGATGAGCTCTTCTTTTTGCGCCAGCAATTCAGCCTGCGACTGGGTCAGCTCCTCAGTCTGCAGCTCCAGTTCGCGGGTCTGGACCTGCGTCTGGCCGAGCAGTTCCTGGGTTTCCAGGTTGCCCTGCAGAATTTCCAGGCTCATTGCCAGCACCGGCAACAATTCCTCGAGCAGGGACTGCTCCTCAGGGTTGAACGCCCGGAAACTGGCGATTTCCAGCACGCCTAACAGCGTGTTCTTGGACAGCAGCGGAAACGCTACTACTTGGACCGGCGCGGCCGTGCCCAGGCCCGACGATATCTGCAGGTAGTCAGGGGGCAAATCCGCGAGTGTGACGGCCGTTCGCACGTTCGCGCATTGCCCAACCAGACCCATGCCCAGACCAAACGTATCAGTGGCCGCTGTACCTTCTGCGAGGCCATACGCTGCGATCCGCCGGAGCTGCCCCGGATCGGCTTCGAACAGGTAGAAGCCGGCAACGCCACCGCCCAACATTGGCACGAGGCCAGCCACGAGCTGTTGTCCAAACTCGGCCAGCGACGCCGCGCCCTGCAGCGCTCCGGAGATTTTGGCGGTGTTGTTCTTGACCCAGCGCCGCTGGTCCATGGCCGACGCGCCGCACTTGAGCACGTCGATCGAACGCGCCAACCCGCCAGTCTCGTCGGTCGCTTCGATAAAAGGAACCTGCTGCGCGTAATCGCCGGACGCAATGGACTTCACCGATATTTCGAGTGCGCGGATCGGATAGACGATTCGACGGAACGTGAGAAAGCCAAAAAAACCAGACAGGAAGACGGCAAATGCATTGACGTAGAGCAATCTCCAACTGGCCGCGTTGCTCGCGGCGACCACGTCGTTGCCGGCCAAAACAGCTATCGTTTGATTGTGGGCAATCCACCTGCGCGACGCTTCGCTGAGGCGAACCCCCAGCGTCGTCTGACCATCCAGGAGGGCGACGGCGTCGTCCCGTGCCCCGGCATCCGCCATGGCCATCGTTTGCTTGGCGAAGATGATCCATTCAAGGCTCGAAGTCTGGTAGTCGCGCAGCAGCCTGCGGTCCTTTTCATCGGTAACCAGATAGTCCTCATATTCACCCAGCAGACGACCAACTTCCGCCTCATCCTTGTCAAACTCAAAGCGAGCCCTGGTCCGCTGCACCTGGTCACTTGCCAGCAGATAACTGCGTAAGTTGAGCCGTAACTCGGAGAAGCCCCGGCTGATGTTTCCGATCGCCGCCAGCCCCGGAATCAGGTTTTGCGCAACCAACTGGCTGCGCGACTCGATCTTTGACAGTTCGATGCGGGTGAAGATGCCGAGCGCCAGGAGCATTACCAGCGGTACGCAGAGCAAGGCAATCAGGCGTTTGGCGATTGTCATGACTTGGACCTCAATTGCTTGGCATGCCAGACATGCAAATTGCGCCACGCGGCACGGTCAAAATATGGCACCGTGAATGTACCTCGCCTGAGCCAGCCGTAAACGGATCGAAAATCCAAAACCTCCACAGCGCACGGAGTACGACTAGGCGCATCCGAAAAAATGCACGCGCGAAGTCGCGTGCGGGCCTCGACGAGGCTGCTGGCGGCGACCGGACCCGCGCTCGTGCTGGTGCGACTGCCACAAGCGTCATGGTGGTGCGGTTCGCGCGACGGCCGGCAGTTCGCGGGCGAGCGCCGGCGCTGGCGGGACGTGACCGGCGCGCCAGTCCGTCATGTTGTGCTTTCACCAGCCGAGGTTTGTCGCTGGTTCGGGTGGTCCGGCATGCAGTCGAAGGTCGGTGCCGGCGCATGGGCTTCTGCCGGTATGCACGCTCGACCCCGTCTGCGTTTCGGCGAGATCCAAGGCGGGCCGAGGATCGACGCGGCGCGTTGCGCTCGGATCGGATCACCCCGGTGCTCGATGAGGCGCGCCCATGGGCTCGCGCACGGCGGCCTGGGTTCGGGCAACAAAGGGAAAATCGGGGGCGACCGGCCCATCCCCGCGCCGATCATGGCGGTCAGGTTAGCGTCGAGCGAAAGTTCGCTAGGCAACGCTATCGGTTACCCGGCGCGCGCGGCAATACGCTCACGCAATCGCGCATGCGGGGCGAGCGCGCCGTGGTAGCGCTGCCGGTTCCGGCGCGGGGGTTACCGAGGATGGCTAGGGACGCGTCCACTGAAGATCGCGCTGCAACAGGTCAAGGTCACGCGCCATGTCGGTGCGCTCTAAGTCCGCGCTGCCCAGTCCCGATGCGCCTTCCAGCGGCAACGACAACGACGACGTGGCGAGCGCCTCATACAACAACACGCCGTAGGCAATCGGACCGGATGCATAGCTCGGGTGATAGCCGCCAATCAGGACCCGTCGCCCGCTGTGGCGGTCGATGCAGAACACGCGAAGTACGTTGATTGATCCTGAGCATCCACGCGATGATACAGCGCATGCGCGAATGCTCCAGAACCCAGTTGTGCCGCCAGATCCACCGACAACAGCCGAGGATTCAGGCCAATGTGCCGGTAGCGCGCCATATCCGAGTCCCTTGTCTGCCTGGCTGTATTGAAGCAAGATCGTGGAAGTTTTTTTAGAGCCTCGTTTGGCGTCAATCGAGCGACACCGCACTCTCAATCAAAAGGAGCAACGATCCATGCGCAAGCAATCAAATTTTGGCCGCACACTGCCGGTGGTATTTTCGTTCTTGTTCGGCATTAGTGCTACCTCCGCTCTCGCACGAGAGCCGATTTCTGAGCAGGCACTGACGCATACTGTCGATGACGAAACGCTTAACTGGGGCCCCTGCCCACCTTTCATGCCCGCCGGATGTGCGATCGCTGTGCTTCACGGCGATCCAACTAAAGCCAATCTTGACGTCTTTCTCAAAGTCCCAGCCAAGTCAACCATGTCACGCCATTGGCACACCTCGGCGGAACGAATGATACTGATTTCAGGCGAGATGCATGTCACTTTTGACGGCCAGAAGACAGCCGTGCTCAAGCCTGGAACTTATGCCTACGGCCCAGCAAAGCTGCCGCATGACGCTTTTTGCGCCAGTTCCGAGCCATGTATCCTATTCATCGCATTTGAGTCCCCCTTGGATGCCGTGCCAGTCGAGAACGCAGCGAAGTAGTGGCGGAGCGGCCAAACTTCCGGTCAAGGGGGCCGCCGAATGAATAATGGTTTCGAACAAGCATCCGCTGCGGCGGTCCCTTGCTTCCATCGTTAGGCCTCCATAGAACATGCGCCCTAGTCAACCATGAACATCGCCACTAGGCTTTTGGTCGCAATCGTCCCGCTATTGCTCACGTTTTTGTTTGCTGCGCTCGTCTCAGGCCCTCTCAGTCTTGGTAGCGGCGGCGAGAAAGACATCTTCCTTGTTGTTCCGTTGTTGCTTTGGTCGGTGTTATTCCTCTGCTGTCATCTAGTGTTGTGGCGGCGGAGACTCGCTTTGGGTCGGTCAATTGCCTTGTCCGCCGGCTTTGCTACAGCACTTGTTTTCATAGTGCTGGTTGTCCTAGCCGTCGCTCTGCAGGTTTGGCGTTGAGGCCTAACGCTTCCAGCGGAACGTCACGACGGCGTTTTCTAAAGCGCCTCAACATGTTGCCGCAACGTAAGCGGCAACTCAGCGGCGTTCTTCCTTTGCGCGAACTGGTCAGGACAATGCGTCTCCAGTTCAACAATCTGGGGAGCGTGCGATGCAAACAATTCACTCGGCTGGATCGCCGCCATCGCCGGCGCCAATGCACTCAGTGTCGCGCAGTCGAGGCAGCCGTCTACTTTTCCTTGCGCCAATTCAACGAGCCCGCCGTTTCCACGCTGCCCGATTCCAGCGACACGTCCAGCCCGCGGCGCAACAGGTACTTGAGCGTCAACACCTGACCGGTGCCAATCAGCGACACGCCGTAACTCACAAACAGTCGCGGCGATAGCTGCTTGCCTACGGTGAAGGTCGATTCGCCCAGCGCACGGCTTTCGCCGATACCGGCCGAGTCCAGGCCCAGGCGCGTGCCCAATCGTTGCGCCAGCAGGTTGCTGCCGGCGCTCAAGGCCAGCGAACTGGCGTTGATCTGCTGCAATTGCGACCCACTGGCGGTGCTCAGCGGTCGGCCGATCATCAACCAGGACAGGGCTTCCGAGGTCGCCATCGCCGGGCTGGAGGTGATGGTCGTTTCCGGCGCCAGGGCCGAGCCACGCACGCGCACGCCCACCGTGACTTGCTCGAAATCGCGCTCGGCCAGAATATCGAGCGTCGGATTTTCAAACGCCGCATTGATGAAGCCCAGTCGGCCGCGCTTGATCTGCAAGGCGCGTCCGTAGGCGCTATAGGTGCCCGATACATTGAGCGTGCCGGTTACCTGCGCCACGCGGTCGGACCGGTCGCGCACGCGCAAGCTGCCGGTCAAGCCGCCGTCCAGACCGAAGCCGCGCAGCTTCACGTCGTCGCCCAGTTGCAGTGTCACATCGGAATCGAAGAACAAGGCGTTGGCCGTAGTGGGCACGCGCGGGTCCAGCACCACCACGTCGGGCGACACCGACACACTGTTGTCCAGGCGCTCCAGGTCGACGCGCGCCATCGGCACGCCAACCGTGCCGCGCACCTGCCAGATGCCTTCGTTGCGGCGAAGGCGCAGGTCGGGGCTCATCGTCGCCTGCAATTCTGGCGTGTCGGCAACGGTGATGTCCTTGCCACTGAGGTGCAGGTCCACGGGGCTGTTGTCGTCGCGCAGATTCAGGCTGCCATCCACCAGCAATCGTCCCTTGCCTGACTGCACGCTGCCTTCGATGCGCGCCTGGCCCCCGGGCTCGCCGCGCAGGGTGAATTCACCACCGGTCAGCACTACGCCTTGCGCCGGCAACTCCGCAGCAAAACGACTCAGACGGGCTTCGCCGCCGATGGCCGGTGAAGAAAGCGTGCCGGCGAACGTCAGGTTGCCGGTAAGTTGTCCGGCCGGCCCGGCCACGTCGGCGGAAAACAATTCGATCCATTGCAACTGCCGCATGTCGAAGCGCAGGTTGCCCTGCATCGGCGCAGCGCCTGACAGGCCATTGATGCGGACAGTGCCGGTGATGCTGCCACCTGCTTCCAATCCGGCCTGAAGATTGATCGTGAGTTGCGAGGCCTGCAATCGCGCATCGGCGCGCAGGTTGGAGAACGCCAGCACGATCTGCGGCGACTGCGGATCCAGGCGCAGGCCGCCGGACGCCGATGTCGCCACCAGGCCACCGGTCCACGTACCGGCCTTGTTGCTGACGAATTCGCCGTTGATATCGGCGCTACCGAAAGGCGCCAGGTTCAATGCCGTGTCGGTGAGCCAGGGCTCGACCAAGGCCCAAGGCAACTTGGTGCCCTGTACGCTGATGCGCGAGGCATTGGCCTGCGCGCACACGCGGCCATCGCCAGTTGCAGCCAGACAGGCGCGCTCCAGATCGATGGTGCCGGCGCCGTAACGCCAGGCCACGGGAGACTGCAGGTTCCATGCCGCAAAGCGCGGCGGCGCGAGGCGCAGTTGCAACAGTCGGCCACGCCATTGCTTGCCGTCCTGTTGAGCCGTTGCCTGCGCGCTGAATTCACCCGACTTGCCCGACAGATTGGCCTGAGCACGAAGCGCGGCCATGCTGCCTGTCAAATTGATCGTCGCGCGGTCGAAGGCCGTGCCGGACACTTCCAGCGCTGTCGCCGACAAGAGTAGGTCGCCGCCGTTGCCGGTAGCGGACAGCGTGCCTTTTGCAGACAAGGTCGCGGCCTTGAACGGAGCCCAGCTCAAGGCGCTTGCCTGCAAGTCGGCGGTGTAGCTCGGCGCGGCACGCGTGCCACGCACGATCACCGTGCCGCGCAAACGGCCGCTGGCATCGGGCCACAGGTCGTGCAGGTCGAAGGGCGCGAAGCGCGCTGTTACATCGATGCGATCGCCGATGCTGCCCACGGCAACCAGATGGCTGTCGCCGATGCGCAGGTCAATGTCGCCGGACGCCGAGGCATCGGCGAAATGCAGATCGGCATGGGCCTTCAAAGGCCGCTTTCGCAAGGTGCCGCGCAAATCACTGACCTTCGCATCGCCTTGCCAGTGGCCGGCCGCATCGCGCTGTGCGCGACCCGCAATGCGGCCGCTCACCGCGCCGGGGTAATCGGGAAACAGGTAGCCCGGATCGAAACCCGCCAGCGCGCTATCGAACACGATGCGCAGGTTTGGCTGCCAATGCCATTCGCCGGTGCCGCGCAGCGTGCCGCCGGGGGTGCGCGCCAACAGGGAATCGACCATCAGGCGATGCGGATCACCGCGACCGGCAACGGTCACTTTTGCCGACTCCTTGGCACGGTGCAGGTCCACTTCGCCATCCACTCGCCAGGAGCGCCACGGTCCGCGTATGCGCATCATGCCGCTGGCCGTGACGGGCGGTGTTTCCGCGCTGGCCACGACCGGCGTCAGTCGCAGCGCGCGCGTGCGCAGGCTCAAATTGAAATATGGATCGTCGCCACGCAGCGCGACCGCGCCGGTCACTGCGACCGCGCCTTGTTCCAGCTGCAGCGTCAGGGGCGAGAACGCAACGATGCCGTCATTCAATAGCAAATTCGACGGCGCCAGTTTGACCGCGATGCCATCACGCGCCAGCGAGCCGCGCAGGGTCGCCCGGCCACCGTCGCCCAACACATGCAAGTCCATCGCGACCGGCGCGGCGTCGGCCAGACCGGTCTGTTCGGGCAGCCATTGCGTGGTCACGGCATCAAGCTGCCACCGAGGCCGATTGTTGCCGCCGTCACGCAGAGCCAGTGTCAACGCGATCGGTGCCGGCGCCCGGCCAGCAATTGCGAATCCAAAATCATCCAGGTCGCCCCGCGCGGCGAAGGTCAGTCGTGCCGGCGGCGCGCCTGCTACAGCGGGAAAGACCAAGCGACCATCCAGGGTGCTGCGGAAATTTTCGGTCGGCAGGTAATCACCATGGACACGCAGCACGCCCCTGTCGCTTACCAGCACCATCTGCTTCATCTGCAAACGACCAGGGCCAACCAGCAGCGCGCCGTCGATGCGGCTGATGCGCGCCAACCGGTCCGGGCCGTGCATAACCTGCAGGCCACGCACTTTCAGCTCGCGTACGTTCACCGTCAGCGGCAGCTCCAGCGCTGGCAGGATGTCCGGCCAACGCGGCAGTTCAGTAGGCGAATCGTCTCGCGGAATCACCCACGTTGCACCTTCGATGGTGAGGGCGTTGATATCCAGGCGGCCCGACAGCAGCGGCCACAGGCCGTGATCGATGCGCAGGCGAGTGGCATCAAAACGATGCGCCTTGTACGCGTAGTGCAGGCCGCGGATTTCCAGCGGGCCCGACAGTGATCCTTCCAGCGATTGCCAACGCAAAGTCGAGCCGACGGGCAACACGGCAATGGCGCGCGCAAGCAACCAATCGCGGCCGCCAGTGCTGCGCAGCAGCCACGTGGACGACAGCAGGGCGACCAGCAGACCCACCGACAGGCCGATCAACACGATCTTCCATCGCCGCGACAGCGTCACAGGTCGGGCCCCACGCTGATGTGCAGGCGCAGGCCCGGGTCGGGTTCGCTGACGCCGCTGGCAATATCGATACGCACCGGGCCTATCGGCGACCGCCAGCGAAGGCCCGCACCGAAACCGACATGTGCATCGAAGTTTTTGTTGAAGGCATCGCCTGCATCGACGAAGACGGCCGCGCCCCAGACCGGGGTGAACATGTGTTCGAATTCCGCGCTGGCCACCACCAGGTGCTTGCCACCGAACAACTCGCCGTCCACCGTGCCGATTTCCTTGTAGCCAAAACCGCGCACGCTGTTGTCACCGCCCGCATAAAAGCGCAGCGACGGTGGCAGGTCAGTGAAATCATCCCCCAGCGTCGTGCCCAGTTCGCCGCGCAGCAACAGGCGATTGCTCGCACCAAACCCGCGAATCCAGCGGCCTTCGGCGCGCATCTGCAGGAAATCCGCCTGCGACCCCAATGCCGCGCTGCCGCCGCGCGCCTCCACGGTCAGGCCCAGCGCGCGACGCGGCGTGTTCACGTCATCGCTGCTCTTCCATTGGCCCCACATGGAAGGAAACACCACGGTGTAATAGTCGTGCTGGCCGGTGACGAAGGAATCGGCTCGCTCGCGTTTGTAGTTCAAGCCGGCCAGCAGGTTCCAGCCGCGCCAGCGTCCGCTGCGGTTCACCGCGACATCCGCCGTCTGCGTCGTGAGGTCCTGGACCTGTTCTTCCCGAAGGCTGGCCGAATATGTGAGCCAGCCATCCAGCCAGCGGAACGCCGGAATCCTGTACTGCGCGGTGAAGTTGCTTTTGAACTGCGCGATGTTCAGGTCGAGCAGCAGCTTGTGGCCGCGGTCGTTCAACCAGCGTCGTTCCAGGCGCGCGTTGATGCCCGCGCCACTGTCGGTGCCATAGCGCAGGCCAAGGTTGTAGGCGCTGCGCTTGGCCGGCACCAGCGTCACCGTCACCGGCACGATGTGATCGACGGCTTTTTCAGGTTCGGGCTGCAGGTTGATTCCGCTGAAGAAATCGGTGTCCAGCAGAGACTGCTGCAATTCAAGCAAGCGAAATTGGTCGAAGGCTTCGCCTGATTTCCACGGCACCAGCGGGTCCAACACGCCGGTACGTAGCTGTTGGCCTTCGAAGGTAACCGCGCCGAATTGATAGCGCTCGCCAGTGTTCCAGACCAGCGCGATGTCGGCGGCGTGTTCGGCGCGGCTCACTTCGACGCGATGGGTGCGCAATGCACCGTCGAAGTAACCGCGCTCGCCCAAGACGCGTGCAATCGCCTCCTTGTTGGCCTCGTACACGGCCGAGTGGAATACATCGCCCGGCCGCGGGCTGAAGTCGGCTACGCGCTTCGCCACCAGATCATCGTCGGCGCCGGGTGCGGACACGCCGACGTCCAGCAAGCGCACTCGCACCGGCTCGCCCAATACTACGATCAGGCGAACTGTCACCTTGTCGCCGTCGCGGACCACTTCCGGCGTAACCACCGCATCGTAATAACCGAAGGGCTCCAGCCCCTGCCGGACTTCATCGGGCGCCGCGCGCACCAGGTAAGACAGCCGCGTCTCGCTGACCCGCGCGCGCTGCTCGGCCGACATTCCTTCCAGCGACAGGTGCGCACGCACGTTCGCCGCCAGCTCGGCGTCGAGTCCGATCAGTTGCAGGGGTTGCAGGTCTGCGGCATGGGCCAGCGATGGCAACACGAGGAAAAGCAGCAGGACCCGTGGCAGCAGCGTGCGGGGCATGTGGACAGTTTAAGGGACGCGATGGAGGCGGGCCCCACCCGCACCTGAACGAGCATCCAAGCCAGAAATCGACTACGGCAGTGATCAAATGGCCATAGATGCCCGGCCGAGGGAGTTGACCTTTTGCGATGGCGCCATACACGGGGACGTCACCCACGGGGATGTCCATCGACAGGCCAGGACGCGACGAAACCAACGTCAGTGCGCTGGCCCCGATTGCATCGTCGCCGAATACGCACTCATGCGCCGGGTCGAGGCACAGGCTGTAGCGGATGGAATTCTTGCCATCGCTCATTTCGCGTTGTTCGGAGCGCGACCAATTTCCCGCGTTCATCCCAATACGGACCACGCTGCCCTCGGCGAAGGAAAGTGTTGTTCCAAAGCCCCTTCACCACGCAGCCTACGCCGTCATTCCCCCGAACTCGGTCTCCGCAGCCTCGGGCTTCCTCCAGACGCCCGGCCACCCGAAACGCCCTTGCCTCCAGCTAACACTTCCCCTTGCCGGGTGTGTAGAGGACTTGCACCTCCAAGCAGGTAAGCCCTGCCGCGCGGACAGAAAAAAAAGCCCCGCCGAAGCGGGGCCTTTCAGTTTGCGGAGCTTGCGATTCCCCGCCGCTTTGAACACCCGCACGGGTGTTCGAATACGGCGAAGTATTGCCGCAGCATAGCTGGGGTAATACTCAGAAATCCATGCCGCCCATGCCACCCATGCCGCCGCCACCGCCGTGGCCGCCACCCGCGGGTTCATCTTTCTTGGGCGCATCAGCCACCATGGCTTCGGTGGTGATCATCAGGCCGGCGATCGAGGCGGCGTTCTGCAATGCAGTACGCGTGACCTTGGTCGGGTCCAGGATGCCCATCTCGATCATGTCGCCGTACTCGCTGGTCGCGGCGTTGTAGCCGTAGCTGCCGGTACCGGTCTTGACCTGATTGAGCACTACCGACGGCTCTTCGCCGCAGTTGGTGACGATCTCGCGCAGCGGGGCTTCCATGGCGCGCAGGGCAATCACGATGCCGTGGTTCTGGTCTTCATTGGCGCCCTTGAGCGAACCAATCGCCGCCAGTGCACGCACCAGGGCCACGCCGCCGCCCGGGACCACGCCTTCTTCCACTGCGGCGCGGGTAGCGTGCAGGGCGTCTTCAACGCGGGCCTTCTTTTCCTTCATTTCAATCTCGGTCGAGGCACCGACCTTGATCACGGCCACGCCGCCGGCGAGCTTGGCAACACGCTCCTGCAGCTTTTCCTTGTCGTAGTCCGATGAGGTCTCTTCGATCTGCGCCTTGATCTGCTTGATCCGCGACTGGATGCCGTCGGCAGAGCCGACGCCGTCGATGATCGTGGTGTTTTCCTTGCTGACCTGGATCTTGCGGGCGCGGCCCAGATCCTTGATGGTCGCCTTGTCCAGGGACAGGCCGACTTCTTCCGAAATCACCGTGCCGCCGGTCAGGATGGCCATGTCTTCGAGCATCGCCTTGCGACGATCACCGAAGCCCGGCGCCTTGACGGCGCAGACCTTGACGATGCCGCGAATGGTGTTGACGACGAGCGTGGCGAGGGCTTCGCCTTCGACTTCTTCGGCCACGATCAGCAGCGGCTTGCCGGCCTTGGCGACGGCTTCGAGCACCGGCAGCAATTCGCGGACGTTGGAGATCTTCTTGTCGTGCAGCAGGATGAACGGGTCTTCCAGCTCGGCCGACATCGACTGCTGGTTATTGATGAAGTACGGCGACAGGTAGCCGCGATCGAACTGCATGCCTTCGACGACGTCGAGTTCATTGTCGAGACCGGAACCTTCTTCCACCGTGATCACGCCTTCCTTGCCGACCTTGTCCATGGCCTTGGCAATCAGCTCACCGATGTTGTGGTCGGAGTTGGCCGAGATCGAACCGACCTGGGCGATTTCCTTGGACGAGTTGCAGGGCTTGGAGATGGACTTGAGCTCGGCGACCGCGGCGATGACCGCCTTGTCGATACCGCGCTTGAGGTCCATCGGGTTCATGCCGGCGGCGACCGCCTTCATGCCCTCGCGGATCAGCGCCTGCGCCAGCACGGTGGCAGTGGTGGTGCCGTCACCGGCGATGTCGGAGGTCTTGGAAGCAACTTCCTTGACCATCTGCGCGCCCATGTTCTCGAACTTGTCGGCCAGCTCGATTTCCTTGGCG
>Ga0163144_10009162_pt1 | contig 21299 bp, 20 predicted proteins | sample OliLak19BULKMAT1_FD_123175 | JGI IMG/M metagenome (GOLD analysis project Ga0163144, IMG submission 123175) | Freshwater microbial mat bacterial communities from Lake Vanda, McMurdo Dry Valleys, Antarctica - Oligotrophic Lake LV.19.BULKMAT1 | ecosystem: Environmental > Aquatic > Freshwater >... | reverse complement strand
CGATCAGTCGTATTTGATGTAGGCAAAGCGGAGATCGGTTTCGGGCGTGCCCTCGAGCGCTGATGCTGGGTCCTGGCCCGGCCGCCAGCCGACGACCTCTTCGATTTTCTTGGCGAGTTCGAGGTCCATCATCGTGATGCCTTTCGCCGAATGGGTGGCAAGCCGCACCTCGACCCAAGCGTAGGACGCCGTGATGTCGGGATGGTGCCAAGCGGCTTCAGCGAGATGGCCAACCGCGTTGATGACCATCAGCGTCCCCTTCCAGCTATTGGTCTTGTAGGTGCGCCGGACAAATCCGTCTTCGAGACGCCACGACGGCAGGTGGGCCGACAGCCAAGTGGTGACCTCGGTATCGGGCAATGCAGTTGGACGGGTTGCCATATGAGCGATCCTCTGGTGTCTTTGGCGCGAGGGCCGTACTAGAAGCCGTACGGAAGGCTGAGTTCGTGGGAGCCAGATGGTGCCCGAAAACCACCCTGCTGTCTTCATAGCACAGGCTGAACATCTCTGAGACTTTGACGCTCCAACCATCGACCTTTGAGCCTCGAGACGATCGCCAACCATGGCCACCACCCGCCACCGCGACACGATAAAAGATGCGAGCCGCACCGGCGGTGCGGTCCAGAGTACGGCGACGGAGAGGGTGTCGGCGGCCAGCCAGCGCGTGACCGTTGAAGCTGCCGCGCGGTTGCATTTGGGGTTTATCGATCCAGATGGGTCGTTAGGCGGCGGTGCGGGTGAAGTTGGGCTAAGAGAAGCAAGGTCGGGGGAGGTTGCATCGGGGCAGCCGGAATGTGCCGAGGCAAGACCGGGCCGCCGGTTCGGGTCGATCGGCCTCGCCGTCGACCAGCCCGTCACGCGGCTGACGGTCCGCCGTTCCGATCATTTTTTCGCCTCGGGCCCCGAGGCCGATCGGGCCGTGGCCGCAGCGCGACGGTTTTCTTTGGCCTTTGCTGGTGGCGCGCCGTTCCGGGTCGATGTCGCCGAAGCCATCCCGTCCCACGCCGGGCTGGGCTCTGGTACACAGCTGGCCCTGGCGATCGGTACGGCGATCCTCCAGCTCATCGAGGCGGACTGCGAAACCCCAGCGGCGCCTGCAAACCATCTGCAACTCAGCGCAAAACTCGGCGCCATGGCCGAGCGCGGTGCAAGGTCGGCAATCGGCATTGCTTCGTTTACGGGCGGTGGCTTCATCATCGATGCCGGCAAGTCAGCGCGGCTTGAACTGGCCGCCGCCCCGCCAGCGGTGCTGATGCAGATCCCGTTTCCAGACGCGTGGCGCGCAATACTGATCATGGATAACGCCATCGAGGGCGTTCACGGTGACGCTGAAACCGCAGCCTTTGCAAGGTTGGCGCCGTTTGGATGCGACACGTCTGCGCGCATTGCTCATCTCGTGCTGATGCAACTGGCGCCGGCCCTCCACGAGGCCGACCTGCCGGCGTTCGGTGAGGCACTGACCGAAATTCAGGCGCGGGTCGGGGCGTATTTTGCGCCCGCGCAAGGCGGGTCGGCGTGGTCGAGCCCGTCGGTTGGCGCTTTGGCGAGGCGGCTCGAGGCCGATGGCGCAACCGGCATCGGCCAGAGTTCGTGGGGGCCAACCGGTTTTGCGTTCGTCTCGAACGAGGCCCACGCGGAAAACCTCTATCGGTCGCATCTCGAAGCGGCTAAAGCGCAAAAGCTCTCTCTGGCCATCGTTCGCGGGCGCAATACCGGCGCCTCGATCACGTGAAGCCACGAGAGCTGGGTACTGCGGAACCCGCGTCCGCCGTCTGATTGTTCGGCTGACTAACCCAAGCACATCAAAAATCGAAGCCGCCTTGGGAGACCCGATATGAGCACCGCCACACCTATCCTGCACATGCTGACGCCGCAAAAGCACATGAGCCCGTTCGACGTGAACATGGCTGCCGATGCTGGCTTCAAAGTCATTGTGCCATACGTCAACGTCCTGCCAGAAGAAGTAACCGCTCTGGTCCAGGACGCGATCTTTTCGAGGCCGCCGCAAGATGGCGTGCGCACCGGCATGTTCATCGGCGGCAAGGACGCGATCCTCGCCCTCGACATGATGGAAGCGGCAAAGAACGCCATGGTGCCGCCCTTCCAGGTGTCGGTGTTTGCCGACCCGGCCGGCTCGTTCACGACGGCAGCAGCGATGGTCGCGTGCGTCGAGCGCCAGCTGAAGCAGAAGTTCAACCGCACCCTCAAAGGTACGCGCATCGCGGTGTTTGGCGCGACTGGCGTCGTCGGCTTCGCGTCGTCGATCATTGCAGCCCTCGAAGGCGCTGATGTGCAACTCGTCGCCCACCGTGGCGTCGAACGCGTGATCAAGAGCGCGGAATTGTCCAAGGCGCGGTTCGGCGTGGATCTCGAAGCGGTCGATGGCGAAAGCGATGATCAGAAACGCGAAATCATTGCCAATGCCGAGGTGATTTTCGCAGCCGCTGCAGCCGGCGTGCGCGTCGTGTCGGCCGAGCACAAGGCGCTGGCCAAGAACTTGTTGATTGCCGCCGACGTGAACGCCGTGCCGCCGCCGGGCGTCGAGGGCATGGAGCTGTTCATGGACGGCGCACAGCTGCCGGGATGTTCGGCGCTTGGTATCGGGCCGTTGGCAATCGGCGACATCAAATACAAGACGGAATCGGGGCTGTTCAAACAGATGATCGCGTCCGATCAGCCGCTGCACCTCGATTTCCGGCATGCATTCGCGATGGCGCGCGAGCTTGTCGCCTAAGGACGTTGGTGCCGCCTCCAAACGACAAGGAACTTCGCTATGATGTCGCCGGACCAAAGCGTCAACGCACGTGCCGAGAAACTCGTCACGGCCATCGTCGCCGATGCTGGCGCACTGCGCTGCCGCGTCGGTATCGGGGCCGCAGGAGAGCGCATCATCGACATGGGCGCGAGCGTGCCGGGTTCGATCGAGGCGGGGCGGAGGCTGGCCGAGGTCTGCATGGGCGGCTACGGCAATGTGGCCGTCCACATGGCATCTGGCCTCGATGGCTGGCCGCTTGGCGTCACGGTGCATGCGCTGAACCCGGTCGTGGCCTGTCTCGCCAGCCAGTACGGCGGTTGGACGTTGAAGGACGACGCCAGCGGGTTCTTCGCCCTCGGTTCGGGACCGGCCCGGGCGCTGGCGCGCAAGGAGGCGTTGTTTGCCGAACTTGGGTATGCCGACCAGCATCATGCGGCGACGATCGTGATCGAGGGCGATGGCCCGCCACCAGCGGCCCTCTCGAAACAAATCGCCGCAGATTGCGGGATTTCGCCAGCAAGCCTTTCGGTCCTCTATGCGCCGACGGGCAGTCTCGCTGGCGGCGTGCAGATCGCCGCGCGGGTGCTCGAGGTCGGCCTGCACAAGGCGCACGAGTTGGGCTTCCCGCTGTCGGATATTATCGATGGCGTCGGTACCGCGCCAATTGCTCCGCCCATTCCCGATTTCATTCAGGCGATGGGGCGGACCAATGACGCGATTATATACGGTGGCCGCGTGCACTTGCATGTGACCGGGACGGACGCGGCGGCCGAAGCGCTGGCGACGCATCTGCCGAGCAGCGGATCGGCGGCCTACGGGCGGCCGTTTGCCGAGATTTTCGCCGAGGTCAACGGTGACTTTTATAAAATCGACGGCAAGCTGTTCTCACCGGCGATGGTGACAGTCAGCAACATCACGACCGGGCGGTCGTTCAAGGCGGGGGCCATTGCCGCCGATATCGTTGGCCGCAGTTTTGGGTAGGTCTACCAGATGACCTTGACGCCGAACCTTGGGAAGGCCGGATCATTGGTCACGATAGGAATATCTTCGATCAGAGCTTGGGCTGCCAGCATTCGGTCGAACGGGTCTTTGTGAGCATCCGGCAGCCTTCCCGCCACTCGGCAATGCGCGACAGAAATCGCAAGGGGCTCGAACCCGTTCCGCGCTATGACTTCATGGAAGCTCTCGCAAATTGGCTAGGCCGTCGGCAGTTTGCCAATCCGTACTTTCGTGCAAATTTCCCAGGCACTTACCGCGCTGACGACGATTAGCGCATCCTTATGTGAAATCGCGTTGCGTGCCGCTGCTGATAGTTTGGGTTGCTCCGAAAGCCACCACAGCAGCGTGTGGGTATCGAGCAGCGACCTCACGCAGAGCACTTGTCGTCATCAAGGCCGCATTCCTCGTCTGATAACGGCTCGAAGAACTCCGGCCCGACGACAAGCTGACCCTTCAACGAGCCGTAGCCACGGCGGCGCGCAGTCGCTTCATCGAAATCGGCTTCGGCGGGACTTGGGGTCAGTCGCACGAGACGGTCACCGGCCTCGATGACGATCTCCTCTCCGGCGAGCGCGCGCGTCACCAGAAGTGGTAGGTCCCGTTGGGCTTTTTCGAGTGTGATCGTTGCCATACTTCGAGTTTGCCAGATGTTGCGGTGATTGAACAGCCGAGACGGGCGTGAACTGCAGTACGTTGTTTTCACTGGCGATGGTAACGGTGTCGAAATTCCGCCAGGAGGTCGTGAGCGCGATCGCGGCGGACATTGTGGCGCGGAGCTTGGGGAGGACTGGTCGCGCGAAAGTCTTGTTAAACGTGCTTTAAGCTTGTGGGCACCCATCGCGTATGGAGTTCGCGTCAACCCAAGTTTCGGACTGATTGGGTGAGCGGAAATTCGGAAGCACCAACTGCGAGGCCGTGCTGCCATGCGATCGACTGTTATCGCCGCCCATACTGCCATCGTTGCCGCCATCGTAACCGTCGATCTGGTCGTCACCACCCGTTTCGCCCCACCCGCCGCTTTCGCAGCCAACCCCGCCCTCGCGACCGGCTGGAACGACACTCAGATTGCTTGGCGGTCGTATGAGGATGGGCTAGCTGAGGCCAAGCGGACCGGCAAGCCGGTGATGGTCGTCGTGCACACGACGTGGTGCCCGTACTGCAAGCAATATCAGACCCTGTTCAAAGACCCGCGCGTGGTGGCTGCCGCCAGTCGTCTTGTGCTGGTGATGGTCGACCGCGACCAGGATAAGGAGCTGAATGTCCGGCTTGGTCCGCCGGGGCAAACCTATATTCCCCGCACGCTGTTCTTGACGCCCGATGGCGCGCTGAGGGCCGATGTCGCCGTGCCGACGGCCGGACGCGAGCACCTCGTCGATTATTACGATCCCGATGAACTGCTGTCGCTGATGGCCAAGGCGGCCGAGCACAGCCCGGCGCCCAACTGAGCCGGCCTGATGAGCCGCCCCGATGCGCCATGTTGCGTTGGCTGGTTGGGCACGTCATATGTTGGGCTCATCACCCCTGGCGCGCTGGAGTCGCTTGGCCATGCAAATTGACCAAGACATTGAGCATCTTGCGGCTCTTATAGCCGCCAAAACCGGCCAAACGCCTGCGGTTGTGGTCCGCGAGGCCGTAGAAGAGCGGGCACGGATGGCGGGGGTTGTGGTGGGCGAACCGAAACGCCATCCCGACGAAATTCTGCGACGCATTAAAGAAATTTCCGACCGCTGCGCTGCTCTCCCAGTGCTCGATGACCGGACGCCGGATGAAATCATTGGCTATGATGAGTTAGGTGTCCCACGATGATCGTCATCGATGCCTCGGCACTGATTGCGATCCTCGAATTTGAATCGGAACGGGATGCGTTTGCCGAAACAATAGCCCGGGCAGATCGCTGCGTCGCCTCGGCTGTCACATTGCTTGAATCTGGAATGGTATTGCGTGGGAGACGTGGTCCCTCTGGGCTGGCGGCACTGGCCGACTTGATGTCCGAGAGCGCCATCGAAGTCGTTGCCTTCGATGCGGTCCAGGTGGAAATCGCGCTGACGGCGTTCGCCCGCTATGGCAAGGGCATCAACCCCCTAGCTCGCTTGAATTTAGGCGATTGTGCGTCGTATGCGCTGGCCAAGGCGCTGAACGCGCCGTTGTTGTACAAGGGCGGTGATTTTGCGGCGACGGACGTCGCAACAGTCATCTGAAAACCTTGGCCCGATCGGTCATCTGACAGGTATCGCAATCGCGATGGACACCCTTGGCGGCCACGGCCCTGCAGCGCGCGCAACACCGCCTCGCATCGTGTTGTTCGTCGACGAGCGCGGCGGGGACTGGCATGCGCGGCGGCTCAAGCGCGCGTTCGAGGCTCGCGGGGCAATTGTGACGGTCGCGTGCCTCAAGGCCTGCGCGTTCGATACCGCGCAGCCGACGGGGCTTGTGATTCCAGGCTTCGGGCCGGGGTTTGAGCCGGGTCACCAAGTTGCCGAATTGCCCGATGCCGTATTTGTGCGGTCGATCGGCGACGGCAGCCTCGAGCAGATCACGTTCCGGCTCGGCATCTTGCATGCGCTGGAAGCGTCGGGAGTGCGGGTGTGGAACGGCCCCCGGGCGATCGAGCGGTCGGTCGATAAATCGACGGCGACGTTCCTGTTCCAGCGCGCGGGGATCCCTGTTCCGGCGACTGTGACGACGGAGGGTCGCGACAGGGCTATGGCCGCCACGTCAATAGTCGGCTTGCCAGCCGTATCGAAGCCGATGTTTGGCGCCCAGGGCGTCGGCATCGTCCGGATCGATGACGCCGACGGCTTGCCAGCTGCCGATGATGTGGGCCATGTTTATCATATGCAAAGGTTGATCGAACCAGCACCGATTGGCGGTCGCGGCGATACGGGCAGGCGCGGCGGTAGCGGAGAAACCACCTACGTTGACTGGCGCGTGCTGGTCTCAGGCGGACGCGTCGTTGCGGCGATGGCGCGGCAATCGACCAGTTGGATCACCAATGTCCATCAAGGTGGCGCGCCGTCGGCCGTGACGCCTGATGCCGAGATGGCGCGGCTTGCGTTGGCGGCGGCCGCAGCGGTTGGCGCCGACTACGGCGGGGTCGACCTGATCCGCGATTGCGATCGGCGTTTGCTGGTGCTCGAAGTTAATTCTAATCCGGCGTGGCGCGGGCTCCAGTCGGTCGCCGGTGTCGACATTGCCGATGCATTGGCCCGCGACCTGCTTGCGGCGATCGGGGCAGGTGCGGTGAAAACCGCTGTGGCCGAGACGTCGTCGGCGTGGGGCGATCGCCCTGGTGGAGGTGCAACGTGAGCCAGCTCCCGCAATCGACAATCGAGGCCGCGTTCTTGGCGGCGTGCCGGGCGGAATTGGCCGCCCTCAAACCGGGCAATGTCCACGTTCACAGCGACGGCCATGGCATGACGGTCGCCACTTTCGAGGCCGCAGCCGTGGCGGCTGCCCCCCATCTTGCGGCGCGGGGCGCCAGCGTCGGCGCGCGAATCGAGGCCGCAACACGGGCTAGCGTCCAAGCGGTCGGCTGCAATGCCAACCTCGGCATCGTGCTGCTGTGCGCGCCGCTGGCCGCCGCCGCCGAGCATGGCGATGGGCATTTGCGCTTACGCGTGGCCGAGGTGCTCGACCACGTAACCGTGGCCGATGCCGCGGCGGCCTACCGGGCGATCGCGCTGGCCAACCCGGCCGGGCTCGGCACCGTGCCAGAGCAGGATGTCGCAAACGTCCCCTCGGTCACGCTGCTGGAAGCCATGGCACTGGCTTACGATCACGACCGCATCGCAGTGGCCTACGTCGACGATTTCCAGGACATTTTCGATTTCGCGTTGCCATGCTTGGCGACGGCGCGATTGTCGTCGGACGACGAGCCACTGGCGATCACAGTGCTGCATATGTCGCTGATGGCGAAATTCGCCGACAGCCATGTGGTGCGCAAACATGGCGCTCAAACGGCGGCGGAGCTTCAGGCTGAGGCCCATCGCCTGCGGACCGCCTATCTGCCGGCGGTCGACGCCGACGGTTTCGCCGAACTGATGCGCTTTGACGAAGACCTGAAGCGGCGAGGTCTCAATCCGGGCACGACCGCCGATCTCGTAGTTGCTGCTTTGTTCGCCGACGCGTTGATGGTGGCGGAGCGTGAAGCCCGTGGTCACGACAGCCATTGACTTGTCATCGGGGTGGCCCCTGATCAGACAGGCTAGCAGGACCTCAAACGATAGACAGTTCACGTGATCGGCCCACTTGATTCTGGATAGAGGGTTGGCGTACCACCGGCTCGGCTTAAGTAGCCGCTATCTGGCCAACCGGCTCGTCGCGTTCGCGTGGCAGACTGTCAACTGGGATAGCTTTCCGTAAAGCTGCACGCGAGGGTCACCAACGGAATAACCGTTGGGGCTCGGCGTGCGCATTTACATTCGACCCCTGGGAGAAAAACGCATGGCCTCGATTACGAAAGTTATGGTTGGCGAGTCGCTCGTCGGTGACGGCAACGAAGTTGCACACATCGATCTCATCATCGGTCCCCGCGGCTCGGCTGCCGAAGTTGCTTTCTGCAACAGCCTCACGAACAACAAGGACGGCTTCACGTCGCTCCTCGCCGTGATCGCCCCGAACCTCGCCTGTAAGCCAAACACGATCCTGTACAACAAGGTCACGATCAAGGACGCCCGTCAGGCCGTTCAGATGTTCGGACCAGCTCAGTACGGCGTCGCCAAGGCCGTTCAGGATTCGGTTGCCGAAGGCATCATCCCGGCCGCTGAAGCCGACGATCTCTACATCTGCGTCGGCGTCTTCATCCACTGGGATGCAGCCGACGATGCTAAGATCCAGGACTACAACTACCGCGCGACGAAGGAAGCGATCCAGCGCGCCGTGACCGGCAAGCCGACCGCCGCCGAAGCGACCGCTGCCCGTAACACGGCTTCGCATCCGTTCGCTGCCAAGACCTGAACACCGCTGAAGCCCGTCCCGCCCGTCGATGACAGGCAACCGATGAGCGCTGGCGAGCTTAAATTGCTCGCGAGCGTGCATTCGGGGCAATGGAAGGGCTGATGGTGCAATCTGTCAACGGCCGGTGACCTCATGCAGGTCGTCGGCCGTTAACGTTTGCGAGTGGAGCGCGGTTGCGACCAGCGCGCCAGCGATACCCGTGTGAGACAGTACCGTGAGGTCGCTCCGGTTGCGGACGCCGCCGGCGGCGTAAAGTGAGACTGGCTTGGCACTGATCGACCGTTTCGTGTTGGCGAGACGCGCACTTGCGGCAAGGCGGGCTAAGTCCGGGCCGCCCGCGCGTCCCACTTGTCCCAGCGTCATAACGACGACGCGGTCAGGCCAAAGGTCCGCGCGATCGAGCAAGTCGGCATTGCCAACGAACGTCTCGCCCCGGAAATCGAGCGACAGCACGGACGCCGAACGCTGCAGAGGGTTGAGCCCCGCAAGTGCCGCGACATCCCAGCCGCTCTCGCTGCCGAGAACCGGAACGATGTTCGTCTCAAACCAGCAGTCGCCGCACTCGGACGGGCCGGTGCCCCGGTCGAGCCACACGGTGGCGCCCGTAGCGGAGGTGATAGCCTCCGCCAACCCGGCGTTGGCGCCGCGGCCTTCGATGCCGTCGAGGTCGGCCACATAGATGACGGGGAACGGATGCAATGCCATAAGGCTGCGGGCGACATCGACGGGATCGGGCGAAGCGGCAATCGGTGATCGCAGCGGCTGATAGTTCGCCCGGTCGCCAGCCTCGGCTCGGACCGCCACACCGTGGCGCACGTCGATCACCGGGATCACCTGCACGATTTGCTCATCTTAAACGCGGCTCCTCGGCTTATCACACCATGCTCTATCGCAAACTCGGACGCACCGGCCTTGAGGTCTCGGTTCTTGGCCTTGGGACCATGACCTATGGCGAGCAAAACACCGAGTCCGAGGGCCACGCCCAGATGGACGCAGCGCTCGCTTATGGGATCAATTTTTTCGATACCGCCGAACTCTATTCGATACCGCCCCGGTCCGAAACCATGGGTTCGACCGAGCGCATCATCGGCTCGTGGCTCGCCTCGCGCAAATGCCGCGACAAGGTCATCATCGCAACCAAGGCCGTCGGCCGCACCGCGATGCCATGGTTCCGCGAGGGCGGCGTTCCAGCGCGCGTGACGTATGCGCAGCTTGCGACGGCTGTAGATGACAGCCTGGTGCGGTTACAAACTGACTATATCGATCTCTATCAGCTCCACTGGCCAGATCGCCCGACGCCATTCGGCGCCAACCCGACGCGCTATCGCCAGGCCGAATTCTCGGGCGAACCCGGCAAGGTCGGAGAACGCGGCGTCGTCGAAGGCCCAGATGGGCCGTTCGAGGCGCAGCTCGACGCGCTCGATCGCTTAGTCGCGGCCGGCAAGATCCGCCACATCGGTGTCTCGAACGAAAGCGCATGGGGCGTGATGCGCTTCCTGGCGGAATCAAACGCGCGCGGTCTGCCGCGCGTGCAGTCGATCCAGAATGCTTACAACCTGTTGAATCGCACCTTCGATACAGGGCTGGCCGAAATCGCCTTGCGCGAAGATGTCAGCCTGATCGCCTATTCGCCGCTCGGCCAGGGCTATCTGACCGGAAAATACCTTGACGGGGCGCGGCCTGTGGGCGCGAGGAACACGCTGTTCAATCGCGGCCAGCGCTATGAACTGCCCGGTACAGAAACGGCAATTCGCGCCTATCTTGAGATAGCGCGCAATGCTGGCCTCGATCCCTCGCAGCTCGCTATCCGTTTCGTGGCCGATCAGCCGTTCGTCACATCCGTTCTGATTGGCGCGACGACAATGGCCCAGCTCGAGATTGCCATGGCCTCCCTCGATGGTGCGCTTTCAGCCGACGTGGTAGCGGCCATCGACGCCGTCCATCAGCTGCATGGCAACCCGGCGCCATGAGGAAATCGTTGCCATGACCCGCGTGGCCGGCCTCGACATTGGTGGGGCAAACCTGAAGGTTGCGGTCGCCGAAAAAGGCGTTCTCACGGATGTGCGGCAAGTGCCGTGCGCTCTGTGGCGCGGCGTCGAACAACTCGAACTGGCGCTGAGCGAGGTGGCCGGTCTGATCGGCAAAGCCGACGACGTTCGCGTTACGATGACCGGCGAACTCGCCGACGTATTCCCGGATCGGTATACGGGGGTTGCCCGTATTGTGGAGGTAGTGGAGGCGCGGACCTGGGCGCATAGCGGCCCACAGCTCAGATTCTGGCGTGGTGGAGCCGCGCGCCTCGACGCCTCGTGGTGGTGCGCGGCCGAAGCCGTGGCGAACTATGCCGCTGTCGCCTCGGCAAATTTTCTGGCCACCACTGGCCTCGTCGCGACACGCTTGGCCGACACGAACGGCCACGATGGCGGCATGCTGATCGATATCGGCTCGACGACCACCGATATCGTGCCGTTTGCCTGTGGGTGGTCTAGCCCGTCGGGTCTGACCGATGCGGATCGGCTGCGGTCTGGTGAACTGGTCTACACTGGAGCGACGCGCACGCCGGTCCCAGCGGTCACAACGCGCGGGGTGTTTCAGGGGCATTGGCAAACGCTAGCCCGGGAGCCGTTCGCGCACATGGCCGATGTCTACCGCATCCTCGGCACGCTACCCGACGGCGTTGACCTGCACGCCACGGCCGATGGTCGAGGACGGACCGTTGCCGATAGCCGGGCGCGCCTTGCTCGCTGTTTTGGCCGCGACGACGATCTGAGCGAGGACGGCGCCACGGACGCCCAAGGAGAGGCTAACTGTGCCGCTTACTGGGAGGCCAGCGCACGCGCCATTGCCGAGGCTCAGATGCAATCGATCCTAGAGGGCTGCCATCAGGTGATCTCGAAAAGGCCAGCGTCTGCGCGCCTCGTCGTTTCGGCTGGTATTGGCGCTGTGCTCGCCACCGAGGCGGCCCGACGGCTTGGATCGCAATGCATTCCGTTCGCCGAGGTCATCGGCGTGACGGGGGATCTCGCCGGAATAGCTGGCTATTGCGCGCCAGCCGTCGCCTTGGCGTTGCTCGACGCCGACTGAGCGAAACGCTCAATTGGCCGCAACAGGCAGCGTGATCGCCCCGGAGCATGGCGGATTGCGGCGGCCGCCACGGTACGGCGTTGCATCGGGGTAGAACGTGCGGATGCCAGCCGCGCGCCGCACGAACACGGCCGTGAAATTGCGTCCATCGTCGGTTATCGGCAGCAAGCAGCCTTCGCTCTCGTTGCCGCCGGTGGGGTTGTCCACAAACGCCCGCGTCACGGTTTTGAGGATGTCCTCGCCCGATAGGGTCAGGCCGTAGCCCTTGCGCGCGTCACGCGCCATCGTGCCGTTGGCCGCCTTCATCTCGACGCCCATCGTATAAATGGTGCCAGGCACGATTTCATTCTGCTGGTAGTTGGCCAATCGGCAGGCTTCGCCGCTCTGCTGCAGTTGCAGGTATCGCCCATGGAAGTGCAGCCCGCCGATGCTCTCCCCGGACGGTTTCGGCTCGCCGCAGATGATGTGGTCGAACGCTTTGACGTCGAACCACGCTGCGGTCAGCTCATCGAGATAGGCATCGACCGTTGCTGCCGCCGACCGGTTGCCGAACACGCGGCCACCGGTGAAGCTGCGAATGCGCTCCAGGACAGCGGGATGGGCACGCATCATGGCCTTGAATTCGCGCGGCGCCACGACCTTGCCGGCCGGGCCGCAGGTCGCCATCAGCGCACGATCAAACGCGTCGAGTTTAGGCGGCGGTGGCGTGATGTCGGCGCGACCACCATAGGCTGCCGGCCGTGGGATCGGATTGTCGGTGTCGTCGAAAAACGGCAGGCATTGCCTGCTGGTTTGCGTGTCGCCGGGTGGTGCATCCTTGCTGATGTCCGGCCGCGTCCCCGGCAGCCCTGCGACCGCTGCGCCAAGTTTGCCGCACGACAGCGCGACCCACTTCGATGCGCCATCGACCGTGATCAGCACGTGGGTTGCGACGCTCTTGCGGTTGAGCCCGCTGGCCGCGAAGGACTGCCCGGGTGCCACCGTCACCGGCTCTCCGCCCCGGATCGCACGGGTCGCCTCGCATGCCGACGTGACGGTGAAGGTCTGCGGTGTGTCGAACGGCGCCTGGGCCCGCGCGCCAGACCGATCGCCGAATTGCGTGCCGACGAAATAGAACATCGTGATCGCAATCGCGGCCAGCAGCCAGACAATCGAGAACTGTTGCCGCCGTCCGAACCTGCCGCCCCGTCGAAACGTCATGCTGCGCTCCGTGGCCGTTCCCGGCGATCGTGTTTGGGTGTGAGGGTTAGGCGGTCGCTGCTGTCCGGGCAAGGCCGTGTCCGGGCAAGGCCGTGTCCGCGTTCAGGCGGGTTCACATAAAGACCGTGCTGAGCCGCCACCACTTGCCCGAAAATGCCACCTGGTCGAATGCGACGGGCCAAAACGATTGTCATGGGCGACGGCCATCCGGTACACGCTGCCCTACCACTAGGGCCGCACGAACGAGGCCCCCGCGCGGCACGACACCACCAAACACCCATCGGACGGGCGAGCATGACCGGCAGTAACGACGACACGTCCGATTCTAAGGCTACGAACCCCCAGCGTGCGCCAAAGCCGACTGGCAGTAAGCCACAACCAGCTGGCGGCAAGCCGCAACCAGCCCAACAGCCGAAAAAAGCTGCTCGCCCCGCTGGTGCGCCAGAGGCCCGATTGGTGCGCGGTTTCCGCGACATCGAGGCGGCCGAACTCCGCCGCCAGGAGGCGATGCTCGCAACTATCCGGCGCGTTTATGAAACCTACGGCTTCGAGCCACTTGAAACACCGGCATTCGAGTACACCGATGCGCTGGGCAAATTCCTGCCCGACCAGGACCGGCCGAACGCTGGCGTGTTCTCGCTGCAGGACGTTACGCCCCAGGACCGTGGCGAAGGGCGCAGCGATGGCGACGAGCCGTGGATGAGCCTGCGCTACGACCTCACCGCGCCGCTGGCGCGCTTCGTCGCCCAGAATTATGATCGGCTGCCAAAACCGTACCGTCGGTATGCCGTGGGTAACGTCTACCGCAACGAGAAGCCGGGACCCGGCCGCTACCGCCAGTTCATGCAGTTCGACGCCGATACTGTTGGCGCCGACAGCATCGCTGCAGATGCCGAAATGTGCATGTTGGCGGCCGATACGCTCGAAGCGCTGGGCATCAAGGGGAAGTTTGTCGTAAAAATCAGCAATCGAAAAGTCTTTGATGGACTTCGAGAGCGTCTGGGCTTGCTTGGCGCTGACCATAACGCTCAGTGGCTGACCGTTATGAGGGCGCTGGATAAGCAAGACAAATTCGACTGGCCAGAAATTGCAAAGCTGCTTGGGGATGGCAGAAAGGATGCAAGTGGCGATTTTACACCTGGAGCCCGTCTGTCCAGCGACCAGATTTTTGCGCTCCAAGCGTTCACACAAATTCGCCTAGCTCCGGGCCAGAGTGAAAGCATTCCGGAATTCTGGAGATCACAGCGCGACGAGTGGAGGGAATGGATCGGACAGACCGAAGCTGGACAATTAGGTCTTGATGAGTTTGAGCAGATTGCAAATATACTGTGCGCTTGCCGCAGCGATCTTGCGCGATTCAGCTTCGATGTGAGAGTAATTCGCGGCCTGGAATACTACACCGGCCCGGTGTTCGAGGCCGAGCTGACGTTCGAAGTCAAAGGCGACGACGGCCAGCCGGTTCGCTTCGGCTCGGTTGGCGGCGGCGGGCGCTATGACGACCTCATCGCCCGCTTTACCGGCGAACGCGTGCCCGCCACGGGTTTCTCCATCGGCGTCTCCCGACTACAGGCCGCGCTTGCGTTGATCGCCAAGGACGAGGCCCCGCGTGAGATCGGCCCTGTCGTGGTCCTCGTCATGGATAAGGCCGAACTGCCGCGCTATCAGGCGCTGACCAACACGCTCCGCCGCGCTGGCATTCGCGCGGAAATGTACCTCGGCTCGGCCGGCATGAAGGCGCAGATGAAGTACGCCGACCGCCGCAACGCTGCCGTCGTCGTCATCCAGGGTTCGAACGAACGCGAAGCGGGGCAGGTGCAACTCAAAGACCTGATCGAGGGCGAAAAAGCCGCCGCTGCATTCAAGGACAACGCCGAGTGGAAGGCCGCCCGCCCGGCTCAGATCACAGTAAGTGAGGCTGAAATGGTCGCCGAGGTCCAGCGCATCATCGCGCGATACGCTTGAGCTTCCACGCACGCCGCGAAACTATCCTTGCGCGCGACGCTTGAACCGGCGCGCGCGCCTTGCTACCCGCCGGTCATGATCGCCCGCATCCTCACCGCCGAATCGGCTCTGAGCTTCGACCAACTCGAAGCCCAGGCGCAGCGCATCCTCTCCGCGTTCGCCGCCAGCGGGCACGAAGCCGTTGCCCCGTCGGTCATACAACCCGCTGGCGTGTTCCTCGACGCCATCGGCGAGGCCCTGCGCGCGCGAACCTACGTGTTCACCGACCCCGGCGGCAGCGAATTGTGCTTGCGGCCCGATCTCACGGTGCCCGTGTGCCGCCTCCATCTGGAACGCGACCCATCCGGCTCGACCCATGCGCGCTACTGCTACAATGGCGCTGCCTTCCGCTATCAGCCAGCCAGCGCCGGTCCAGCCCATCCGCGCGAATTCCGCCAGGCCGGCATCGAGCAGATCGGCACCCGCCCCGGCGTCACGCCCGAGCGCGCCGACGCCGAATGCCTCGCCGCCGTGCTCGACGCGCTGGCAGCTGCTGGACTGCCGCCTGAGGCGGTCGACATCCGCTCGGGCGACCTCGCGCTCGCGCAGGCGATCCTCGCCGCCGTCGACATGCCGGCCCGTTGGCGCCGCCGCCTTGCCGGGCTCCATGGCCGGCCCGAGGCCTTCCGCGCTGAACTCGCCCGGTTGTCGACGATGCCGGGGTCGCAGGCGCAAGATCTCGGGCAACTCCTGGGCCCGCATGTCCGAGCTGACCTGTTGGACCGGCTGGCCGCGACGCATGACACGCGGACCGCGAAGGCGGACCAGATCGCGATCGTGGCGGGCCATCTCGAAGCCTGCTCGCTCGATCCTATCGGCGTGCGGACCCTCGATGACCTTGCTCAATCGCTGGCAGCGCTCGCCCGCGACGCCGTGGCACGTCCACTAGACCCGGAGGCCACCGCCGTGATCGAGCGCTATGCCGGTATCACGTGTCGTCTGGCCGATCTCCCTACGGCGTTGAGCCGTCTCGCCGCCGACACGGGGGTTGCGATAGGCCCGGCCATTGCCTCGGTCGAGCGCCGGGTCGCCGCGCTGGAGACCGCCGATGTCGATGTCGGGCGGATTTCGTTTTGCGGCGAGTTCGGCCGCTCGCTCGCTTATTATACGGGCTTCGTCTTCGAGATCGGCGTTCCAGACCTGCCGCAGTCGAGCCCGATTGCCGGCGGCGGGCGCTATGATGGCCTGATGCGCGCGTGCGGCGCCCGCTGCGACGTGCCAGCCGTTGGCGCGGCGATCCATACCGAGCGCCTCCTGTCGGCGCTTGCCGGAGGCACCGCGCCATGACCGAGAACATGACCCGAGACACGAGTGCCGCCGCCGTGCCTCTTGAACCTCCCCAAGACGACCAAGCCACCGGGCGCGTCGTGCTGGCCGTTCCGTCCAAGGGGCGGCTGATGGACGACAGCCTCGCCGCACTGGCTGAGGCTGGCCTGACTGTCCGCCGCCCGGCCAATGTGCGCGGTTACCGTGGCAGTTGCGACGAGGTGCCCGAAATCGAGGTCGCGTTCGTGTCCGCCTCCGAGATCGCCCGACACGTGCTGACCGGCTCGGCGCACTTCGGTATCACGGGCGAAGATCTGGTCCGCGAGTACGGCTCCGACGACGAGACCCGCGCTGAGATTATCCGACCGCTCGGTTTCGGCCATGCCGACGTCGTGGTCGCCGTGCCGAACTTCTGGATCGACATCGCAACGATGGCCGATCTCGACCGGCTGGCCGACGTGTTCCGCGCCCGCTACGGCCGCCCGCTGCGGGTTGCAACCAAGTATCTGAACCTGACCCGCCGCCATTTCGCCGCCCACGGTGTTTCGGATTACCGTCTTGTTGAGAGCACGGGCGCAACCGAAGGCGCGCCGGCCGCGGGCACCGCCGACCTCATCGTCGACATAACGTCGACGGGCGAAACATTGCGCGCCAACGGCCTTCGCATCCTGGCCGATGGCGTGATCTTGCGGTCGGAGGCGAACTTGTTTCGCTCGCGCTCGGCCCCCGCAAGTTTTGCGATCGGCGCGATCTCGGGCGAAATCATCCGCCGTTTAACACAGCGGGCCTGACCGCTCGGACGATCGCAGCCGAATGCCAGTATTGTCCGTTTCCCTGCGGAACGTTCTCCAACCCAGTGCGTTGAACCCGCAACTTGGTTGGAAAAAGGACGTCTCCCATGTTCTTGCGTATTGACAAACTTCAGGTCGAACTTCCAGCGCCCAAACGCGCCAATCCGAATGAAGCTGCGGCGCTGCAAGAGTTGCTCGGCGGCAAATACGGAGAGATGTCGACGCTCGGGAACTATATGTTTCAAAGCTTCAATTTCCGCAGCAAAGCCAAATTGCGCCCGTTCTACTCGCTCGTTGCGAGTATTACGGCAGAGGAGCTGGGACACGTCGAACTCGTCAGTAACGGCGTTGCGATGGTGAACAACGGTCCAGACACGAAAAACGGCGACGCTGAAGATGGTGGCGACATCTCAGGTGCACCGTTTGCCGATATGAAGGACATCCGGCTTGCGGCAGCATTCTTATCGAACGGTGGCGGATCAACGCCGGTCAATAGTAATGGGGCATCCTGGAACAACGATTTCGTAACGACAACTGGAAACGTCGTCGTCGATCTCCTGCACAATTTCCACCTCGAATGCGGCGCACGGCTTCACAAGCTGCGCGTTTATGAAACGCTGACGGACCCGACTGCGCGCGAAGTGTGTGGCTATCTACTTGTGCGCGGTTCTGTACACGCGCACGCCTATGGTCTGGCGTTGAAAAACATCACCGGCGTCGATATCGAAAAAATGCTGCCCACGCCGAACATTCCATTGGGCAATATTCCCGAATGCCAGAAATATCTCGACGAAGGCTCGCACCGGCGCCTCTATACCTTCAGCCCGGGCGACTACAAAGAAATCGCGGGCATCTGGGGTAATGGCGAGACCGCCCTGGCTGGCGATCCGCCGGGTGAACTCGAAGTCGTCGAGGGCGCGCCAGACGGTGGAAAAATCCACCAGCTCACCGGCGTGCCGTCCGCGTTCACACCCGATTACGCACCAGAAGAAATGTTCGAGATCGCCTCGAAACTCTACAAAAAATCACGCTGAGCGCCGTTGCCCAGTTGGATTATCCAGCGCGAATGCCCCTCGCAGGGTCGCACCTCCACGTCCGCATTCGTGATCATCACGTTATTCGCTAACATTGAAAGTCACCCATGGCGTCTATCAACAAACTAAAGTTAGGTATCCTTGCAATGGTGATTGGTCTCAATCCCGCCAAAGCATTTGCGGCGCCCGCCGCTACGGTTATTGATGGGAAATATCAAATCGAAACCTTGGCGACGCTCGACCATCCCTGGTCGATCGCCGCCCTGCCTGATGGCCGGTTGCTGCTGACCGAAAAGCCCGGCCGTTTGCGGATGTTTGCTGACGGCAAATTATCCGAGCCGATTTCCGGGATGCCGGCGGTTGCATATCGCGAGCAAGGCGGTCTGCTGGCCGTGGCCGTTGATCCGGCGTTTGCGGAAAACAAGTATATTTATTTGTCGTTCGCACAAGCGGCGGAGCAGCAACCCACTGACGCGAAAGAGACGATCGACAAGCGGCTCGGCGAAAATCAAAAAGTCGACGATGTTACGCTCAAGGGTCTCGCCGTGGCACGGGCGCGTCTGGACGATGGCAAACTCAATGACCTGACGGTCATCTGGCAGCAGGTACCAAAGACCATCGGCCGTGGATATTTCGGCGGGCAACTGGCGTTCGCGAAAGACGGTACCTTGATGATCACGTCCGGCGATCGTCAGCAATTCGAGCCCGCGCAGGATCTGATGTCGAATATCGGAAAAATAGTCCGGATCAATTCGGACGGCTCACTTCCATCCGGAAATGCGTTCCCTGATCGTCAAGACGCCAGGGGCGACATCTGGTCGTTTGGCCATCGCAATCCACTCGGCATCTTGCTCGACCGCGCAACCGATACGTTATGGTCACACGAGATGGGCCCGAAGGGTGGCGACGAAGTCAATCTGATAAAGCAGGGCGCCAATTACGGTTGGCCGAAGACGAGCGAGGGTGTGCACTACAACGACGCCGCTATCCCAAAGCATGCCACGGACCGCGACATCAACCGCCCGGCCCTCGCGTGGGTACCCGCAATTTCGCCAGCCGGTTTCGCGATGTACACTGGCGACGCGTTCCCTGCATGGCGCGGTAAGGCGCTGATTGGTGGTCTGTCGGCGAAAGCTCTTGTCGTCGTTTCGCTAGACGCTGCCAACAATAAAGCTGTCGAAGTCGAGCGCATCACTATGGATCGCCGCATTCGCGATGTGATGGTTGCCGATGACGGTACGCTGTATCTGATCGGCGATGCACCAGATGGTGCCCTGCTCAAAATGACGCCGGTCAAAGCCGAGCGCGGCGCCAGTAACTGATCCTATTAGTTGCTGCATGACATCAAGGCCCATTCGAGCTTCACGCGGGATGGGCCTTTTTCACATCGAGCCGCACGACCATCACAGCGATGGCTGAGCGATCTCAAACGACACCCGGCAGGGTCAAATCGGCCTCGCGTAATGCGCCAGCTTTCTGCGCGGCTTCGAGGGCAGCGGCGAGGTCTTCACGTGCCTTCTCGGCTTGACGCTGTCGGTCCCACAGGCCGGCATAGAGACCCCCCTTGGCGATCAGTTCGGAGTGCGTGCCGCGTTCGACGATCTCACCCTTATCGAGCACGATGATCTGATCGGCGTGGATGATGGTCGACAGGCGGTGGGCGATGACCAATGTCGTGCGATCCTTGGCCACCCGGTCGAGTGCCGACTGGATCTCACGCTCGGTGTGGCTGTCGAGCGCGCTGGTCGCCTCGTCGAGGATTAGGATAGGCGGCCCTTTCAGGATCGTGCGAGCGATCGCGATGCGTTGCTTTTCGCCGCCGGACAACTTCAAGCCCCGCTCGCCAACCATCGACTTGTAACCGTCCGGCATCGTCCTGATGAAGCCATCGATCTGGGCCAATTGTGCCGCCTCTTCGATGTCGGCATCGCTGGCGTCGGGACGGCCGTAGCGGATGTTGTAGAGGATCGTGTCGTTGAACAGCACGGTGTCTTGCGGCACCACGCCGATGGCCGCCCGGACGGAGGCCTGCGTCACGTCGCGGATGTCGTGTCCATCGATCGTCACCCGGCCAGCGCTGATGTCATAGAACCGGAACAAGATCCGCGAGATTGTCGACTTGCCCGCGCCTGATGGCCCGACGATCGCAACCATTTGGCCAGCCGGGACCTCGAACGACACCGATTTCAGGATCGGCCGGGCGGGATCGTAGGCAAAACTCACGTTCTCGAACTTGATCGCGCCTTTTGACGCAGTCAGGGGCGGCGCGCCGGGTTTGTCTGTAACTTCTGGGGCTTCTTCCACCAGGGCGAACATCGTCTCGAGATCGACGAGGCCTTGCTTGATTTCGCGGTAAACCATGCCGAGGAAGTTGAGTGGGATCGACAGCTGGATCATCAGCGCGTTGATCATGACGAAGTCGCCGACCGTCAGCGTGCCGTTGATTACGCCGCGCGCCGACAGCACCATCGCGACCGTCATGCCGACCGTGAAGATCAGCGCTTGGCCAAAGTTCAAGAGGCCGAGCGAGTAGTAGGTTTTGACACTCGCTTCTTCATAGCGGCGCATGGAGCTATCGAAGCGCTTGGCTTCGAGGCCCTCGTTCCCGAAATACTTGACCGTCTCGTAGTTCAACAAGCTGTCGACGGCCTTGGTATTGGCGTCGTTGTCGCTGTCGTTCATCTCGCGGCGAATCTGGATGCGCCATTCGCTCGCGACGAAGGTGAACCACATGTAGGCGGCAATGGTCGCCAGCACGATCAACACGTAGACGAAGCTGAAATACCAAATCAGCAATCCGCATACGAGGATCACCTCAAGTGCAGTCGGCGTCAGCTGAAGGACGCCCATGCGCAGGATCAATTCGACGCCGCGGTTGCCGCGCTCGATGACCCGCGACAGCCCGCCCGTGCGGCGCTCCAAGTGAAACCGCAATGACAGTTTATGGAGATGCTGGAACGTGCGGTTGTTGAGTTGGCGCGCGGCGTTCTGCCCAACGCGGGTGAACAACACGTCGCGGATCTGGTTGAGGCCGGCCATCACCACGCGGGCGAGACCGTAGGCCAGGATGAGCGAAATTACGACCGTGGCGGCAACTTTGGCCGGATCGGTCACGCCACGCGTCAAAGCATCGGTGGCTTCCTTGAAAAACACCGGAACGGCGACGGTGACGATTTTTGCGACGACGAGCACCGCGAACGCGGCGACGACATT
>Ga0163144_10009161_pt1 | contig 21299 bp, 39 predicted proteins | sample OliLak19BULKMAT1_FD_123175 | JGI IMG/M metagenome (GOLD analysis project Ga0163144, IMG submission 123175) | Freshwater microbial mat bacterial communities from Lake Vanda, McMurdo Dry Valleys, Antarctica - Oligotrophic Lake LV.19.BULKMAT1 | ecosystem: Environmental > Aquatic > Freshwater >... | reverse complement strand
GCATATTCTTTCTTAGCTAAGTCCATATCGATATAACAATACCGACCATAAGTACAGGTTCCGCTATTAATATAAGTCACAGATTCTTTTTCGTATATTTTAGGCATGTGTGAGTGACCACAGATAATGACATCATATTTATCTTTAGCATATTGAATTGCTACTCTTTCAAATCTTTCATTTTCTTTTGAAGTAGAATAATATGCGCTTTCAATTTGCTCTGTGAACCACTTATAAATGCTAATCATACCTAGTTTTAAAAACAATCCGCCAAAAATATTTACATGTAGTTGATTGTGGGCTTCATCAAATTGGTGACCATGAATGAAGCAATATCTTTTATTCTCATATGTAATACGAAACTTTTCGATACCTCCAAATTTTTCTCCAACAAGATCATGGTTACCAAACACGTATAAGTATTTATCTTTTTTAAAACGTTTAGTTATAGTTGCGTGGTTAATATTAGCTAATTTAAAAATATCAGCATCTTCGCCATAGGCCATACTAATTTCATAAATATCGCCTAATAAAATTATACGATCAAAATTATTTTCTAAATAAAATAGAAATGCAGCAAAATCATGATCGGAATGACCTAGCTGATGAGTATCCTTATCGTATCCAATATGAAGATCTGATATAACGGCAATTTTCATATACTAATTGCCCCCTTAATCTTATTAAGTTCTGTTTTTAATTCATCTAGTGAATTAAATTTATTTAAGTCGAATAAACGACTATTAAAACCTAGTATTGTAGCCATTTTTATATTTTCAATACGATCATCTAAAAATTCACATGACTGAAAGCTTGGATTTTCCATTATAAAGCTTTGAAAAAATAGTTTTTGAGGTTTAAAACTACCGACCTCAAAACTCAAATGGTTTATGGTATTTTTAAATAAAGACTCATGTTTATTTCTTAAAAATTCAGCATGCTCAACGCCCATATTACTTAAGAAGGCTACAGGATGCTCTATCAAAATTTCTTCTACAAAATCCAGCATAATTGCGTTAGGCGTTACAATTTTATTCCATTCATATAAAAACTCTTCAGCTGATATACTTGGAAATTTTTCATGTAAATACCAATCAATACGAGCACAACCTAGGTAATTGAGATGTTCAACACGTGCCATTAAATGGATTGATTCTTTTAAATCTTTTACGCAACGCCATTCAATTAGCTTATTTAAAAAGTAATTTATATTAACATTAAATAATACATTACCAAGATCGAAAGCAATTGGCGTGTTACCAGGAAGCATATGTGTGTAATTATAGGTGTTCATGTAAATATTTTATTTCTTTCTTTTCAATATAATTTGGTATTTCATATTTCATTGTTTTATTAATTTCATCTACAGAGTATTTCTGCATTAATTCTATCTGGCTCAAATCAAAACCCAAACCGTATTCTCTAGTAAAGTTAGCATTTAATAAGCTTTCAATATCTTGCATTTGTGGAGTTATTAATAATTTTTTTCCAGAATAAATGGCATCAGAAATCACACTTGTTTCGCCACAACATATTATCGTATCGCAATTATTTAATTTTTCTCTGTATTCAGATTCTGACAACTCGAACTGTTTTGCAGTATCAAAGCTATAATCTGAACAATATAAGATTTTTTTAAGAACATCATACCTAGCCATATCATTTATAATAGCTAAATTTCCAGGTTTGTTTTCAGATTTATAATGATAAGGTCTGATTAATTCGTATCCAGGTATAATTTCATTTGAAGGAATAATATCTGCAAATGGAGAATATATAAATATACGATTAGGTTTTATAAAATGCCGAGAATAATTTTTCTTTTCATGATTTGATTGATGTAAATATATAAAGTTATTCATGCTCCAATTTACACCGTCCATCAAATGCATAGGGCTACAATACCAAAGTTCACACCCAACTTTATTTGCAATTAAAGCTGATATAGGTTCATAATCTGATATGATTAGATCAGGTTCAAAATCAATAACATCCAGTAGAAACTTTCTCACCAAATCAAAATTAGTATGTGGAAAGAATTCACGATGGTCTAAGAATTCTTTTAACTTCCATGTATGACGGATATTTGATTTATTATATTTTAATGCATCTAGTGTCCAGTCAATATGTTTAAATGATTGAGATGATTTGCAATAAGATGCTAATTTAATTTCGTGATGTGGTAAATGGTTAAGTATTCGGCGCGCCTGAGAGTCACCACCAATACGGTCACTGGATGAATATAATATTTTCATAGAATAATATTAGATATAATATATTCGTTATATTTTTTTTCGAACTGTTCTGCCCACTGTTCTTGGGAATATCTTATGTATTTATCATGCTCAAAATATATGTTGTTTACAAATTTCTGTTTAAAACTTACAAAATCATCATGAGAAAAATTTTTAAAAATATTCATCATGCATATCCAATACTCACCATTATTTTTACATTGTTTGTTAACAACGCTAAAATCAATAAATGTATTTTTAGCATTTAATTTTAAAAACTGTTTTCCTGTCATAATTATTCTATAATTTCTTTAATAAGATATGATTTTTTAGCTTCATCTAAGTTTAAACAATCTAGCAAAAATATTTTTTTTAGTGTACTTTTATTATGTGTATTAATAAATTTATTACGTGTATTAATAAAACTGTTGGTTTCATGGTAAATGTAAGTATAAATTTCTTGAGTCATAGCATTCAGCAGTTTAAGATTCAAATCTCCAACTCTGATAATATTCATAAACTGCCAAAGTGAGCAGGGTAGTGTATGAGTATCTATGTTTAATTCATTTAAGCATTTGTTTAAAACTTTATTTTCTTTAAATGAAACCAAAGTAAGATTTTCATTATTTAAAATAGCCTCAATGAAAGTTTTAATATCTTTATTATCATAATTTTCACATTTAATATATTCTTTTTCTAAAAAATCATTTACAGAATATGTTACTTCTATGATTTTCATTATTAATCTTCAAAAGAAATGTCTTTTAATACATCTCTCACACTAGTAATAAATGGTTTAGCTTGTTTAATAAAAAGGTCTTTAGTCATTCTTGTATCGGCATCTGCCCTGTGTGCCTTCTCTGATTTAACGCCATAAGCTTTTACTAATTTACCAAGATTATAATATTTTCTACGCTTACCAAGAAGTACGTCAATGAAAAGAGCTATTGATTTAGTGTCGATTAACTGTTTATTGTGGCCAGTTTTAAATGGGAATGTATCAATCAGTCCATGACGCATCCACATACTTTCTAAATGTTCATAATCAAAAATAGCATTCTGTGCAACTAAAACGCGATCATTAATTGTTACATCATCATTAGCTATCCAATTTTCAATTTCGGTTAATGCAACTAATGGATCTAAGTATTTTTCTTTGCCAACTTTGGTCATATGTAAAATATCTTCACGAGTATGACCATTTATAGAGAGTGCTTCATCCTGAATTGTTTCTGGCTTTGTGGCACGTATTAACCAAGTCCTTTGTTCCTCTTCTACTGGGCCTATTTCTGTAAATCTCATTCTAATCATTGATAGTTCAATTACCTCATGATCAGTAGGACTAAATCCAGTTGTCTCAGTATCTGCTACGTATAATATATATCCTTCTTGAATCATTTTTATCTTATCCTTTTTAATAATATAAAGTTTTTATTTTTTACTATTTATATTTGCTATAATTTAATTATTATATAATTTTATTCTATTCTATTATATTTTTAATTAACATTTCGTTTTTAATTTTTAAAATTAATATTATTAATTTTCTACGATCTAGCTTATCATCTTCGCCATATAAAGTAAACACCTCAATCATATTTTTTAATTCTTTTTTATTTAACAACTCTATAGACCTAATAATATCTGTATCCGACATTTTTTCAAGGCCAATATTTATAAATATATTAGAGTTAATCACTCTCATATATCTTATTATTATCTAGCTTATGGTAATCATAATTTCATACATGATTACACCTAGTGTAAAGTTGGTATATTTATCGTATTATACGTTGAATCATACCATCTGAACAGAGTTTTTTGCAAACACTTTTTAACTTACATTTATTTTGCAAATATATATTAAATCCATATATAAATAAATCATCGCAATGAGTAAATGATTTATTAAAATCCTTTAATCCTCCGATAATATTATAAACACCAAGTGTCATAAAAACCTTGCTCTTACTTTCTAATTCATAAACAAGGTCAATACAGCAAGCGTTATAGTTTGGGTTTATAATATGTGTGTTGAGATAATATCCAGGATAACAAGGGTAATAAACTCTTATCTCAACATTATTATCTTTATAAAATAATGTTTCATCAAGATCATTAAGATCAGCTGCCATCACCTTCCGTATTGTGGCGATTTTCTTTTGAAATTTTATTCAAATGTAATGATATTAATTCAGCTACGGCTCGTGAAACAGGAATTTCAACACATGACCCTGAAGAATTCATAAACTTAATCATAGATACATCTTTGTTTATATTGGTAATTCCATCATATATAATCATTTCATAACCCTTTTAATTTCTTGTTTAATTTTATTTACTGATTTGTGTCCAGATTTAAAACAATATAAAAGCAATTGAATACCCTCAAGAGAGTTCATAAAATTAATTTCTTTTCGAGTAAAGTTAACACTGCGCAATATCAGTTCTATTTTATTATTTTTTAATATTTCAAAACTTTGGCTGCCGTTTTTCATTATTACATTTTTTATACGTACAATATCTTGCTTTATATAATCTTCTTCTTTAAAAAATTCATTATCGCCCTTAATTGAGTTGGGGCCAAAGAATTTCTGTTCAGGATTGGTATTATTACTAAAAAACTCTTCTTCGTCTGTTAAATATTTTTGCATTGATATTCCTTTCATTTACAAGCTGAGTTTGCTGCAATAGTTCCTGAAATTGCAGCTGCCATAATTCCTGTGAAATTTGCACTTTCGCCAGCTACGAATAATCCAGGTATCTCTGTTTCGAGGTTATCTGCAATACGAATTTGTGATGCAAGAGGTGTGATGGTTGGGCTGTGAAAATTAGCCTTGTTAGTTAGTACTGGGAAAAGATCTGTAAGATCATTAATTGTTTTAACTAACCAGTCATACTCTGGAAGTTGAGAAATAGTTGCCTGCCCTTTTAAGATCGCACGAACTTTTTCTTTGCCTATTCTATCATTATTTAAAAGGTAGGCTAGTTTAGCAAGGCGATCAGTTTCTTTGACGCCACGACCCTCATCTACCTGTATGTTACCAATAATTTGAAATGACACCTTGTCTGTATGCCAACGAGCCTCATTGCCACGGAAAGCTGAAATTACAAGGTCTGCATGATCCTCTGGTAATATAGTTCCGTTGTAATTAAATGGTCCAATTGTAAGATCTTCACGAGTTAATAAACAATGTGATTTATTAAAATCTTTTAAATTACTAGCTTGTGTCTCAACTGTAATTCCAAAATTTGCAATATCATCTTTAATTGTTATTCCGAATTTTTTATATATATGAGTAGCAAATTTCCATCCAGAACGTCCGACATTAAATATAATTTTTTTAGAAAAAACAATTCCTTCCTGTGTTTCAATATTAAATCCACCTTTTATTTTTGTAATATCATACACTTCATTATTGAAACTCATCGTTATATTTTTTGCATCCTCAATAGATGGCGTTATGTTTTTAGAAAGTTGATGGATACTTTCAGGCTTCCATTGAATGTAATCATTTGTTGTTAATTCAAATCCTAAATTTTGAATTTTTGTTTTTATGCCAGATGATGGTAAACGGTCTTTAATCACCTTCATTGGTCCGGCTTCTGAAAAATGTTTCAGCACAAATTTCTCTGCTGCTTTTACTTTGCGTCCGTCAATATAGTCTAGCAGCTGATTAGAATCATTTATATATAGTCTACCTGAACTACTAGGAAGACATCCAAGGTAGCCTTCTAAGAAGCGTTTTCTTTTGGCAGGTGCTGATGATGTGTCAAAAATTAAAGTCTTTGTTTTTTTAAAAGATTCTGCAATTTTTAATGCGGAAAAAACGCCACTTGGGCCTGCACCGATAATTGTTAGATCATACTTTTCAATTTTTTCCATGTTATCCTATATAAAGTTAGAAGTTTAATCTTCGCAAATACATATAACATCAGTTTATCTTTTGATAATATTTTTTAAAAATTCCCATTAACTCTTAAAATATTATGTTGTTTATAGAGTTTATTAGAAGGTATTCCAGCTACTTGTGCCTCTTCTTTTTAAGAATACTAAAATCATTACAACGCTGAGTATTAGTTGGTTTCTTTATATTTAGCTTTAGCTACTCTTGGTCTTCTTGTTTTATTTTTTAGTCATTCATTATATTGTTTTGAAATAATGTTCCGTTACAATCTAAAATATTATTATTTTTAAAAAATTCATTAATCTTTCTTGCAGCATCGGCTTCAGTTGCAAACCTGCCAAGATGCACTTCTTTTCCTTTATAATGAGTCCTGGCTCTCCAAGGAAAACCAACTCTGTTTTTACAATAACCAACCCCTAAATATTGGGATGATGATTTTAATAATGATTTTTTACGCACGTTAATTGAGTGCTTATCTTTTCTTTCCTGAGTATATGATATCTTTAATGATTTAGAAATATTTTGCTTATTTTCTGCAGTTCTGATTTTACCTGTATTAGATTTGCCAATTTTTTCGCGAGTTTCTTTAGAAACATTCCTTCCTAAACTACCATCGCCACCCTTTGTAATATTATAACCTGCATGTTTGTTTGTAGAGTCATAAAGTGATATCCATAAAATTTCGGCCTGTAATAAATTTCTAAAGCTAGATAAACGATCAATGATTTCTATTTTGAAATTTCCAATACCATATTTCCTAATGGCTTTGTGTAAATAGAATCCTTTACCATTCTTTGCAGATTTTTTATGTTCATACCATCTTTTATTTAAACCGCTTGATGTATAGCCAATATACAATTTGTTATTTTTAATATTTGTAATTTTATATATTAAAAACTTTTTCTCTTTCATATTAATCTAAATTTAAAATATCATCACGTACTAATTGCATAGGAAAAGCTGGTCCTGGATCAAATTTTCTTCCAGGACTAACGAAATCATGACCAACAACGTCGATAATTTTATATTTTTCTAATAAAGCTCTACCAATATCTGCAACTATATTAATTTCTTCTGTTGAATATTTTGCCCAATATGTCCAATTTTTCGGAGCAAAACCACCAGCATGCTTCGCTTCTACAGCATCTGTTACTGGCCATTTTTTACCATAAGTTGTTTTTAAAGATCCGTCAGTCTGTTTAATTAAAGGTCCGGGATTGCTAATTTCAATACCAACGCTGAAAGCATTACATGCTCCTCTACCTTTATAGCTACTCTCACCAGCATGACTTCCAGCTATATTGCAAGGAAGCATTTGTGTAACTTGATAGCGCCCATTTACTCCATCAATACAAAAATGAGCAAAAAACTTAGTATGCAATTGACTAGATACTAATGCATTTAAGGTATCTGTGACAGCATAATGTACAATCAATATTTCAGGCTTCATTATTTTATTAAATTTAGTTTGTTGAACTTTATGTATTAATTCAACTTTATTTGGAGAATCATTACGAATTTGCAACAAGTGTTTTTCATCAATTTTAAACATATTTTCCTTTTCAATGGTCATATCAATATGTTCTATAATGCACAAAAGAAAAAGGATCCGGGATTTCTCCCAGATCCTTTTAAATTATCACCAACCTTCTTATAAAAACCGTAACTTTAATTACAGCGCAATGAAGAGCAAAACTACTCATTCAACCTTATTCTGTTAACTGCTTGTAACTTCTCGACAATTTTATTATATTATAAAAATTAACTTTTAGGCTATTTTAAATTAGCACTGTTATTATTTTTATTATAAATCAGATATGTTCTTATTTTATCTGTAAACGCAAATCTTTATGACATTGATTACATATATCAATTATATTTTTAATATCTTCTTCAAATAAAACAATCTCAGAGAACATACCATAACGCGATTTGTAACCAAATATATATTTAATACCGATTTTCAAACGTTTCCAAAAAGAACCGTTATCACTCAAATTTACTGATAGATAAACCTCACTATCATCTGGGAACCAGCTTATTGAGGCAGAGTGTTCTTGTGAACCGCAGTGGCATTGAATAATATAACTTTTTGATTCGTTTTCTTTTACTTTAATTTTTTTAAATACTGACATGCGTTATTTTTTATTTCTTTCTTTCTTTATTCTTCTTCTTGATTTTCCTGAAACATAACAACTTTGATACGCGATTCTGATGAAGCGGCTTTTACAAAAACACCATTAGCGCGAGCTTTATTCATTATTTTATCTCGACCATTGAGAAGAATATCAACAACCCATTTATCAGTGCAAAGATTCGCAACTTCCTCTATTTTATCACAAGCTTTTAAATATTCATTCATAAAAATCCTTAGTTATTTGCATCTTCAAGTTTACGAGCCGCTTCATGCAGTTGTGCAGCAATATCTTTAAGGAGTTCTGATAATTCAATATTACCACACCCCCTAGCTAAAGCAGACATTTCCCACATTTCATCGGCAGCTATTCTGTAGTCTATAGATTTAGTTTTTTTCAAGCCATCCCCATAAAAAAAGTTAAATAACCGAAAATATTAAATACTGGTTACAATGTAATGTTATTTTATTGACTACTACTAGATTGTTTCGTAAAGATTTCCCAATCTGTGTACTCTCCGGTAGCCTTATCTATAAATCCCCAACGATGTTTTTCTTGACCAGATTTACTTCCACTAACAAATAGTGTCCATACTGAAGGAGTAATTAAATCAATTCTATGAAATTTGTCTGCCGGAATAAAATTAAAACAACCAGATGATAAGATTCTTGTTTTAATTTCATGTGTTTTCATATCTCTATATTCTTCTTGGTATGAACCTTTTAATATAATAGAGAAACTAAAGTTCCATTCGTGATTATGAATGGTATGACTATCTGCGTCAGAAGAATGAAATTTATGAATATAAATACTTGGCAACCATTTCATTTTTTTAGGCTTTCTAAAGATATAGTATCTGGTTAAATATTTAGAACCATCTGACCTATAAATAGTTCTTGATTGTAATTTATTTAAAAACTTATAAATCATCTTACTCATAATATTCCTTTAATTTAAAACATGTGCTTCACGCATACTAAAACCAATTGACTTTTTAATCTTATCTTCAACTTCACATCCATTAGCAGCAGCAAAAACATCAGCTAGAGTTACAGGTTTTTCAAAGATCATATCTGGTTTATTTTTATTTTTAATTTTTGAATAAGCAATATTAGCTTCTTCTACTGATAGGTGGGAAACTTCAATGATCGCACTCAATCTGCCGCTTCGTTTATAAGCCGCATCAATTTCTAATTTTTTAATATTTGTAGTAGCTATAATATGCAAATCTAGATTGTCTGACATAAAACCATCAGTTAAATTTAATATATTAGATACGAGATTTTCATTATTATGTTTACGATCAGCTAAAATTGAGTCAGCATCTTCAACTAAAAGAACAATTTTATGACCACATGATTTTAGTAAGCAAAAAATATCATTGATATCATATTTACTAAAGACAGCAGGTTGTATTAATACGAACGAAACATCTTTGATATCATTAATAAGTGACTTTAATAAAAACGACTTACCACTACCAGGATCGCCATGAAGTATAGTCAGCCTTCCTGTTGGTTTTTTACTTTTAATATTCTTAACTACTTTATACCACTGTTCTAAAACAGCTTTAGAATAATTTTGTTTACTTAGTTTATAATTTGATTTTGCAGCCCCAATATTACTTAATGCTAATCCTGATGATGTATTTGTAATATTATAAATGTAATTTTTCTTTTCAGTTCTATTAAAATTATCTTTAAGAAAATCAGTTATAACTTTCATTTTATTATCATTAAATGAATTTAACTCATAATTAAATGTTGTTTTAGAGTTAGAATCTTTTACAAATATAAAACATGATTCATTATCATAAATTAAATATGATTTATCATCATCTCGCTTATTAACAATAACTTTAAATTTATTATCTTTAACAAAGGTTATTAGCTTATCAAATAACATATCACTTTTTTCTCCAACCTCTAACTGGTTTAGTTTATTAGATGTACTATATTCTAAACAATATGTTAATTCATGTTTTAATGCTATATTGCTAAATAAATTACATCGATTAATAAACTGTTCCCCACAAATAGCTTCTGACGTTATATAATCTTGCCATTTCTTTTGTTTCATTTAATTTTTAAGCTCCCGTTTATTTATTATATTATAAAGCAATTTATTACTGGGTCTATAAATAGCCCAAATTTTTCTTCTAGGTGTACGTTTCAGTTCTGTTACCAAATTACGTTCTGCTACCATGACAGAGTTGCCAATTATTGTCCAATCAGAATCTGTATGAGTTCTAATAAAGAATGAATGATAATGTAAAGCATTATAATTATCCCATTTAGCTCTTCCCAATATAAATATAATATCACCTGGTTCGACATTATAAAAATTAAAGTAAGTTTTAATTTTATCTGTATCGCCTATTTGCGGTCCATTATTTTCTTCTCTAATGATTTTTTGAAATAAATCAGGGTATAAATCGAAAAATGTAATAACATCTATTATTCTTCTTTTATCCAAAGTCTTATCATCTGCAACTAATTGTGATGATATTGTTTTAGATAAAGAGTTTTGTTCATCAACCCTAATGCCTTTTTTATTATATTTAAACCACCAATTACCGCCCATACGATCAAAGCTATCAACGATAAAATCGATACATACTTGTGGAGGTAAAGGGTTGCCATCGTTATCTTGGGAGTAATAGATGTTACCATTGTGGTAATATCTTCCTTTCCCCTTTCTCCAAGCAGTTTTCCATAAAGGTCTTAACTCGCCATCTTGTTGACCAACCTCTTTTCTTGGCTCATCAAACGGTATTTTTTCTTTAACCATCTGATCTAACACGGAAAATAATGCAGATAGAAGCTCATCCCTGTTTGGTAAAGCAGAAGTAATATTTATTTCATGTATATATACAGTTTTATCTATATTTTCAATTTTAACCTGTTCACTTTTAAATATGGATGTGTTTTGCTTTACTATAATTATATATACAAAAACTATTAAAAGTATAGAAAATAAAACACACGTAATAATTTTTGTTCTTTTTATCATTCTATTATATTCTTAATCATTGTGTTGTTTAATTCTCTATCTATAAATTTAAAGCATTTATTTTCATTTATAGAATTTTTAATTTTTATTATTGTATATTTATAACTTTTTGTATGTAGTTTATTAAAACTTTTTACCAAAATTTTGCATGCCGAAAGCTTATCTTTTTTATAATTATCATTAAAAAGATTTAAAATGTGTTTAGATGCTGGAAGCATGTTACCAGTTGATAATACCCTAACAATATCACATGCTATAAAAATATAAGCTTTATTTATGTCATTTGTTACTAACAAATTAGAAGACAATTTCTGTACTACCCACATTACTTTGCAATATCCTTAATAATATTATTATTTAATAATTTCTTTTATTATAATCTCATCACATGTCATATTTTTATATATAGGCCAAATATTAAATTCTGGACCAACAGCCTGAATCTTACAATTATTACATATGAATACAGGTATTTCAGGTTTGTGTTTAAACTTTAAAAATGGTTGCCAATAACAATTAAGTGTCCAGTCATGATTCAAAACATTCCTTAAGTTATAATATCTTTAATTATAAAATCATTATCTGAAAGAAATTTTTCATTTATATCATTTGCCGGGATAATGCCAACCTCTTTAACTTCAAATATAACAATTTCTAAACATAAATTACTGACCTGAAAAGTGTTGGTTTGTTGAAGCAGTCTTAGATGAGATTTTACATCTTGTAAACGAGTGTATATCTTACCTTGGTTTGAATAGACTGGATAAACACCTCCTGAAGAAAATTTATTTGTTTTTTTATTTCGTATTTTATAAATCACTCTTGCCTTAAGTTATAATATCTTTAATATTTTTTAATGTTATAATTTGATCGCATGTCTCATAATCATAGCATAAAGGAATTGTTATATTATCAAAGTATAAAGGAATTTGTATCAATTTATCATTCCAATTAAATAAAGCTAAAATATTACAAATTTTACAGACTAAAATTTCAGTTTTTTGTAAATTTTCATCTTTAATCTCAGATTGAATAGGTGTTTCACTTAATGGTTGTAAGTTGTCAATGCTTTGTTGGTAACTAAAACTATATGAGTAATCATATAATTGAAATATGTGAGTCCTTAATTTTTCATTTGCAAAACATAAAGTTTCATACCCTTCAATTTCATTTAATAATTTATACATTTTTAATACCAGCCACTATATATCTAATATACGGCTGATCATCATCCTCGATTTTTTTTTGTATTCGAGATCTTATTAAATTATCAATTAATTTAACGACAACAAAACGCTCATTATAATAAACATTTAACACTCCAGGATAGAATATAATTTGTCTTGATATTTTTTCTGATAACTTTCTTGTATTAATCAAAGTGCCCCTTAAAAGTATGAGTTTGGATAGAACTTACTTGAATATTTTAAAAGTATTAATTCCGTCAGAACTTAGCTGAATATTTCTTCCAAATTTAGTTATATGTTCAGCGATTATTAAACCGTAAGGCAACGTAGCCATAGTTAAAGCATGTGTTGCTGTTCTTGCAACTAACGCTGGCATGTTAGCTACACAATAATGACGAATACCATCTACATCAAATATCGGGTCGTCATGAGTAGTTACTCGTGATGTCTCTACACACCCGCCTTCATCAATTGAAACGTCAACAATCAAAGAATTATGTTTCATATATTTTAAATGATCTTTTTTAATTACTTTAAAATTATTACCAAGTGTTGCTCCAATTACTAAATCGGCTTCTTTTAATTGATTTATAAGGTTTTCTTCATTAGAATATAATGCTTGAATTTTGTTATTAAATCGTTTATCTAGTTTTATTAAACGCTCTAAATTAATATCAAGAATAGTTACATTTGCACCAAGACCTACTGCTGACTCTGCTGCATTCTTCCCAACCGTGCCTCCACCTAAAATTAAAACATTAGCTTTTTTAATGCCTGCTAAACTAGAAAGCAAAATACCATTACCACCATTACTTGATTCTAAATATTGTGACCCCTTTTGAATCGCCAATTTACCAGCAATAGCCGACATTGGTTCGAGACAAGGGCGCTTTTTACCAGATTTAATTTCTTCGTAAGGAGCTGCTATAACGCCAGAGTTTGTAATAGCTTCACGTAACTCATTATTAGCTGGAGACCAAGCGTGAATATATGTAAACAATACCTGTTTGTTTAAATATTTGAACTCAGAGTTTATTGGCTCTTTAATTTTCACCACCATATCAGAGCTGTAAGCTTCGGAAGCAGTATCAACTATTCTAGCCCCAGCTAAAATATAATCTTCATCAGAAAATCCTGATAATAAACCAGCCATCTTCTCTACGCAAACATTTACGCTAGGTATCTTTAAATATTCTCTAACACAATTAGGAGTTAATCCAACACGACCTTCACGATTTTTAATTTCTTTTGGTACACCGATTTGCATATTTTTTTAATTCCTTATTCTATAATTTCTTTTATTAAAAACTCTTCTTCTGATACAATTTCATATAAGTATTCATAATTTTGAAAATACTTTTGTATAGTTTCTCGAAATTTAATTTCTTTTACTGATTCCTTGAAAGCATCTACTTGCTTACTTGTTACTTTTAACATGTTATGATTTAAAGCATAATAATAATTATCTTTTACTGCAATAATAAATTGAATAAATTCGCCAATATCAGTAATTGAATGTTTAAGCCCATCACATTTAGCAAAAATATAATACATTATAATACATTTCTAAGTTCTTTATAAAATATTTCAGGGCTGTTACAACTCAAACCGCTTTGAGATAGATCATTCAATTCGACAACTAACCATCGTCCGTCCTGGGTCTCTGCTACATCAATAACAAAACCATTAGCATTCTCCTTCACAATATTCACTACGTCTTGTAACCATTCTTTTGGAACATCATTAATATCTGGCACAATACCCATTTCTTCTAGCTCTTCTAAATGGCTAGACCAATAATATGCTCCACAAAGAATTTTATCTTTATAACAAAAAAACCTAAACTCTTTCGTTATTGGTAGTCCATTGAATGCAACGGTATATGTTACAAGAGGAACGTATTCTCGAACAATAATTTTTTGATATGTTAATAATGAATCTTGAAATAATTTACTTTCAATAGCTATAGCTTCTCGCTTATCTTTTGCAAACATATGCGTGTTCCACAGAAACTTCTTAGAGTTGGTTTCACCTTTTAAAACAAATGGTCCTTTTTCTGGAATGTACTCAATTTTGAACCATGTTTTAAATGTATATTTTTCAAGATCGTAATACCAATTCTGTAAGTCAGCTATATATAAATGATCAGCATAACTATTAATTAATTTACTGTTTTTGAACTTCAGATCTTCTTCTAGCTCTTTATAAAATGGTAAAGCTGAGAATCTTGGTATCACTAAGCTATTATCTGGAACAGCCATTCTGGATTTTACACAGTTGAAATATTTATGTGCAGACTCAGCTTCTTGGCGCCAATCAACATCATCACGATAATAAATTATTGTATTCATTCTATAACACCATTAATTATCATTTTATCTTCCTCTTTGATAAATACATAAACTAAGATTTTTCTATTTCAATTAGATTGTTTTCTTCTTTATTTAGCAATTTCCTAATAACATCAATTGATATATCATTTTTAACTTTAATATATATAAATATTTTCTCTTGCATCCTGCCAATACTTACAAACGAAATGCCAGCTAAAGTCAGCTTGTTCCGTATATTTTTTACATGTTCAATTACGTTAGTCATTTACAATACTCGTTTAATCCACACAGAATTAATCTTTTATTTATGTGAAGTTTACATGCTAACACAATAGCCTTATCATTGCAAGTGGTACATTCAACTTGTTCCTGAAAACAGCAGCCTGTATTATTTTCTATAAAGATAGGATTTGACCAGGTGTGTGAGTCATATTGTTCATTTGAAATTATATCAAATTTTTGATTATTAGAGAATATTATTGTCCCAATAACATTTAAATCCGGCATTATATCATATTCAAAATCTTCAATTTCATGTTCACACTTACATTTATCTAAAAATGATTTTAATACCAAATTAATTGGCTCAATAGATATTTTATATTTCATATGTTACTTACATCTACAAGATTTACAAGCACCACTATTGCCACAATTAGTTTTACAACTATTCCTGCAATTAGTTTTACAACTATTACATGATTTTTTTACATAACAAGGAGTGCCCTTATAGTAAGGTTTTGGAGCATAGAATATACAAAGCTGTTGCCAATAGAGGTCTAAAATCTTAACCGTTATTGCTGGTGGACCAAATTTATTTTTTTCTACTGCCGCCAAACCATGACTAACAAATACAACGACATCAGCAAGATCTCGATTAGTATGTTCGAGAAAAGAACGTGTAACAAGAACTCTTCTATTACTATTATGAACATCTATCACATAGTTAGGGTTCTCAGCAACAACTGTGTCAAACTGATAACCGTCATAACTCTCAGTTATAAATAATTGCTTCTGTATGTAACTTTTAGTTTTGGCACTAATGTCATTATTAATAAATATAATTGCTGGTGGTACTATGTAAGCAGCCATGGATAACCTTGAATAGTTAACTTACTCTAGTGGAATATCTTCACCATCATAATCAGTTTCATCTTCAAAAGAATCATCAGCAGATTGTTCATCTTGTTTTTTACGAGCAGAAAATGGTAATGTCTTATGATCACTATCAACTGCCATCCATCGATTATTATCACAAAGATAAGCTATATCATCTTTATTTAAATCATGAACCTTAACCTCTCCAGCACCAGTAAAATCCATATTACGAAGAATCTCATGACATAATGTAACATCTTCCTGGGTTACTGCAAAAGCAACCTCTAAATCTCCAATGCCTCTATCTAAACGATCTCGTTCAGCTCTCATTTTTTCAAGAGTTGTGCGGTAATCATTAAATTTTTTCACTGATTTATCACGCATCTTCTCAACTTCTTTACGTGAATGTTTACCGTAAAGATCAGATTGCCGTTTTTTAGCTATCTTATTAAGAATGAATTTACGTTCAGATTTTTTTATACTATTAGTCATGTTATTATATGCTTTTATGCGTATACCTGGTAAGTATTCGATTTTACTTATAATTATCCTTTGCCCATGATCCGCCAAGAAGCACAAAGCTAGTCTTGCTGATTAGTCTCTTAATATTATTTGATTTACAAAATTTACACTCAGTTAACTTCTCATCTTTAACCGATTGTTCAGCCTCCCATTCTTTTTTGCAATCTTGACATTCATATGGATAAATCATTAGTGCTCCAGCTTAAGTTTGTTTTCCCTAATATAACTTCGTAATAATCTTAATGAATTATGGCTTAATCCTGTTTGCGTCATAACTTGATAAGCCGCTAATACATTTGTAAATTTTTGTTTATTTGATGCTTTTAATTCATTTGAACTTAATACATCATTAAGAACTGTCATGTGCCAACGTTCAAGATTATTAATTCTTTCATCTTGGATTAACTCAACTAAAGTTAATTTCATTTTTTCAAGCTCTTTATCAACGAAGATTTTATCTAATTTTTTCTTAATATTTTGAGTCATTCTATAATACTCTTAACTATATATTCTTTACAAGTTAAGAAACCTTTCACATGTGGTATGATAATTGTTTGTGGTTTTATTTTAAGTTTAAATGGATATCGGCCTCGTAAATTACATTCAGAACATCTATAAATACAGTCGAAATTATCATTTTTTTCGAAAATCCAATTATGATTTGTAATCCTTAATGGCTTTATAATAAAGCCTTTATATTCATAAGTTAATGCGTGAGATCCTGTTTTTAAACAATGAAAAATTTTACTAATTACATAGAAAGAATTCCTTATATTATATTTTCGTGCAAAATAACCATCTAATTCTGGTACGTTAACCCAGTGGTGATTAGGGTAAATTTCTGAAAGATCAATGTTTTTATATAAATCAATGTTTTGAAAAATTTCTTTCTCTAACTGATCAGGTATACCTGAACAATCGCATTGTATAATTTTATCAATTAATTCCATTATTTAACCGTCACACACTGTAGCACCGCAAAACGAAAATGTCAAAATCTAAGATATACTACAGTGATGCTGTTAATAATTCATTGACACTCGATAAAACTTCTTCATTTGAATAAAGATCGTTAATCATTGTAGTTTTTTCTCCGCGCAATAATGAACCGTAGGTCCACCAAAATGTTTTCTCCCTTCGATTCATAATGTCTAAATTACACGAATATCCAGATCCATATAAGCTAAACATTCCAGCTACCCATGATTTCTTCTCTTTGCTTTCACAATAACCCCTTGATTTAGTAGCTGCTAAAGTCATTGCATGAAAACATCGCTTAGTACTCATTAAATCCGTTCCTGTTATCGCAGAACGAGAATATCCCAATTGGCTGTAAGCTTTATTGTTAATTTGAACTTGACCAGAACACCAAGCTTTACACTTGTATCTAGAAATTTTTAATACTGGGTCCCAGATTAATTTGCAGTCTCCAGCACCACTGATAACACCCATATGAACGTCCCCCTTGAATCCGCTCTCCTCTCTAGCAAATGTTAGTAAAGCAGATACTAATGATAATCTATCCCAATGCCATGTAGAATTATATTTGCACTGAGACCTGCATTCTAAATCACCTTCAGAACAAAAAGAAATGCAAACATCTCTAGACCTTTCATTTGAAACTTCAGATATCGCTTGTGCTATAACTGCATAGCGAATTAATATTTCATTTTTAGACTCGCGCCTTAAAAATGATTGCTCGAAAGCCATGTGTTCAGCAATACCAACATCAGTAGATGATAAGGCTAATTCATATTTCCGATTAATAAATATTTTTCGATCAAATTTCGGTAACTCACACTCTAATTCTGAATAACAAATCGGCGTTTCTTGACAAGATTTATCACATATATCCATCGGTACATATGACTGATTTGTTTCAGCTGGCATAATTGTAAGCATTGTACTTAAAACTATTTTAGCAAATTGGTTTATCATAATTATCTCCTTGTAGTATTATGTGTTCTATTATCCCACCATACAGTAGGAACGATAAAACTAAGCCTACCCGAAATAGAGTAGCTTTTCAAACATAATTTTTATTATTTTTTATAGTCAGATTGACATGGTGCAAAATCTTCGTCACACCAAATATAAATTTCTTTACCTTTTAATACATCATCTTCTATAACTTTTAATTCCATGTAAGATTTATCTATCTCTTTTTCACTTGCTGTTAATTCAACACCATGCTTTCTATATTCAAAAATTACTTTTAGACCAACACTATATACCAGCTCTACAACCATCAATCTTGATTCGCATTTTTCTTTTAATGTTTCCGCTAAACGAATGGCATCAACAGCATTATCAACACTTGGTAAACCCTTACCATCCATATATACAAAATATCTTATATTTATATTTTCGTTTTTATTACGATCACGATAAGATGTTTTTCTATCCTGCTGCCTATCACCAGGCTTTCCAGCATGTCTCTTTTCTTCTGGCTTATCCCATTTTTGCCAAGGTTTTTTCTTCTTACCAGTTTTTTTAACTTCTTCCCTACGAGGATTAGGCTTGACTGTCTTATCTTTTTTACCACGATCTTTTGCTTGTTTTTGTTTTGTTTGCTGGCGTTTAATTCCCATGAATCCTTTAAGTAATTATATTCTCAATATTATTATTGTTTATTATATAGTTTAGTAATTCACCGTATGATTTATTAATTCTTATATCATTATTAATATAATTAAATACCTTCTCACTTAAATTTTTAAAATCACTCGCATTCATATTTTCTAATATCTTTTTACCAAATAATTTGCTTAAAGGTTTTATTTCATTGTAACAACTCATATTAAATGAACTTGTATTATTTATAAATCGCATACCATTATTTAATATAAAACCCGTCTTGAAACTCTTCGTCTTACAACCATATATATTATATAATATCTTTGAAAGGTTTTGCTCCGTTGTTTTATCATTAAAAGGATTTTCAACGTGCCAAATAATTGAACCAAAAAATAAAACCTCTATTATATTAATATTATTTGTTTCAAGAGAATTTCTCATATCTTCATATATATCTCATAATTACCAATATATGATCACTCGACAATTTTACGAATCATCCACTCGTCATATGTTAATCTTCTTTGATCATAAGTAAGAACACGATCAGAGTCAGTTATACCTACCATGTAATCATACTCTTCTCTGGATATTATAGTTTTTAGATCATCAATTAGAACAACATTGCTAAATCCCTCAAATATAGTATTATGGATATAATGATGACTTAAAATTTCGCTTATTGGACAATCATGTATGCTATCTAATGCACTATTAGTTCTACTCGTTATTTCACTTTGATTTCCAAAATATTTTAAACTTAGTAAGTGACGGTTCCACCAGAAACTTACTAATTCTAAAACTAATTCTTCTGAAAAATAATGCGGGGCAAATATATTAATGTAACGATAATCTCCTGACGAATCTACTGTAAGTTCATGCCTAATATTTTTCATTTAATACTCCAATCAGGATTATCCATAGATGAAGCCGTCCTTACAAATAAACACGCAGCTTTATTGCAATCTATATTAAGTTTATCACACATATCAATTATTTTATCCTCATTAATTGGTAAACCAAGCTCTCGAAGCTTTCTCTCCACATGCCTGTCAATAGGAAATGCTTTTAGTTTTAAACCGTCTCGATTAAATAATGATAAAACTTTAGAATACCCAATAGGTTTGCAAATTAAATTTAAACTGTAATGCCAGTTGTTTAGTTTCGCGTGATAACACCAACTCTCCATTGTACACATATCATGTGAATAACATTCCATAATATGTTCAATCATAAGGTTTACATATTTGTTCTGCCAACTTAAAGGAAACCAATCAATACATTCTAAAGATATTAAATCCCTCCCATCTAACTTGTCCAAAGCCATCTGCTGAATTGCCTGACGCCTAGCAAATCTCCAGGGCCCAGCTCCTATGCATATAATAAACTTCTCAGAATAAGTCCGCCCCTCTAACCAAGAAAATGAAGGATCCCCGTTAGGAAAATTAACGATATGCTCATTATAATAATTTAATAATGTTTCTTCTTTTTTATTTAACATATCTTATCTCGTATATTATTTTTTAACTACCAATCTTCTCTTATATAGCTAATTTATAAAATGATCTTGCGTATCGCTAATTCAGAATCGCTCAACTTAAGACACTCTAACATAAATAATTCTTCCGACCCATAAAAAAGACGGTCACCTAAACTAAATAAATATTTAAGCTCATCACTCGTAAATGATGCTTTAACTAGTATAATGAAATCTTCAAGACTTATTATCTTTCTATTTAAAGATCCTTTAAATAAAAATGTTAAAACGTTTAAAGGATCCGCTCTGGCAAGATCTAATTGTATTTCAAAATTCCATCTGTCAAACCAAGCAGAATATATAATCTTTTTACTAAGCTCTAATATTCGAATATTTAAATCTAAATATGTCATAATTCTAGAATTCCTTTTATCATATATTCTACATCACTTAATTAAATGTTTATAATCAATGATAGCCACAACTCACTATAAGGCATATCTCATCTTCTGTCAATAAATTTCAGAACTCAACTCATGCCTACTTTCGTGTATCAGAAACTATATTGTTAATTTTATATGAATTAATAGTTAAATAATATTCGCCATAATCATTTAAACAACTATACCCATTATCATTATATCATTATCACTCATTGAACATAATTCAGAAAAAACAGCGATTAAAATTTCTACACCAGAAACGGAAAAATTACGCTTATATGGTATAGGTGTACCTAGCATATAGTTTAGAACTGCCGCCGCCTCGCTTTCACTTAATAACTTCCTCATCATAAGCAATGTTTCACAACATTGC
>Ga0163144_10009159_pt1 | contig 21302 bp, 14 predicted proteins | sample OliLak19BULKMAT1_FD_123175 | JGI IMG/M metagenome (GOLD analysis project Ga0163144, IMG submission 123175) | Freshwater microbial mat bacterial communities from Lake Vanda, McMurdo Dry Valleys, Antarctica - Oligotrophic Lake LV.19.BULKMAT1 | ecosystem: Environmental > Aquatic > Freshwater >... | reverse complement strand
TTACCGCGGGACGAGCATGCTCGGCTGAGTTTCCCACACGCCGCCGCCGCCCGGACCGCCCGTGGGATTCTGCTTGATCGCCGTGGCTCCCGGCTTGGCCTGCGGAGCCTTGATGAACCCGAAATAGGGGACCCGCATGGTCTTTTCGTCCGGGAGATCGGTCGTGACAATGAAGTCGCCTCGGAGGCCGCCGGTGGTGTTCGGACAGGTTCCGGTGAAGGTCACGACGTACGCCGCGGGCGTCACCGACTCATCGGTCGTAATGGAGGGCGTGCCGAAGAGCTTGGCACCCGTGGCAGGGGCCTCTTCGACGTTCAGGATCTTGAACGCCTTGCCGTTGCGGGCCGAGAGGCGGACCTGAGTGGTGATGGCCTGGGCCGGGGAAACGCCGTTCAATTGCACGCGGGAGGGCGCGGCGGCGATATCGCCAACGACCTCGCCCATCGCCTGCACCGAATGCGACTTGGTGCCGTCGCTCGTCAAAATGGTGATCTGGGACTGGAGTTGACCGACTTCGATCGAAGGATCAACCGTGATCGTGATCGGGAACTGCGTAACTTCGCTGCCGTCGAGTTGAGCCTTGGCCGATTCCTCCAGTTTCACGATCACCTTCGGATTGTTCGACGTGACGGAAGTCACTTTAAGGTCCGGAAGGCGGGAACTCAGGGTCACTTTCTGCGTGGCGGTGCCGCCCTTGTTCACCGTGCCGAAATTCACGATCGGCGGGTCGATCTGAACCTGTGGGATGATGTGGGATTCGACGTTCAGCACCACCGCGGCCCGCACGGGGTCGTTGGAGGTGACCGTGACCGTGGTGTGCTGCTTGCCGCGACGGTTGTGGGGGTTGTACTTGACGGTGATCACGCCCGATTCACCGGGGGCGTACTCGCGCTTGGCCAAGGCCGGCACCGTGCAGCCGCAGGACCCTTGGGTGTTCGTGATGTTGAGCGTGCCCTTGCCCGTGTTCGTGAACTTGAACTCGTGCGAAACTTCTTTCTCGTCCGTGATATTCCCGAACGCCTTGGTTTCGGACTCGAAGGTAAGCTTCGGATCGTTCTCGCCATAGACCCTCGCGGTCGGCTGGGGGAAGGGCTGCTTCATCATTCCGCCCTTGTCGGCGGGCTGATTCCCCGCGTCCATCGGCTTGACGTCCTGTCCGAAGCACGTTCCCGCGGCGGTGAGCAACGACGCGATCCCAACTAGGCACAAACGGTTCTTCACGAGCAATCTCCTGCACTAAGGTAAACGATGGGTTTGTTCTCTTGAGGAAAATCGATGATTCGTTGAACTGTGGTTATCGGAACATGGACAGCCCCAGCTCTCTGTCGCCGCGGCAGGGGCAAACTGTATCGACTCCAAACGCTGCGAATAGCCAGAAGGCGCCTCGCAGCCGTGTCCAGGCCCATGACGGGCCTGTCGACACAGGTGATATGCCCCGACCGGCCGCCGCGCTCGGCGTCCAAATGGGTTCAGACGCTGCCGATCCGCGGGTCGGCCCACCGGTAGAGCACGTCCACCGCGAGGTTCATCAGCATCAGAATCGTCGCGTAGACCAGAACCACCCCGATGATCAGGAACAAGTCTTTGTTCTGAACCGCGTTGACAAAGTGCTGGCCCAAACCGGGCACTACGAAAAGCCGCTCCACGATGAAGGAGCCCGTCATGGCCATCGCGAGCGCCGGACCCAGGAAACTGATCACCGGCAGCAGAGCGTTCCGCAGGGCGTGATGGGTAATAACCCGGAACTCCGAGAGCCCCTTAGCGCGGGCCGTCCGCACATGATCAGACGCCAATTGCTCGATCATCCCCATGCGGACCAGCCGGGCGATGTACGCGGCGGTCGGCAGCCCCAGCGTCACTGCTGGCAGCACCAGGTCACGCGGCCGACCCCATTCGGCCACCGGAAAAATCGCCCAGTTGACGGTAAAGACCCACTGCAGCAGGGTGCCGGTCACAAACGTCGGAACGCTGACGCCGACCAAGGCGATCACGAAGGTCGCGGCATCCAGGAATGAGCCGGGCCTTAGCGCACCCAAGGTTCCGGCGACGATCCCCACAACCAGGCCAAACGCGACCGCCGCGAGCCCGATCACCATGGAGACCGGCAGTGCCGAGGCGATAATCTCATTGACGGTTCGATCCGGATACTGGAGAGATGGACCGAGGTCAAAGAATGGCCCCGACGTCGGGCCGATCGAGGTGAGCTGACTGAAACCGCTGGCGTCCGCGAGATAGGACGTGTAGAACCCGGCGAACGAATCCAGGCGATACCGGGCCTGCATCGAAGCCACCACCTCGGGCGGTGGCCGCCGACCCTCGGGGCCCTCCAACGGGTTGCCGGGCACCACCCAGGCCAGCAGCAGTGTGATCGTGTACACCGCCAGGAGCGCCAGCGGCATCTGCACCAATCTGTTGAGCAACAACCGGATCACGGTGCTGCTGCCCGCTGCGCCCGACTTCGCGGGATCACCCGCAGGCGGGCCAAATCCTGGATCTGACGCGGGTGGGCACCCAAGCCTTGAAGCCGGGTGGCGTCGAAGAGACTGACTTCCACATAGTGAAAGAGCGGCAGGACCGGGCACTCGTCCTCGATCAACACGCGCTCCGCCTCCGCCAGCAGGCCAGAGCGCAGGAACGGGTCGCTCTGATTCGCCGCGGCGTCGAGAAGGCGATCGAGCGCAAGCGACGAAAATCGTCGGTCGTTGTTGCCGTCCCCGGTGCGATTGATGTCGAGGAACGTTGTGGCGTCGCCGTAATCGCCGAACCAACTGGCCCGGCTGATCATGAAGCGCCCGGCCTTGAGGTCCGCGCTGAAGACCTTGGTCTCCTTCTGCACCAGCCGCACCTTCACGCCCAAGGCCCGGGCCCAGTCGCGTGCGACCGCTTGGGCAATCAGATCGTGCCCGCCGTCCTTGTTGAACAGCAATTCGACCTCAGGAAACCCCGCGCCGGCCGTGTACCCCGCCGCGGCGAACAGCGCGGCCGCCGCCGCGTCGTCCCTCATCAAACCTTTCGGCGACACGTGCCCGGCGATCGATCCCGGCGGGATCAACGTGTGCGCGACGGGTTCGCCCGAGCGCCGGACGTTGCCCGTCAACGACTGTTTGTCCACGCAGATCGAGAAGGCTTTCCGCACGCGGGCATCCGCGAAGGGGTTCGCCCGGCCGTCGGGCAGCGTCGGGCCGCAGTTGAAGTTGTAGAAATAGGTCCCGAAACTCGGCAGAACGTGCACCAAGTTCGACGGGTCCGCGGGTAACGCCGCATCCACCTCGATCGGGTTCGCTCCCGCCCGCAGCAGCGGACCGATCGACGCGGCGTGTTCCATCCAGTACGCGGCTTTCTCGGCGATCATGTCGCCCCTGTATCCGGGGGAGACATCGCTGACCCAGTCCGCCGCGCCGCTCCGGAACGCGAGAACCTGCGCGTTAGGATCGTTGATCGTCGGCACATCGATCGAACCGAGCGTCACAGACGAGGCATCCCAGTACGCGGCGTCCTTCTCGAACCGCATCCCCCGCTTGAAGCGCCACTCCGTCAACCGCATCGGCCCGTTGGTGACAAGCGATGCGGGCTTCGTCCAGATCGATGCCCAGACGGCGGCCCCGGTGCGGGGATCGATCGAGCGGATCGATTCGAGCGTTGACGCGTGCTGCGGGACAAACGCCGGGAAGGCCAGCAGATCGAGAAAATAGGGGACCGGGTGAATCAACCTGACTTCGAGGGTTCGATCGTCGAGTGCCTTGACGCCCACGCTTCCCTGAAATCGCGTCAGGGTTTCCTGCCAGAGTTGTGCCGCCGCTTGGGCGTCGCCCCGACGCTCGGGATCCAGAGTGAACGTCTGAAGCGCGGTCGCGCGCCATTGCGAAAACTCCTGCCCGCCCTCGATCAGGTGAAAAAGCGTGAGATAATCCGCCGCCGCGTCCGGCAACAACATGCGTTGCCACCCCGCCACGAAATCGTCGGAGCCAAGGGAGTCCCCCGTGCTCCACTTCGCCGATCCGCGTATTCGAAAGAGGTACACCCGCCCGTCCGCGGAAACCTCCCACGATTCGGCCGCGGCCGGGAGGATCGCGAGGTTGGGATCGAGGGCGTCCTGGCGCGTCAGACCCTCGTATACCAATCGGGCCATGCGAAAATCGTGCTGCCAACTCAGTTGGCTCGGGTCGAGCGTGGAAACCTCGGTGCGATTGACAATGACAAGGTCGGCCCGGGGTCGGCCGCTGGTGCGCCAGAACGCGCCCAGGAGGAGAAGGATCACCAGCACGAGCGGTGCGAAAATCCGTGCCACGCGCTCAGGTTCTCCCTTCTCACGGATCCGGCTTGCGCTTTGATCGCGTCGTCCACGCCTCGGCCCGCCACGCGGCAAGTCATCCTGCCGGGCGCTATTTCACGACAAACCGCGCGGCCGGGAGATCGAACGGATCGTTGACGAGGATGCCGCTGTTGCCGATGACCGTCACGACCTCCACGAGAAACTCGGCGTCGCCGGAGTTGGTACCCGCCCGCAGCCGTTCACCCGACTTGCGATTGGGAGCATCAAAACCCGCGTTGAGCGTCTTGCCGGACAACAGCACCAGCGTCTCGCCGGAGAGCGCCACCTGGGCGTGCAACTCACGTGTGGTCAGCACGCCGGGACGGGTCGTAGCGTCCGCGACTTTCAGCGGCAGGGACTTGCCAGCCACCGTTCGCGAGACGTACGCGATCATGTCACCGCCCAAGCCGGCGGCGGCCTTGGTGGCGTCCGCCCGAACAGAGGAAGCCGGATTGGCGAGGACTTCCGTGAGGCCCGACCCCGCCCTCAACACCGACGCCGCAAGTTGATCGGCCACCGCGCCCTGCTTCTGACCCACCAGCACTCGCGAAACGCCGTTCGCCACCGCAAGGACCGCGTTGGACCGAATTTCTTCGACTCGGGCCCCTGCCAAGCCCGCTCGCACCAAGCCATCGACCACCAAGGAATCTGTTTCCTTCTGAAGCGCCGCTTCGACCGCGGCGATCAGCGCCTGCGACTTGTTGGATTTCATCGTCCGGCCCGCGTTACCCAATGTCCCGAACAAGCGCTGGATCGCGTACGCCGACTGGTATCGGATCGAGGCGTTCGACGACCCCACTTTGGACAGCACAAGGTCGGCCGCGCCGTCGGTCCCGAGATCACCGGCAATCACGAGGGCGTTGATCGCCGTGAGTTCATCCGCATCCGCGGCCAGCGGCTCCAATTTGGAAATCAACGCGCGCCCGTATTGCTGGCGAAAGGCCGTGGAAATCTGATCGTCCGCCAACGGCTGCAAAAGTGCCGACCGGTCTTTGCGGATGGCCTCGGGGTCTTTCGATCCCAACTTGGTCGAGTTCTGCTCGACAAATGCCGTGATCTGGGACCCATCCGCATCCGAGAGCTGCAGCGAACGAACGATGGAATCTGGCAGCGACTGCGCGGAAGCGCCCGGTGCAATGAACCACACGCTGAGCGCAACGGTCGCGGCGGCCGCACGGACGAGGGAACGTGAATTAAGAAGACGTAAAAGCAAGGCCGGAAGTCCTTGGAGCGGAAGTCGGAAAACGAAAGCCGGAACCACGCGGTAGGGGGGCGGTGGAACCGGGGGTCAAGTCTAAGGACGTGGAACGTAACAGTCGGCCCGCCGCTCGTCAACTTTACGGCGATGCCGGGTGCGGGGTTCCGGTATCCGTTCGGGGACAGGTCGGGTGGGGGCTTTCACGTTCCTCCCGGCCCCCGATACGCAGGACATGCGAAACAGACTTAGTAAACCTCAAGGAACACCCGACGGGTGGTCCGCACCTGCCGGTGCAGCATCTTTCGCTCCCACACCGCAGCAATGCCGCGAAGGTCCTCGTCGATCGCGAGATAGCCGGCGAGCGGCGCGGCTGGCAGCGTGTCGGAAAGGCCCCGCAACACCCCCATCTCCATCCCGGCTAGGCCGCACACATAGACGAGCCCGCGATCGGACCCCAAGATCGACTCGAAGAGTCCGCGATGGGTGCGCAGTCGGTCTTGCACATACATCGGCCCGCCGCCATCGGCTTGGGTTTCGCGGCTGACCGCGGTCAGGTAGACAAAACGGGGATGGGCGGCAGCCAAGGCTTGCATTTCGTCGTGGTACAGGAGGTCGCTCGCGTACGGAGACCCCATCACCAAAACGATCCGACTCGTTGCGGCGGTCGCCAATAACTCACGGATCATGCCGCGGAAGGGGGCGATCCCGGTGCCGGTCGCGAAGAAGACGAAGTCGTGCCCATCCGGACGCGCGGGCAACAGGAAGCGCTTGCCGTTGGGCCCGGTGAGGCGGACCGGGTCGCCGGGTCGCAGATCGCACAGAAAATTGGAGGCCACCCCCAGAAACAAGCCGTGCGAATCCCAGTGTTCATCGATGGTGCGCTTCACGGTGGTCGCGAGCACGTGCCCCGCACCGTCCTCGCCGACGGTGGGTGAGGCGATCGAATAGAGTCGTAGTTTGTGGGGCAGACCTTTGGCATCGACCCCGGGCGGCAGCACCCCGAACGATTGGCCGGCCCGGAAGTTTTTGGCGAGCACCGTGCCCGACACGTCGATCGCGACGTGACGTACAAACGAGGCCGCCTTCCTGGAAGCCGTGCAACGCTCTGTTGAAACCACCGTGCCCGTCACCGCATTCGCGGGCGTGGCAAGATGCATCTGAACATGCGGGAGTTCGGGATCGGGGGTTGACATCGCACCGAAATCGTTGACCTGCGCGGAACGCAAAGCGTCAGAAAGAGCACCTCTCAGAGATGAGTTCTCACTTATCTCCCGGCATCCCCGGCATCGCGCCTTGTATCTTTCTCATCAACTCCGCCGCGAACTCGGCTTCCGGCACGTCTCCCGCCTCGACTTCCTTGGTGAAGTCGCCGAGCGCCTTGCCGATAGGGAGCAGCATCATCGCCGCCATGGGCCCCATTGCATCCAGGTCGACCTTCCAAGCCCCGTCGATCTTCTTGAACGCGATGGGGATCGGTGCTCCCGCCAACGTCGAGGTCGCCAAGTTGGCATCCTTCATCGTGATCACGAAATCTTTGGAAGACCACCCGGTGTCGAGCGACGCCGCAATGGGGGAATCCGCCAGCAGTTCCGTCAGATCCTTCCCGTAGGCCTTCTGAGCCGCCGCCCGTAAGCCTTCCGTCGTCGTCATCGCCGAGATCATGGCGGGGTTGCTCGAGATCATATATGAGGAGATGTCCTCCCCGGATTTGCTCTTGGCATCCATCTCATCGAGCATCGCGATCAATTCGGCATCGACCGCCATCGCCGAGTCCGCCGTCGGTGCTGCTTCAGGAGTTTTCGAGGCCCCCGCCCCGCCGCCGGCTCCGGTAACCGTCACCGGGCTTGTGCGGGCCTTCAGGTTAAACGTTGCGTTGACGTCCGCCGCTTCGCCGCTCGTCACCGTCCGCGACTTTTCCAAGAGTTCGCTCAGGCGTTCCAGACGCTCCTTCGCCGCCCCTTGCACGCGCACACCGGCCACAGCGCTCCTGGCCGCCTCGAAGGCCTCGCTCGCCGCGGTCAACGCTTCGGTCTGCTCGCCCCGGGCGGTTGCCGCGTCCGTCGCGTACGAGGGGGCCTGCGGCAATTTCGGCTCGACCCCGGCGAGCAACTCCATCACGCCCGCAAAGCTGGCTGCCGACATCGCCCGCGTCCATTCCACGTCGGCCAGCGCGGCCCGGGCGTTTGCCGCCGCCAATTTCCCGGAAGCGGGCGAAGCCGTTCCGCCCTTTCCGGCGTTCTCGGCGGCCTTCCGGAGCAGAGACTGGGCCTCGGCGAAAGCCGCCGCGAGCGGCCCCTCGTGCAGTTCTTTCAGGGTTCCCGCCATGGCGTCCAGATCGTTCGCGGCCGCGTTCGCCGCAGCGCTCGCATCGCTGGCCTCCGTGCGGTACGCCGCGGCCCGAGCGTTCAATTCTGCCACCGTGGCATCGAGGTTCTTGTTTTGATTCTCCAACTGGGCGATCACCAGTTTGAGTTCCGAGATAAGCGGGGCCAGTTCCGCCGCCTCGGCCTCAATCCTTGCACCGGCCAGCCGAGCGATGTCCCCCTCGCGTCGAACCCGGTTCGCCTGATCAACCACCGGGGCCGCCGCCACGGCGCTCAGTTTGGTGATGCCCGCCATCTGCTCGACATACCCCGCCTGGGCCTCGGTCGCCGCCGTGGCTTTCACGGCCGCAGCCGCGAGGAGGGCCGCGTGCCCGGTTTCGAGTTCCGCCAGCCGCGATTTCTCGGTCGCGACCCGCGCGGCTCGCTCCGCCTTCGACGCCCTCAGATCTCCGATCTGCGCGCTGGGATCAAAGGATTCCGCGGCCGCAGCGGTCGCCTTCCAGATCACCCACTCCGACAACATCGAGTTGAGTCGGGTGATCGTGTTCCGCGATTCACGATCCAGCCGGCGGGCCTCTTCGGCGGGCGCCAACGCCAGCCCGTCCAGAGTGCTTGCGGTCAATACCGACGCGGGCGCCTTCACCCCATCGTCGCCGTCGTTTGCGGCGTCCTTCACGGTGTTCGCCGCGGCATCCAAGCCCTTCTTGCGAGCGTCCGCCGGGGCCGAGTAGGTGCCGCCCCCGGTCATCGACACGAGATCCTGGCTGGCCTTCTCGATCGAGCGGGCGTGCTCGGATCGATCATCGCAACCCGCAAAGAGCCCGACAGCGGAGCCCGCGAGAGCGAGAAGCACGGAAGACCGGACGCGAGCGGTAAGATTCTGTTGCATAGTGACGTATCGAAAAATTCAAGACTTGGAAAGACTGGCTGAAAAATACCGGCTGACGGCCCAAACTGTACCAGAAGAAAAGCATGAAGGCTTCATTCGCCCCACACGAGGGATCATCCCCCTAACGGGGCTGCGGATTAATGATGATATCCGGGCGAGCGACAACCCCGCCGCGCGGCCGCGGGGGCTCGTAATCCACGGGGTAGTCGACGTGCGGAACCGTCATCGAGCCGATCCACTCCATCGCCGCGATAAACCGATCGTCCTTCTCGCCCGTAAACACAGGGCGCCACTTCTGAGGCCGCCCGAAGTTTTGGACTTCGGGATGGGGCGTCAGCGCGTCCTCGCGCGGCAGGCCGAACTGCAGGAGCACCGAACGCGACGGCTGATCGAAATCAATGAGCGGGCGCCCGTCGGTCGTGCGGAACCGGTCGAGGATCAGAAAATTGGTGTACACCGACTCCTTCGAGCCGGCGTTCCGCCCAAAGAGCCATAGCCGGCCCGCGTCTTCGCCGCCGTGGCATTGCGAGGTGGCGCAACTATTCGACAGCCATTCACGATGAACGTCATCGCGGAAGCGCTTCATGGAAACCGGATCGTCAAGAACCCGGATTCTGGGATAAAACTCACGCGCCCGGATCGAGAACATGTCGCGCACGATCTGCTTGGGGTCGCCCCGCGCATACACCGCCCGCTGCTCCAGTGAATACGCCCGCGTCAGTCGGTCGGCGTAGGTTTCGGCAAACTCATCAACGTCCTGGCGGTCGATCAGGAAACGCGTGTTCGACACGTCCATCTCAAAGACCCGGATCAGATTGATCTGGTCGGCGTTCAGCATCGGGAAAACAAACCGATCGGGTTTGGCGGCGGTGTCGGGCCGATTCGCGACCGCCTCACGCCGAGGGAGATCGGCGATCTTCTTCTGCTCGATGATCAGCGTTCGCAAGTCCTTCGCATCAGGGTTGTCGAACTCGAGCGAAAGCACATGGTCGATCTCCACCACGGCCTCGTCGTACATCTGCTTGGATCGCAACCACTCCGCAAGCCGGATCAGCCGTTCGACGTCGGTGTTGTCGATCGAGTCTCGCAGCATCCGGTAGCGGGCTTGGAGCGAGGGAAGCGGCTTGACCTCGGAAACCTCGTTCCGGGAGAACTTCGTATCGACCCCCGCGATCCGTAGCACATAATGGTCGTCGGTCAGGTCCACTAACTGCCCGCTGATGCGCTTGCCGTCGGTAAACCACACTTCGACCTCGGGGAGTGAACCGGGCTTCACGACGGGCTTGAGGGCCTCGCTCGGCTCCACCGGCCGGACTTCTCGCGGGGCGGGCACGACCTCAGGCGACGGTACAGGCTGGGACTGGGGCTGGGACTGGGCGAACGCGAACCCCGTCCCGAACCCGCAGACGATCGCCACCCCCACGTCTCTTGCCAACCGGTACGCCATAAAACCACTGGCTCCAAAGGGATGAATTGCCCAAACCGGCGTTACGCAACCGGCGACAGCGGGTTTCACGGTCGTCCCAACCCCGGGCGTTGGGGGCGATCCAACAACGGGTTTGCGGCGTCACGATACGGCCGGACTTCGCCCGGAGTCGTGCTCCTGCCCCCCAAAGCAACGCAGCCGCCCGGGAAATCTAACCTCGCTACGCCAGCCGCACCAGCCGCCGTCCCACGAGTTCCAGACAGATCAGAACAATAAAAATCAGCCACGCCAGCGGCGTGTCCCACAACGTCTCGACCTCCGGCACACCCAAAATCCGCACCTCCCGGTTCGGCAACAATTCGGTCAGTCGTCCGATTTGGTCGGGCATGACCACCGCTCCGCCCGTTTCGGTCGCCAAACGGGCCAACAACGGGTGGTTGGTCTGCGGGACGCGCAGTTCATCATCCGCCAGAACCACCTCCAGCGACGCCGTCGCCCCTGCGCCGGCCAGCACGGCTTCGATCGAGTCGACCACGAAGCGCCCCTCGTCGGAAGGTGTGAACGTGGCCGCGAACGTGGCGACGGATGCCGCTTCGCGGAACGCATCAACGGACCCGTCGGCCTCACGCATGAGCGTCAGTTCCACCGGCGCTTCCCCGGCCCGGGCAACCTCACCATCCCCGACCGCCCGGGAAACTCGGACCCGCAGCATGTCGGGCGCGGCGTCCAGCAGCGACTGATCCAGCAATTTCAAGGTGACCCGCACCGGCTGCCCGGCCACGGCTGTGGTCGGCGACAACTCAATCGACGCCGATTTGCCGGTACGTCCGAGGCTTTCCCGTGCGGCAAGCCGGACCAACGGAATCCAGAACCGCTCCGGAAGGATTTCGCCCCGCCCGTAGCGGAGCCGCCAGATTTCGTCGGTGGCGACATACACCACCCGTCCGGCACCGTACCGCATCGTCATCACCAGTGGGCTGGTCGCCCCGCCCCCGGCCCGTTCGCCGTTTCCAGCCACCATCATCGATTCCGCGAGAACCTCGGTCGTCGGCTTGAGAGATGAAACGTCAAACCGCTGAGCGAAGCGGAGCAGCGTCCATTTCAGCGAGCCGTCGCTCAACCACCCGGGCCACGTATTCGTCTCCGAATCCCCCAGTTGCAACACGCCGTACCGCTGAGCCGCCGGCGCGGGACGGGCCACCACCGGGTCCAGCCACGCCTTTCCGGCCTCGATCCCCGATTCGCCCGTCATTCCTGGGTTGAATGGCAACAGGTCGGCGAACGAGTGCCCCTTCCAAGACAAGGGAACGGCCGCCGGCCCACCCAGCCAGATCAATCCCGCCCCGCGCTCCGCGACCAGCGAGCGCAACTGCGAAATCTGCGAATCGCTGAATACTTCCGGCCGCACGTCGCCCAGAATCACCGCATCGAACTCCGACCAATCGGCGAGCGTGCGGGGGGCGGCATCGATCGGGTCGCTGCCCTCCCGAACAAACCGGCGATCCGACGACAGAATGAGCACCGACGACCGGAGCGTCTCCTCCTCCCGCATCAGCGTGTTCTTCAGGTAGCGGTATTCCCACCTCGGGTAGCCGTCGATGTAGAGGACGCGTATTCGTTGCGAAGCAAATTCGACCCGCACCGGCGCCAGGTTGTTGGTCAGAGAAAGGTCCGCGACGTCGGACCGGAGTCGAACCCCCCAACGAACCGCTCCGGCGACCGCCGATTTCGCGGGGAAGGTGAACTTGTAGGTCCCTGGGGCTGCGTCCGGGGCGTTCGGTGCTCTTTCGTCGGGGTCCGACAAGGCCCGCGATTGCAACACCTCGCCCGTCTCCTCGTCGAACAACTCAATCGTCCCCGACCCCGGGCCCACCGCCGAAGCTTCTGCCGGGCCTCCGCTCGAAGAGACGCTCACCGAAACGGGCACAAGGTCGTTCACAAACGCCACCGCCGGGACATCGATCCGCTCGATCGCGAGATCGGGCACCGCCACGGTGCTCCCCAGCGGCACCGCGAAGACTGGTATGCTCCGCGCTGCGAGTGCGCCGATCCGTCCGGCCGAAACCAGCGACTCGGAAGCCCGACCGTCGGAGAAGACCACGATTCCCGACACGGGTCGGCCGGCGAAATCCGCCAGTGTTTGATCGATCGCCTGGCCCAGCCGCGTGGCCCGGCCGCCGATCGCCGGGAGCACCGGCGGCATCGCCATGAACGCTGGCGTGATGTCATACGCCGTGTTTCCAAAACCGAAGGCCGCCACGTTCCGGTTCTCACCAAGCGTTTGCAAGTCCGGCCCGAACGATTCGAGGACGTGTTTCAGTTGGGCATCACGGGTCACCGGCCCGGCTTCACCGGTCACCCCACTCCCCCCGATGGGTCCGGAAGGCCCGGAAGCGTCCGGAGCATCCGCCACGCCCATCGAGAGCGAACGGTCCACCAGAAACAGCACCCAATCCCGCTCCACGCTCTCCGTCTGTTTCGCCATCCGAGGCCCGGATAAGAGCAGCGCCAGAAAAAGCACCAACACCCCGCGCAGGACCCCGAGCACCAGACGCGGCCCGCGCGGGCCGCTCAGGCGAACGTACGTCATCACGGCAAACGCCAGGCACGTCGGCACCAATAACGCCCACGCCCACGCCGGCAACGGGTGCGCGAACTCGAACGCCGCGAGCGGGTCGTCCGTGCTCAGGCGGTCGAGGGAAAGAAGTTGATCGAGGGTCGAAGTCGGCACCAGAAAATTTCCCGCGCGCGTGACCCAAGGGTCACGAGGCCACCGCCGGCTCCTTCCGCACGAGCGGTGAGGCATGACTGAACATCCGCGCCAGGACAGCCTCGCACACCGCGAGGAGGAGCGCGACCGCGAGCAACCGGAAACTCAGCGTATTCGAGGGCGGGGCGGCCGGGCTGTCGGACTCGCCGCGATCCGACGTTGCAGAAGGCGCCGTCACGGCCGACTTCGTCTCAGCGAGCGCCGGCAACCACGTCACACGCGATCCCAGCGGCGTCATCGCCGCTTGCAAATCGGCGGCCTCGATTGTCGCCGTGTCTGACGCTCCGTCCGCCGCGTGAACGCCGACCCACGCCACCCGCGCACCCTCCGCGTCTCGGGCATCGAACACGCCCGCGTGAACCGGCACGCCCCCGCTCCGCACGGCCGGCGCGCTGTCGATTGACATCCCGCTCACCAGCGATCCATCCGCCGCCCGGTGCGGTCGCCATTCGGCCACCACCCGTGTCAACGCCGCAGCGCTCCCGGCCCGCGTCGTCGCCGTCAGCCTTGATCGCGGGGCTCCACTTCTGATGATTTCCTGCATCAGCGGCACCATCAACGGGGTGGCCACCAAGTTGCTCCAGGAGGGGTCGGGAGCGATCGTGAAAAGCATGATCCGACCCTCCCCGCCCTCGCGCACACGGGGCGAAAGTTCGACCAGCAGCGGGACCCCGGCTTCGTTCGCGGTTTCCAGCACGCTGCGCGGCGACCCCTCGACCACATCCAGCACCCGCAGCACTCGGACGGAGGGCAGCAACTCCGCCAGTTCGGCCCCCAGATTCTTCAGGATGTTCCCCCCGTCTTCCGCCGGGCCCGGGCGGGCGCTGGCCGTGGGCACGATGGCCCGGCTGGTTCGCCCGAGCGCGATCTGGGCATCAAACGAGAGGGCCAACGCGTCCGCCCAACGTTGATCGCCCGCCGACGCCGACGGCGACACCACCACGAGCGTGCCGGATTTCCAGAGATCACGCAACGCGGCCCATCCGTCGACGCCCATCAGGTCCGGTTCCGCCACAATCACGGCGTCCGCGCCGAGGCCGGAGCGGTCGAGCGCCGACACCGTCGTCGCGCGGATCGTGGCCCCGTCACGCCGGCGCTGCGTGCCCGAAGCGTCCGGCGTCAACGCCAGCGTGTACCAATCCGCAGCGGAAAACGAACCGACGCCCTCGGCGCTGCGCCGCCCGATCACGACGACCTCGAGTTTGTCACGGCTGGTGATGGGCAAGAGACGCCGATCGTCCGCGACGATCGCATCGTCTTCGCCCTCGATCCGCACGCTGGCAAACCAGTCTGTCACGCCCGCGGAGGGGGCGCTTGTCAGCCGCGAAATCGGGATCGCGAGCGTCGCCACCGCCACCGCCTGGCCGGCCGACCACCGCACCGTTTGGGTCGCCCGGCTTTCATCGCTCTGTTCACCCGCCAGGGCCAACGGTGTCAACGCCGCCGTGACCGCCGTCGATGCGGGTCGCGAAACCCCCGGCCCGAACCGCGCGAGCGTCACCGTCACCGGGAGCGACGCGGCGCCATCGATCGCGGACGATACCAGCAGCGGACCCTCCGCCGCGAAACCGGTGATCGCCGTGTTCGAAGCGGGTGCTTGCGATGGACCAAGCATCGCGAGCGTCCATCCCTCCGGCAACTGCGGCAGGCCCTCGAACGCGCCCTCCGCCGAGCCCGCGAGCCACTCGGAAATCGCCACACACTCCACCGATCGCGGTGCCGGCTCTTCGTTCAGCAGTTCCATCGCTCTCGCCATGGACGCGCCCAGTCGCACCGGCCCCGCGGTCGGTTCATGCCGCAACACCTCACCGATCAGCCCCGCGATGTCGCTGGTGGGCGGCATGACGAGCGACACGGGGCCGCCGCCCAACAGAACGACTCCTGCCCGGTCGCCACGGGCCGCATCCAACTCGGACAACAGATCGCGGGCCCGCGACTGCACACCGTTCCAAGCTGTTCCGCTTGAGTTTGTCCGGGTGGAGGTCAGCCCGTCGTCCAGAAACAACACCAAGGTTCGCGGCCCGCTTCCCGCACCCCGCCCCAACTGGGCCAGCAACGGCCGCCCGACGGCCGCCGCGACACATAACACCAAAAGGCATCGCAACGCCAGGAGCAACCACTGCTCGAACCGAAGCCGCCGCCGCTGACGCCGGAACGCCTCGATCAAGAACCGCATCGCGCCAAAGGCCACCGGCTTGCGCTTCCGCCGGAAGAGAAGGTGGATCACAATCGGCAACACCACGCACGAAATCGCCGCGGCGGCCAGCATGGGATTGGAGAACAGCGTGGTCATGAGAAGTCAAAAGAAGTCACGAAAGAATCGCCCGATGCCCGATGCCCGATGCCCGATGCCCGATGCCCAACGCCTCCTACCGCCGATGCCCCCCTTTCATCATCGCGTTGCGTCGGGCCACGAACGCCGCCAATGGCGGCCCCAGCCAGTCGTGCGTGCTGATCCGCTGGTAGTCATATCCCATCACCGTCAACGTCTTCTGCACGCTCGCCCGGTGCCGCTCAAATGCTTCCAGATACCCGGCCCGTAACGCCCGGGGGTCGATTTTCAGCGTCTCCTCCCCCTCCAGCCCCACGAAGGGGGCCGCATCCGCAAACTCAAACCGCTCCTCGTCACGATCCAGAACCTGGAAGGCGATGAGGTCGTGTTTGGCATGCCGGACTCGTCCCAAGGCGACCTCCAAGGGCTGCGTGTCCGAGAAAAAATCCGAGATTACCGCGATGATGCAGCGGTTCGAGAGTTTCGGCAGCAGTTGGCCGATCGTCCGCGCAAAGTCTGTCTTCGTTCCCACGTTCGCGGCGTCCATCGGGTGCGTCGCCAAGGCGCCCACCACCTGCCGCCACGTTCCTTGGCTGCTCGAGCGCCGCAGCGTCTGACGCACCCCGTCGGAAAAGATCGTGAGTCCGACGCGGTCGCCCTGCTTCAGCGTGATGTACGCCAAGGCCGCCGCCAACGCCGTCGCGTGGTCGTATTTGCTCCACGTCGGCCGACCGTCCAGACTCACCTTGTTCCCCACCCCAGAGGCATCCTCGAAACTCCGGCTCCCATACATCATCGAGCCCGACGAATCCACCAGAATCACGAGGTCCAGATTCGTTTCCTGGTGGTACTGCTTCAATTGCAATTTATCTGTTCGCCCGAAGACCTTCCAATCCAGGCGGCGGAGATCATCCCCCGGAACATACGGGCGGTGCTGGGCGAACTCGATCGAGAATCCTTGAAACGGCGATCGGTGGGTTCCGCTGGAGAGCCCCTCCACGATCATCTTCGCCCGCAACTCGAACGACCCCAGTTTGGCCAAAGTCTGCGGGTGCAGGTACAGCGAGGCGTCCACCTCGGGCGGCTTCTCACGCCCTGGCTCAGAAACCGGTCCTTCAGTGGTCGGCGGCATATTCGAGAGGATGGTATAAGCCGCTGTTACCGACCGGACGGCCGATCGTGCCCGAGTCCGAACATTTCAGCGGCGACCCGCACCGCGTCTTCCAGGCTTTTGCCCCATGCGTCGGCCCCCAGTTCCTTCCACGCGTTGGGCGCAAGCGCGAGGGCAGCGCCACCCACCATCACCCGCGGCGGATTCTCCGGACGGGCCGACTTGACCGCGGCCACCGCGTCTCCCAAGGTGCTCAGGTGCTGCGAAAGCGTCGCCGAGAGGGCCACCAGATCAACGCTGAAATCCACCACCGCAGCGGCGATATCCTCGACCGGAACCGGCCCGCCCAGGTAAATCGTCCGCCATCCCTCGGACTCGAAAACGTCCGACAATATCTGAATCCCGATATCGTGCGAATTCCCCTCAACCGAAGCCGACAGCAGGGTCTTGCCGTTGGGCGGCTTGGCGGGCATGAATGCCTGAAGACGCCCCAGCACCGTGATCACCGTGGCAGAAGCAAAGTGTTCCTCCGCGATCGACATCTCGCCCAAGTGCCATAAACGCCCGACCTCCCGCATGACAGGGACCACTATCTCCGTGTACACCGACTTGGCCGGCAACGACCCGCCGCTCACCGCGTCCATGATCATTCCGGACGCCCGGGCCCGGTCGCCTTCAAGGATGGCGACGAGAAACGCCATCGCCAGCCCCGATAATCTGCCCGCGGCCGCCTCCGGAACCTTGTCCAGATTGGGTGCCCGCAAAAACGTCTCCGCCGCATCGAAATAGGGAAGAAGGAGCGGCGCATCTTCTTTCGGAACATGCCGGTCCAAGGCGTGCTTGAACGCCTCAAACGCCGCGGCCAAGTCGGCGATCGGCACCTCGCGGGCCGAAAACGCCACAGCGCACCACCGCAATCGCGAGGTGAACACGTCGGGCCAGCCCACATTGATCGCCGCGGCAAGGTCCGTCGCCCAGCCTTCCAGATGAACCCGCCACTTGGCTTCCGGCATCGGCGAAAACCGCGCCGCCAACGCCGGATGGCGATCGATCAGCCGATCCGCGGCGGCCGCAGCGATCGATCGCGCCTCGACCGCGAGGTACTGACCGAGAAACTGTCTTTGGAATGGATCAATCTGTTGCTGCATCGATTGCACCCGCACCCCGCCATCCCCCGAACCGAAGCATACAGCCTCTTCGACACTCTGTACCGGCAGGATGCAACGGAAACCACCCAATTCTTCCGAATTGGCGACGGCACCCATTTCAACCAAACCGGGGCAGCCTCAATAGACTTCCGAGATGAGCCGCCTCCCCGACTGGTTTCATTCCTCGTTCATGAGCGCCGCCCGGCTTCTTGACACGCTGCGCTCCGACGAACAGGCCATTTTGCAGATCTGGAATCTCACTGTTCGCTGCTCCGCCGCCTTCAAGGACGGTGCGAAAGTGATGATCTGCGGCAACGGCGGGAGTTTGTGCGATGCCACCCACTTCGCCGAAGAACTCACCGGTCGCTTCCGGAACGACCGCCCGCCCCTGCCGGCCATCGCCCTCTCGGACGCGGGGCATATCACGTGCACCGCCAACGATTACGGTTTCGAGTTTGTCTTTAGCCGCGGCATCGAGGCGCTCGGAAAGCCCGGCGACGTGCTGATCCTGCTCAGCACCAGCGGCGATTCCCCGAACATTTTGAATGCCGCGAAAGCCGGCCGTGAGAAGCACATGTGGGTCTTCGGCCTGCTTGGCAAGGGTGGTGGGGCCGTGAAACCCCTCTGTGATGAATGCGTGGTGGTCCCCGGCGAAACCTCGGACCGAATCCAGGAACTCCACATGCTCGCCCTGCACACCGTGGTCGAAGGGATCGAACGCCTGATGGCGACATAGGCCGCAGGGAGAGAAGCCATCGGCCGGAGAAAGGCTATCGGGCATTTGGCGTTTGGCGTTTGGGATTCGGCCAAATGCCCGATCGCCGATTCCCCCCCAAACGCGGCCGCCGTCGCTCGGCCGCATAAACTCCGTGGCGGTTGTCCACCCGCCCGGAGGTTCGATCCATGGCGTATTACATCAAACTCGGAAATCTCCCCAAAAAACGCCACGTGCAGTTCCGCCGGCCCGATGGTGCCCTGTACAGCGAGGAACTCTTCGGCACCGAAGGCTTCGTCGGCCCCACCAGCACGATGTACCACATCAACCCCCCGACGCAGGTCAGCGGCTGGAAGTCGCTCTACTCGACCAAGGCGGAGTACGTCGAAGAGGGCACGATGCGGATGCGGCACCTCAAGACCGCGAAACTCGCTCCCAACGGCGATCCGGTGACCGGGCGGGTGGTCCTCTTCGGCAACGCCGACTGCGAGATGAGCCTGTGCAACCCCGTCGAGCAGATGGGATACCACTTCAAGAACGCCCAAGGCGATGAGTGCATCTTCGTGCACTTCGGGTCAGGCACCTGCTTCACGCTGATGGGGACGCTCAGGTTCGGGCCGAAGGACTACATCATCATCCCGAAGGGTGTGACGTATCAGATGGTCTTTGATCCGCCGATCGCCGTCGCCAAACCAGCGGATGCGGACCCGACTCTCGAACAGTGGAAACTCGGCACGCCCGAGATGCCCTGGGGCAAGTTCCTCGTCATCGAGACCGCCAACGGCAGCCACATCGGCCCGCCGCCCCGCTATGTGAGCAAGCAGACCAGCCAGTTCCTCGAACACAGCCCCTATTGCGAGCGCGATCTCCGGATGCCCGAGTTGCCCCTGACCTTCGATCAGAAGGGCCAGTTCGAGGTCCGCATCAAGGCCCGAAACAGCGTCCACTCCTACATGTATTCCTACCACCCGCTCGATCTCGTCGGTTGGGATGGCTGCTACTACCCATACATTTTCAACATCGACGACTTCGCCCCGATCACCGGCAAACTGCACATGCCCCCGCCGATCCACCAGACGTTCGAGGCCCACAACTTCGTCATCTGTTCATTCTGCCCGCGCATGCTCGATTGGCACCCGGGCGCGATCCCCGTGCCGTACAACCACAGCAACCTCGATTCCGACGAAGTGCTGTACTACGTCGAGGGCAATTACAAGGCCCGCAAAGGGATCGAGCAGGGCTCGATCACCGCCCACCCGCAAGGCATCCCCCACGGCCCGCACCCGGGCACGGTCGAAAAGTCTCTGGGTGCCACCTTCACCAACGAACTCGCAGTCATGTGCGACACCTTCCGGCCGTTGTTCCCGACCAAGGCTGCGCTGGGCATCGACGACGCCGCGTACCCCGACAGTTGGCAGGGCGACCATTTCCCCCAATCCCACGGTCAGCACCAAAGCAACGGAATGCCCAACGGCGCCCCTTCCAACCCGAACGCCCAGCCCTACGCCCATGCGAACGGTGCCCCGCGCCAGGTCACGGAGATTCTGGAAGGTCGGACGACGAATGTGTGGGCGGATTGAATACGGCGGTGCTGCATGATGTTCGGTGAAAGAAGCACAGGCGGACCCCGGCATGCCGGGGTGCCGCCCACATCCCCGGCTCCGCTGACCACCTACGAGGACCGCCTCGACCGCGAGAAAGTGTGGGCCTTGTCCGAGGGCAGCCGCCACTTCGAAGACCGCAGCGCTGTGCACGATGCTCTGCGCCGTATCGCCGCTCGCTTGGATGAACTGACCGTTCCTTACGCCGTGGTGGGCGGCATGGCCCTCTTCCACCACGGTTTGCGTCGCTTCACCGAGGAAGTGGACATCCTCGTTACACCGAGTGGGCTTGAAACGATCCATTCCCGACTGTCGGGCCTTGACTACTTCCACACGTTCGCGCAGAGCCGTTCGCTGCGAGACGCCAACACCGGAGTTCGGATCCAGTTCCTGCTCACGGGTGACTTCCCCGGCGACGGGCGCCCAAAGCCTGTTGTGTTCCCCGACCCCGCTCTGGTTTCACATGTGGAAGACGGCGTGAACTACCTCAACCTTCTCACGCTCATCGAACTCAAACTCGCCTCGGGAATGACTAACCCCGGCCGCCTTCGCGATCTTTCGGACGTCCTCGAACTCACACGCGTCCTCAAACTGCCGGAATCATTCGCGGCAGACTTGAACCCCTTCGTTCGGGCCAAGTTCTTGGAACTGCTCGAAGCGGGTCGGCACACCTGAGTTTCACTCGGGCGTCGGGGTAGGGCCGGCGTGAGCATTTCCGCGGCGATATAAGAAGTGAGGTGGCTGGACCGAGATGTAGAATGCGGCAGAGCGATTGGCGACGCAAGTCCGGGTTTGCACGCCCGCTCCGCTTGGCGAGGTGGCAACGAAACGAACGAACCCGATGCACCTGTCGCCGATGGAAGTGCTCGCCGCCCGGCATGCCTTCGCCATGATTGATGGGCTGTGTCCCTTCAGATTCCCGGCCGCCGTAGCACGACCTTTTCGACCTCGTCGGACTCGAGACGTTGTCGCGGCGAGTACAACAATCAACAAGGGTTCGACGCGTGGCCGAGGTCCGTTGACAATTGGATCGTGTTCTCGGGTCAGGATCACGAACAAGGAACGATCGCCAGTCGAATCTCGGTCGCCCGGCGTATCCGCAGGACGGCGGCGGGCACAATTCCATACGCGAAGGCGCTCATTCATTCCGCAGCGCGAGCGACCTACGGCCTGAGGTTTGCATGGGTCGCGAATTCCCCGGGCGGGCCGTGGAAGACATTGAATTCGTAGGCGATTGACGCTGTTCCCTTCAACCTCATCCAACACCGGATCGAGCTCAATGGCCCCCGCGCGAAGCTCGCTCGGTGGCAGCAAGATGCATACGGGCGACGCATGGTCGGCGAACTTCAGATGATTCGGCACGGCCTTCCGCTTGCTAAAGCCGCTGCCAAAAGAATCTCTCGTTGCGATGATTTCGGCGCGGTCGTGCGTCTCGCGACGCAAACGGGGTATCCCCTTTCGCCGGAATTTTCAACGGTGACGGCACAAACCGTGTCCTGATTTCTCACGTGTGGGCCTTGTCCGAGGGCAGCCGGC
>Ga0163144_10009158_pt1 | contig 21303 bp, 15 predicted proteins | sample OliLak19BULKMAT1_FD_123175 | JGI IMG/M metagenome (GOLD analysis project Ga0163144, IMG submission 123175) | Freshwater microbial mat bacterial communities from Lake Vanda, McMurdo Dry Valleys, Antarctica - Oligotrophic Lake LV.19.BULKMAT1 | ecosystem: Environmental > Aquatic > Freshwater >... | reverse complement strand
TTGAAAAACCTGCATCAATCAACGGCGTATTGAAATTTCCATAACCTGCTTTTACATAATTGCTGTTATGTGCCTGGCCAGCTGAATCAATTTGCAAAGCCAATGGTTTTAATGCAACAGGCTGTAAATTGAAAAATAAATTTTGAATGGGAATGTTATAAGTTAAGTTAGGCGTACCTGTTTGCGGAGCAGGAGGAGTGGCGTTGAAATTAATCTTTACTGCATTTTTTAAAACGGGTTTAAAAGCAGATTTAATTTCAACCGATTGTTTTTTGGATGTATCCTGAGCATTGGAATAAAATCCCAGAAGACAAAATCCAAAAACTACTATAATAAACTTATGCATCATGTTCGTTGTTCGATGTTCTGTATTACTGTGTTGTTAATATCATATTAACTGCTTCTTACCTTTTACCTGTTACCTTTTACCTCTTGCCTCTTACCTCTTACCTCTTGCCTCTTACCTCTTACCTCTTGCCTCTTACCTCTTACCTCTTAACTCCTACCTCGTCATCCATCTACTTTTGAATTCCGTTTTTCTTCTTCAATCACCATCTTCAACTTTTCCTGTGCTTCCTGTTTCAACTGCGGATTGGTAGCATTTTCACCAATACTCTGGAAGGTTGCTTTGGCGTTGAAGTAATCTTTTTGTTTGAAATAAATATCGCCCAGCAAAATATACGATTTGGTTACCCAAAAATCATACGACCCACTTTTACTAATCACTTCAAATGCGGCTTTCTCTGCGTTTGGAAGGCTGTTTAAATCAAACTGGCATTTGGCAATTTCATACCTCGCTTCTGCCGCCCATTCGCCTTTGTTGATATTAACCACCGCTCTGTATGCCTGGATAGCCAAATCAAACTGACCATTGATCTGGTGATTACGGCCCGTTACAAGATTCGACAATGCTTTATCATCATTCCCAATTCCTTTTGTAATGAGTAATTCCCTGGCAATATCAGCAGCCTGCTTGTATTCTTTCATTTGATAATGACAACGTAATAAACCACGCAAGGCTTCCAACCTGTTTTCATCTGTTGCTGCAACTGTTCTTAATATTTCATAATAAGGTAGTGCTTTTGCGTAATCCTGCATTTCAAAATAATAAGTACGGGCTGCAATGAGTGCGCTTTTTTCTGCATACTTGCTGTTCCCCTGGTTGGCTACATATTCATAACCCGGCAATGCATTCTTCCAATCTTTGCGTTGCATATAACATTCGCTCCGGTTATAATGTGCTTCAATTGCTTTAGCGCCATTCGGGAAACGATTGAGATAATTATTAATCTGTTGCACGGCGCCAATGCAATCATTTGCTTCTAATTTAATTTCTACTGCAGCATACGCCAGCGAATCGGCTTCGCTCATTGAAACATTCTTTCCGGTAGAGCGAACAAAATCTTCATAATCCTGAGGCCTGCCCAACTCTACATAAATGGCACGGATATTATCCAATGCCAGATCTGCTTCTTCGCTATTGGGATATTGCTGTAATAATTTTTTATACTGGGTAAGTGCTTCTTCGTTTTTATTGAGGTTATAATAACTAACACCCAACTGCAATAATGCATTTTGTTTAAACCCTGTATTCTGCGGAGCATTGATAACATTGTTCAGGAAAGGGATGGCGGCCTGGAACTGTTCATCAGCCATATAGGTTTTTGCAATTTCCATATTGGCATCCGGCACTAATAAACTTCTGGGGTAAAGACGTTGTAATGTTGTAAGCTGCTCAATTTTTATTTTGCTATTGTTGATGCCGGTTAGCATGGCCTTCTGGTATAAAGCATAGTCAGCACTGGCCCATGAATAATCCAATACCTGCTGATACATACTCAACGCTTGTTTGTAATTCTTTTGCATGTAATAACAATCAGCCAGCCTGATATACGCATCCTGATCAACCGGTGCAGAGTTTAACGCAACACGGCCAACCGCTTTTTGAAAGAACCCCTGTGCCACCATAAAGTTTTCTTTCCGGAGATAACAATAGCCCATATTATAATTGGCTTCTTTTACGGTTGCTTCTCCCATGCCGGGGTTACCGCTTTGTAAAAACTTATCGTAAAAACGAATGGCATCATCGAGGCGATCATTGCGGTAAGCTATTTCACCTTTCCAGTAATTGGTTAGCGCCAATACAGGAGCATTGTATGGATCTTTCAGAATCTTATCTAACAGTTCATCGGCTTTGTTGAGTTGACCATCGTTGATAAGTTCTGCTGCCCGGCCGTACAGGATTCCCGGATATAATTTCTTTGTTGATTCAGATGGGTATTCCAATGATTCAATCAAAGTAATAGCATCTTTGTAATTGCTTGTTCCTGCCAGCAACCCAACTAATAATTCCTTTGCTTCTGTTGTGTAGGTGCTTCTGGGATATTCTTTTAAAAATCGTTTAAACTCGCTGATGGCAACACCCTGGTAACCGAGTTCGTAAGAAAGTTTGGCGTAATTGAACAACGAAACTTCACGCTGCTGCTGGTTGCTGCTGTTGGCTGCACAAAAAGCAAAAGCGTTTCTTGCATTTTCTTTCTGATTGGTTTTTAAATACGCATCGCCCAATAAATACATGGCACTCTGGCTCAATGAATCTTCACTGCCGCTTAATTGTTTAAAACCTTCAATGGCATTAGTGAGTTGATTGTTTTGATAGTAACTGTAACTCAGTTCATACAGATCCTGCCTTGTTACTTTATCTGCTTTGTTTACATATTCTTCCAATAAAGGCATTGCTTTCTTATAATCCTTCTTTTCAAAATAAGCATGACCCAATAATTGTTTCATTTCAAGGTCATATAAAATATTGGGACGCTTTACTGCCTCTTCTGCAATCCTGATAGCCTTTTCTTTTTCTCCACGGAAATAATAGATGGAAGCAATATAAAACGGAACGATTTTTCCATACTCCGAATGGTTCTGCACTTTTTCAAAAGAACTCAACGCTTCATTGTATTCTTTATCTCCATATGCAATGAACCCATAATAATAATTGGCATCTAAATAATGAGGATCCATCTGTAATTGCCTGATGGTATTGAACAATGGTTTGGCCTGCCGAAAACGTTTGAGATGAAAATAACTATAAGCCATCCTGAATTTGGCTTCCGAAATCTGCTCATTATTTAAACTGGCTATATCAGCTTTTTCATAAAATTCAAGTGCATCAACAAATTGCTGCTTGCGGAAGTAATAATTGGCCAGGTGAAAACTCAACTGCTGCGTACGGGGCATATTGTGCACCACCATAATAAACTCACGGCTTGGCATAATTGATCTTTCATCATTCTGCTGCAAGCCACAGGCCAGGAGAAAGAAATCAATTTCCTGTACCTGTATGGAATGATTGAGTATAGTTGAAGTTTCTACTTCCTGTTTTAATTCCCTCAACAAAGGCAAAGCAAGACTGTATTGATCGTTCATGAAATACTCCTGTGCCTGTTTAAATTTCAGTTCAGGATCATGATAAATGGAAGTAGATTGTGCAGCAACCTGCAATGAAAAACAGGAAAAAAGGATGAAAAGAATGTAAGTAATGCGACTGTTCATTGGCGGGTAAACGTTCATCTTTGGTAAATATTTTAACCGTTCTCTTAAAGTCTGTTTAATGTGTTAAAGATAACCTCTCCTTTTCTTTCAAACACCGTTCCAGTTTTTTGTGGATAAAAGTTTGGGTTACGTTAATTTCGCAATTTCAAATCCAAATAAATGAAGAAACTATTATCTGTTAAGTATTCTGCAACTGCATTTAACATTTCGTTCTTATTGTTGCGTTTAATATTAGGGATTACAATGTGTATGAACTATGGTTATGGTAAGCTGGTAAATTTTGCAGATAAAAAAGATTCTTTTATAAATCTGTTTGGTATTGGCAGCACCACTACCCTTGCGCTGGTTGTGTTTGCTGAGTTCTTTTGTGCAATTTTTCTTGTACTTGGCCTGTTCACAAGGTTTGCAGTTCTTCCCCTCATCATTACGATGGGTTACGCTTTCTTTGTTTCGGGTAATGGCAATTTGTTTGATAAAGGAGAATTGCCGGCTTTGTATCTTTCAGGTTTTCTCGCCATTCTTTTATGCGGACCTGGAAAAATAAGTGTGGATGGAATGGTTAAATAAATAATACAGATGTTTAACAGTACTACAACCATACGGGTGCGTTATTCAGAAACTGATCAAATGAATGTTGTGTATCATGGTAACTATGCTCAGTATTTTGAAGTGGCGAGAAGTGAGGCCATCCGGGACATGGGCATTACTTATAAGGAAATGGAAGAAATGGGAATTGTAATGCCCATAGTTGAACTGCACACCAAATTTTTGCGCCCGGCTCTTTATGATGATCTGCTCACCATTAAAACACAATTAAGAGAGTTACCAACCAACCACAGGATCGAGTTTCATCATGAAGTATATAATGAAGCCGGCAAGCTCTTAACTGTTGGAAGAATTGTTTTATATTTTCTTGATTCTAAAACGATGGCAAGAACGATCATGCCTGCCGCATTAACTCAGCACCTGGAGTCTCATTTTAAATAAGTTCCTGAAATCATTCTCAAGTATGCCACACAACAAAATATTGGCCTCTATCATAACCATTGGAGATGAGTTATTAATTGGGCAAACCATTGATACCAACAGTGCATGGATGGCCCAGGAGTTAAACAAAATCGGGGTTTGGGTAAAACGTCGTGTAGCCGTAGGCGATACAAAGGAAGATATTTGGCAGGCGTTAGATGAAGAGGCTAAACATTCCTCCATTGTTTTAATAACAGGTGGTCTTGGACCAACAGCCGATGACATTACTAAACCTTTGCTTTGTGATTATTTTGGCGGCAAGATGATTGTGAATGAAGAAGTGTTACAACATGTGAAAAATATTTTTCTTACATTGAAACGTCCCTTAATTGAACGGAATTTAAAACAGGCAGAAGTGCCCGATACCTGTGAAGTATTAATGAATCAAAGAGGCACAGCGCCGGGAATGATCTTTAGAAAAGCTGATCGTATTTTTATTTCCATGCCGGGTGTACCCCATGAAATGAAAGGACTAATGACTGCTGATGTTCTACCATTACTGCAGAAAGAATTTCAGATGCCATTTATTCTTCATCGTACATTATTAACTGCTGGCGCTGGCGAATCATTTATTGCAGAACGGATCAGCACTTGGGAAGAGGCTTTACCGCCTCATATCAAACTTGCTTATCTTCCAAACTATGGAATGGTTCGGCTACGGCTTACAACAGATGGTACAGAAAAAAACAGGTTAGAAAAACAACTGAATGACTTATTTTTTGAATTGCAGAAATTGGTAAAAGATATAATGATTGTTGATGAAGATATTCCTTTGGAAAAAGCATTGGGCAATTTGTTATTACAAAGAAATAAAACATTAGCAACGGCTGAAAGTTGCAGCGGTGGTTATATTGCACATTTAATTACGGCTATTCCCGGTTCATCGGCTTATTATAAAGGAACTGTTGTTGCCTATTCTTACGATGTAAAAGAAGATATATTGGGTGTAAAACATGAAACTCTTGAAATAAAAGGGGCTGTAAGTGAAGAAACCGTTACCGAAATGCTGCAGGGCCTGTTTCAAAAAACATCTGCTGATTATGGCATTGCAACCAGTGGTGTGATGGGGCCGGATGGTGGCACAGGAGATAAACCGGTTGGCACGGTATGGGTTGCCGTGGGAAGCCGAAAAAAGATATTTGCAAAAAGATTACAATTCCGTTTCGACCGGATCAAAAACATTGAACTCACTGCTGCCAACGCCATGCTGATGATGTTTCAGTTTATTGAGAACGAAACAGAAAAATAAAGCCCAAATCTTTACCTTTGACGCCAATCAGCGATTTGCCTGCCGAAATTTGTTCAGTATAGTTCAGAACCCTGAAGTGTCGCAGACGCATAGGGTCTGGATGCCGAATTAAAACTTCGGCATGCTACACAACAGACGGTGCTATTTGCATTTCAGCCGGTAACAACATCATAAAACTTCAAATCATTTATATGGCTTTAGTTGATTTAGTAATGCCCAAACTCGGTGAGAGTATAATGGAAGCAACCATTCTTCGCTGGCATAAAAAACCGGGCGATACAATAAAGATGGATGAAACCTTGCTTGACATAGCAACTGATAAAGTTGACAGTGAAGTTCCAAGTACGGCAGAAGGTGTTTTAAACGAAGTATTGTTTAATGAAAATGATGTAGTGCCCATTGGTACTGTCATTGCCCGCATTAAAACAGACACTGCCGAAACGATTGCTGTTACTCCATCGCCTGTGTATGAATCAGTAAAAGCTGAATTGATGGATGAAGAAATACCTTATCAACCCGCTGGTGCTAAAGTGAGTGCCCCATCAAATGCAATTCGTTTTTATTCACCTCTTGTTTTGAACATTGCAGCACAGGAAGGTATTAGTATGGTTGAATTAGAAAAAATTCCCGGCACCGGTAACGAAGGCCGTGTTACAAAAAAGGATATTCTGCAATATGTTTCTGATAAAAAAGGAACGGGCGGCAAAGTACAGGATGCAAGACAGGAAGAAGTATTAGTTGTTCCAATGAACAGAGTTGAAACCTCAACTCCGGTACACTCCCCTTCAATGGCTCCTACTGTTTACAGCGGTAATGTAGAGATCATTGAAATGGACAGGATGCGTAAACTGATTGCTGAGCACATGGTGCGTAGTAAACAAACCAGTCCGCATGTAACCAGTTTTACAGAAGCTGATGTAACCAATCTTGTTCAGTGGAGAGATAAAATGAAGAAAGAGTTTGAAAAAAGAGAAGGCACGAAGATCACTTTTACTCCACTGTTTATTGAAGCCATTGTAAAATGCATTAAGAAGTATCCCTTGATCAACAGTTCTATTGATGGCGATAAGATCATTGTAAAAAAAGATATCAATATCGGCATGGCTACAGCTTTGCCAAGCGGCAGTTTGATTGTACCGGTTATTAAAAATGCCGATCAATTAAATTTAGTTGGATTAACCAGACAGGTGAACAATCTTGCTGATAATGCCCGTAATGGCAAATTGAAACCTGATGATACAGCAGGCGGTACTTTTACCATGACCAATGTTGGAACCTTTGGAAGTTTGATGGGCACTCCCATTATCAATCAACCACAGGTAGCCATCTTAGCGGTTGGTGCAATTAAGAAAAGACCGGTGGTAATTGAAACACCTCATGGCGACAGTATTGCCATCCGCCACATGATGTACCTGAGCATGAGTTACGATCACCGGATTATTGATGGAAGTTTAGGAGCCACCTTTTTAACAGCGGTAGCAAATGAGTTACAAAATTTTAATAGTGACAGAGATCTGTAAAAATGTTTTAAACAGTCAGGGCTAAAGCCCTTACTATTCTCTTTTACATAACCACGGCTTTAAAGCCGTGGATATGTAAGTAATAACACCAGGCTTTAGCCATGATTTAATACTTCTCCCTTTCAAATAAATATTTCTTCCCTTTCCGTTTTATTATAAACAGGTTATCGTATTCTGTTTCAGCAAGATCTCTAAGCAAGGTTTTTCCCATCATTTTATTCACCAGGTCATCAACTGTATTGGAATGACCTACAATCAATACATTTCCTTTCGTGATTGATTTGAGACGCAAAATAAATTTATCTGTCGTATCTCTCGGTGAGTAAAACTGAACGGGAACTGTTGTTGCCTCACTAAGAGGCTTGCCCGTTGTTGAAGTTCGGATTGTTTGAGTTGAAAAAATATAACGTACATCCTTATTCTTCAACAACTCTTTTAAGGCAGTGGCTCTTTTTTCACCGGCTTCACTTAATGGAACATCGCTGCTCATAGTAGGTGCTGCTGTTGCTTTCTCTGCATGGCGAACGATATAAAATGTATTTCTGTTGCAGGAATTCAAAAGGATCAGAAGGCAACTAACGGTTAAAAAAAGACGCATGTATTGAAATTTTTTGTGAATAATGGAGCGATGCTTTAAAATACAACAATCGTTTTGTAAATTTAAGAAACAATAACCCAGTAAAATCCTCAATTATGAAGACTTTATCCGAAACCTGGTTTGCCGATGGCTATATTGATTTTGAATTAAAAAAATATACACTCCTCGCTTACCTGCAGGAAGTAAATAAATATTTTACTGAAGCTAAACTCTATCCGCAATTGGCTGATGTTATCTTTCATTATAATAATCTTGTTGCCTTCAGGGAGAACAAAAAATACCTGCAGGAGCAGTTTCCTAAAAAACTCACCGGTATACAAATAGAGAAACTCCAGTTGTTATATGAACAAATGATTGAAGATGACGACCTGATGCAGGAACTGGAAACCATTATGCATTATTCCATTGCAACCATGAAAAGCACTATCAGCAATGGCACAGAGATCTATGAAATGGTTGAGCAGAGCATCAGTATACAACCCATTGGGCTTATTCCGCTTGATACCAGTGAAGGTTATTTATTCCTGCGCAGCACTGCACAAAAACAAACCAAAGTATATCAATATCGTTTAAGCTTTTTTGAGCGACACGATGAACAGTACCGAACACTCAAAACAAATTTTATTGAGAGTTGGCATAGTAATATTGTCAACAGCTATGAAAACATCAAAGGAGAATTGATCCGTAATAAAGTTGAATTGCCCAACCCTGCTGTGTATTGTATTGAAACCAATTTATCGTACCCGGTTGATGAAACTTTTTTGCCTATTGCCAAAAGAAGTTTTGTGAAATTTTTGATGGCTGCATAAAATAAAAAAGTCACCCCAACCAGAGTTGAGGTGACGTTCTGAAAAGAAGAATATATTTATTCAATCTTCAATCCCCAATCAATTCCTTTACTTGTTGCAGGCACGCCTTCTTTCATCCATTTAGGCATCGGAGCACCTTTCAGGTAATGGTCAAAGAATTGACCCAAACGAACAGAAAGATCTTTACGGTTTCTGCGTTCAACCAAATTATGATCTTCATCATTGTATTGCAACAACCAAACTCTTTTGTCCAGTCTTCTCAATGCCGTAAAAAATTCTATACTTTGATACCAGGGCACTGCACCATCTTTATCGTTATGCATCAATAATAAAGGTGTTGTTATTTTATCGGCTTTAAATACAGGTGAGTTTTTTGTATACAGATCGGGCCGTTGCCAAGGAGTAAAACCAATACGGGTTTGTGATTTCTCATATTGGAACTGCCTGCTGATACCGGCACCCCAACGAATGCCACCATAAGCGCTGAACATATTGCTCACTGGCGCTCCTGCTCCTGCGGCTGCAAACATTTTTGTACGTGTTACTAAATAAGCAACCTGATAACCACCCCAGCTTTGCCCCTGGATAGCCATCTTGGTGCTATCCACAAATTTCATTTTGCTGAGATATTTTGCTGCACTTACAACAGAGTTATAAGCACTTTCCCCCGGCTCTCCATTTTTGTAATAGATATTCGGATCAAACACCAGGTAGCCATTGCTGGTGAAATATGCAATATTGATGGTTGATGCACTTGGCGCAGGTGCACGATAATTATAACGTGTATCAGCATCTCTTTCATAGAAGTAAAAGATGACTGGATACTTTTTTGTTGCATCAAAATTCTCCGGTTTAAATAATAACCCTTCGCTTTCTTTTCCATCAAACATTTTCCATTTATGTAATTCAACCGTGTACCAGTTATAATCTTTTTGTTGTTGGTTGATATTGCTCAACTGAATCGCAGTTTTATAATCCTGGGCGTTGTTTAAAGTTGTTGAAAAGATGGCAGGACTCATTTGTGATGTTGAAGCAGAGTACAAAAACACATCGCTGTTCTTTGCTTTCAATGTTCCGCCAAATGCATTAAATGCAATAGGATTTGTTACAGGAATGGTTTCATTCAATACAAACTGATCACCTGTTTTGTAAGCAGTCCATCCACTTCCTTTTTCTTTTTGATCAAACACATTCAATAATAATGTTTGTCCGTCTTTAATAAAGCGTTCTTCCCTGTCTAAAATCGTATTGCGGAAAGTCAATTGTTTTTTTCTTCCAATACCATTGGTTAAGCAAACCGGTTTTACAGCACCTGTTGGATCAACTTTCCAGATATCGAACTTATCGTATACATACATGGCTGCATCATTTGCATGCCAGCCCATTACACCATGTGGTGGTGGATCATCCGGATGGTCATCATCTTCATCATAAAGCGGAACTTTAATATTTATTGTTGCATTAATGATTTTGCCGGTTGCAATATCATAAGTGAAATAGTGGCGTTTTTTCCAATCGTACCAACCTACGAATTTCCCATTGGGTGAAATTGTACCGCCGCCTCTTAGTTTACTGGCAATTAATTTACGTTCACCTGTTTTTACATTTACGAGATAAATATCCTGGTAATTGAATTGCTCCCACTGATTTTGTACACGATAACCTTTGTTGGTTTCGCCAAGAGCCATATCACCGTTGTCTTCATCGCTTAATTCAATACGTTCAAGGTTTTCATCAGCTAATGTTGTAATGGTATTGGCATCATTATGAATCACTGCCAGGTAGCTTCTTCTTAATTCATTCATTGCCTGGAACAATTGTTGCGGTTGCAATTCGTCATCTTTGTAGTGCCATATATCAAGTCTTGCCGTTTCAAAATCTGCCAGCGTAGTATCTTTGGGTTGACGGATAGGTGAAATACCAATGAACAGTCTTGTTCCGTTCTTGCTGAATTTATTGATATAATCCGGACTTACTGTCATCCCTGTTTTGATGCCTGCAGTATTCCGATCGGCTTTTAATTTTGCACTATCCATACCAGGTTTATAATACCAGAGCTTATAGAATTTCTTCAGTGCTTTACTTACACTATCACGTTCTGCAACAAAAGCCAATTGAGCACCTGTTTCATCCATTGCAAAACTTTTAGCTTCATTAAAGCCTTTCATGACCGTATCAATTTTGCCGGTTGCTGTACTCATCCATAGAACCAAAGCCTTGCTTAATGTGTCATTGTTCTTTTTCGTTGTTTTAATCAGTAATGCATTTCCTGTTTTGCTGAAATAATAATCACTCACCAGTTTGAATTTCTTTTCTTCACCAGTCATTGTATTCCGAACAATCAATTCAGTTCCTTCTTCAACAGGATCTTCAGCAGGTCTTGTGCCGGCAAGTCTTGCTTCTCTTTTAGGAGCCTGTAAAACCATCATACCTTTTGTTTTAGCTTCATTGGCTTTATTGCGGATGCTGTCTGCCACTCTCATTAAAGAGTCGGCCATTGATACCATTTTATTGATCTGTGTAATTGAATCGGTTTTGGGAGCAGGTTTGGGCGGTTCGGGCAAAGCCTTATCCATATGATAAGCTACCCAATCATTTCCTTTCTCAGGTGTTTTAAATGTTTTTACTCTTGCAACTTTCCATACACTGTCTTTTCCAAATTCAACAATCGCCAAACTGTCCTTTGGCATATCATCGGGTTTTTTCTTTTTGATGCGTGCATCACGGGTATCTTTAAATAAAGGACGGATCTTAAAAATAACAAAGCGGCTATCCTGCGAAATGATTGAATTGTACCCTCTTGGAACCTGTTTTTTATATTTTCCATCAGTTGATAGAATCATGAGTTCGCCATCTCCTTCCTGTGGATTGACCATGTAAACAACCCATTTGCCATCATTACTGATTTGCGGGGCTTGCACACTCTGCCATTGATCATACACCGAATGATCGATGGGCTTTTTGTTTTGTGCAATTGAAAGGAAAGGAAGCATCAGCAGCAGGATGCCGGGAATCAAATTTCTCATGTGCAGATAGTTTTAAAAGTCCTGAAGTTATAGTAAACAATTTATACACTAAGACGTTTTACACCAGCGGAATAAAAAACTTATGGATAGAATAAAAAACACATGCCACTTTTCATTTAGGCAGATTTTTTTTACCCCTCCGCACCCTGAGCGTTTGTATCAGCACACTTAATAGAATTAAACAGATGCCCCAATAAAATCCTTTGCCCAAATCCTTATTCTCCTGATAAATGAAAAAGGCTAATGCTATGCCATAAACAGGTTCAAGGTTATAAGTAAGATTGGCAGTAAACGCAGATATTTTTTTCAACGCCAGCACAGATAATTGAAATGCAAGAACCGTACAAAACAATGACAGCATAAGTAACCAGAACCAGTCAGTTAAACCCGGAACAACTTTTGTTGCAGGTGAAAATTGCAGGTATAGAGGTAAGAGTAAACTCAACATCACCCAGCCCCCACCCAACTCGTACAATGTTAAATTGGCGGCAGGAATATGTTGTATCAGCTTTTGATTAAAAATGGGAAACAATGCTGATAAAAATGCCGCTGCTACGCCTAATATAATCCCTGTTTTATACTGAAGATCAAAATGAAAAATAAGATAGATGCCGAGCAACACCAGTAAGCCCAGCAAAACCTCGATCAAATCAATTCGTCTTTTCATTAACAAGGGCTCTAATAAAGCAGTGAATGATCCAGTAGCTGCAAAACAAACCAACGCAATAGATACATTGGCATACTTGATACTTCCATAAAAGAAAAGCCAATGCAAAGCAATGATGCCGCCAATGGAAATACACTGCAGTACATACTTCTTTTCAATGACAATCATTTTCTTACTGAATAAAAGAATAAGAAATACAATTAATGCAGATAATAACATCCTGTACCAAACAAGCCAACCTTCATTGAGATCGATGAGCCGGCCGAGTACACCTGTAAACCCTGCAAGAAAAACAGCAGCATGTAATTGCAGAAAAGCTTTGGCAGTGGAGTTCATAAATTACGTTCAGGAATTGCTTTGGGTAAGCATTTCCTCCGATGAAAATTTGGTGAGCGGCACAGTATTTTTCTTAATACGAACATGATAATTCTTAAAGATGCTTTGCCAACGGAGTTTTAAAACTCCCAGGATCCCTTCTTTCACAATACCCTTGTTCATTTTGCTTACACCAAACTTACGATCAACAAAAGTGATGTGCACTTCTTTGATTTTAAACTTCAGTTTCCAGGCAGCAAATTTCATTTCAATCTGAAAAGCATATCCAATAAAACTGATACCATCAAGGTTGATGGCTTCGAGCACTTTTCGTTTATAACAAACAAAACCGGCAGTAGGATCCATTATCGGCATCCATGTTATTAATCTTGTATAAAGAGAAGCTCCTTTAGAAAGTAAGATCCGGTTGCGGGGCCAGTTGACAACAGCGCCACCAGTTACATAACGGCTGCCAACTGCAACATCAGCACCATCATATTTACAGGCATCCACTAACCTTGCCAGGTCAGCCGGGTTATGACTGAAATCGGCATCCATTTCACAAATAAAATCATAGCCTTTTTCGATAGCCCATTTAAAACCATGAATGTAGGCAGTGCCTAATCCAAGCTTTCCTTTTCGTTCTTCAATAAATAACTTGTCGGGAAATGAGGGTTGCAGATTTTTTACAAGCTGCGCAGTACCATCGGGAGATCCATCATCAATCACCAGTACATGAAAATCATCATAGAGTGCAAACACCTCATTTATAATATTTTCAATATTATCATTCTCGTTGTAGGTAGGTATGATGACTATTTTTTCCAATCTGCGAATATTCTTTAATGCAAGTTAATTTATTTCAAAAAAAGTGTTCAATAATAAGCTAAAGCACAAAACGTTTAGTTCTTTTTTAACAGCGTACGATTCAATATCTCTGTCAATTTTTGTTTGGTGTGCAAGGGAAAATCGCCTTTCATCATCCAATCATAATACTGTGGCTCCTGTTTTAAAATAAGTGTTACCGGCTTTCCTTTATGCTTACCGAAATTAAATACTTCCACTCCATTATCCATGATAAAACGCCTGGCGAAATCCACAACCTGGTCTTCACCTGTGAATTTAACAATGGCATCTACAGTATCGCCCATTTGCGGATATCGTTTAACCTGTGCTTCCAACACTTCCCATGTAGCAGTAGCATCAACCTCGGCACTGTGAGCACCATCTAATATTTTATCGCAATAAAATTTATAAGCGGCCGATAAGGTACGTTGCTCCATCATATGAAACACACGCTGTACATCAAGCAGAAAACGGTCATTCAATTCAATGTCAATTCCTGAACGTAAAAACTCTTCTACCAGCAAAGGGATATCAAACCGGTTTGAATTATAGCCACCCAGATCAGCATTAGCAATAAACATTTTGATTTCGTTGGCTGCCTGCTTAAAAGTGGGCGCATCTTTCACCATTTCATTTGTAATGCCATGCACGTCTGTTGAAGCAGGGGGTATCGGCATTTCAGGGTTAATGAGTTTGCGCTTAATCTGCCTGCTGCCATCGGGCATTATTTTTACAATGGCTATTTCCACAATGCGGTCACTGCTCAGGTTAATGCCGGTTGTTTCAAGGTCAATAATGGCTAATGGTCGCTTTAATTGTAAACTCATGAAATCTGTGATTGGTGCGTTAATCGATTCAAATGTGATGGGAATCTGTTGGCTCATTTAACAAAATTAACTAAAAACAAATGCTTCCTGCTATACGTAAACTATTATGTTTGACGTTCTTTGGGTGAAATTGTATCTATAATAGAAAAATTTGGTTACTTTTACGGTACTCAAAAATCCGTTTATAACATGAAAAAAATCATGACCAACCTCGTTATTGCAGCAGTCGTTGCATTTATTTTTACTTCTTGTGCAGGCAGCCGCCAGAGTATGGGATGCCCCACGAGTTCAAGCAGCAAACCTTTCAGGGCATAAGCTGTTATTAAAGAAATTATTTACATGAATTGGATACCTCTCAGCTCCAGTGAAGAAATGGAGCATTTAATTTTATTGTCGCAAGAAAAGCCGCAGGTTATTTTTAAACACAGTACTCGTTGCAGCATCAGTTCTGTGGCAAAAAGCCGGCTTGAGAAAAGCAAGACACAAAATGAGGTTTCGTTTTATTATCTCGATTTGCTTACTTACCGCTCACTTTCAAATACAATAGCTGCACGTTTTAGCATTGAGCATGAATCTCCCCAAATTTTAGTGATTAAAGAGGGTAAATGTGTATATGATGAAAGTCATATGGGCATTGACATGGAAGACATATTGAAAAAGGTTGATAAGAACTGATCTTCAATTCCTGCTTACCACGGGTTATTAACCGTTACCAGTGGTAAAAACTGATTGGGAAATAAGGTTTTTCTTTATGCCATAAAGTTTTCAATATGAAATATCCATCAAAATTATCCCTGCCCTACTTTGTTATTCAGGCGGGAAGCTAATTTATACCTGCAGCGATGATAATTTTTTGGGGATATACTATGTGGCCAAATTAAAAACAAAAATAAACACATGAAAAGTACTTACCTGCTTGCATTACTTTTTCTTACCACTACCGCCATTGCACAACAGAAAATTGATTTTGAAACCTACAATCCACCTTCTACACTTGTAACACCGCAGCATAAAATCAGTAAAGCTAAATTCCCTTTTATTGATGTACACAATCATCAGTTCAATATGCCCACAATGGATCTCTCCACCTTAACAATAGAGATGGATAAAATGAATATGAAAGTGATGGTAAACCTGAGCGGAGGAAGCGGCACACAATTAATGAATGCTGTTGCCAATGCCAAACAAACTCAACCCGGACGTTTTATTGTTTTTTCCAATGTTGATTTTAAAGGTGTGGGTGAACCCGGCTGGGGCGAAAAAGCAGCTAAACAATTAGAGGATGATGTAAAGAATGGTGCGAATGGTTTAAAGATTTACAAAAGCCTTGGATTTTCTGTAAAAGATATCAATGGCAATCGTGTACCTGTGGATGATGCACGACTTGATGCAGTTTGGAAAAAAGCTGCTGAACTAAAAATTCCTGTGCTTATTCATACAGCTGATCCTAAATCTTTCTGGGATCCATTGGATAATACCAATGAACGCTGGCTGGAGTTGATCATCAACCCCAACCGAAAACGTGGAGCCGACAATCCTGTTCCTTTTGAAACATTAATTGCAGAACAGCATAATCTTTTCAAAAAACATTGCAACACTACATTTATTGCTGCACATTTTGGTTGGTATCCCAATGATCTCAACAAGTTGAGTACAATCCTTGATGCCATGCCCAATGTAATGGTGGAATTTGGTGCTGTGATTGCAGAACTGGGTCGTCAGCCAAAAATGGCGAAGGCATTCTTCACCAAATACCAGGACAGGATCTTATTCGGAAAAGACAGTTGGGTTCCTGATGAATATGCCAGCTATTTCAGAGTGCTGGAAACAGAAGATGAATATTTTCCTTATCATAAAAAATATCATGCATATTGGGCCATGTATGGGATGGGCTTACCTGATCATATTTTAAAGAAAGTGTATTATAAAAATGCATTGCGTATTATTCCAAATTTGGATAAGAGCGGTTTTCCTGATTAAGAACAAGCAAAGGTTATGCAACATCAACCGGGATTTATTGAAGACAAACAGTTTAAGTGGGAACAGGTGGGCGAAGGTGTACGACGTAAGGTGATGGCATATGAAAATTCTCTGATGCTGGTAAAAGTAGATTTTGATCAAGACAATACAAAGAGAAGCATTTCAATAATCAGTAACTGTGTAAAGTAAATGTGAGCCATGATATAAAATTTGGCCACTGTTTAATATTAATGCCAACATACATTCTGTATTCCCCTGGCAAGAGCCGGCATCATTATTATAAATACTGTTGTTATGAAGTGTATTTCAAAAATACAGAAAGCTAAAAGGCCACAAATTTTTGTGGCCTTCGCTTCATCATCATCATCATCATCAACCTATAAGAATTTATTTTCTTCGTGGGCTTTCAATAGCGGCCTGCGCTGCTGCCAACCGTGCAATAGGCACACGAAATGCTGAGCAGCTTACATAGTTCATCCCTATGCGGTGGCAAAATTTTACACTTTCAGGGTCGCCACCATGTTCACCACAAATACCTACTTTCAGATTGGGTTTGGTTTTACGGCCACGCTCAGTGCCAAACTTAATCAGCTCACCAATACCTTCCTGATCAATGGTTTGAAATGGATCATCAGTCAATATTTTTTCATCCAGGTATTTGGGAAGAAATCCTCCAATATCATCACGACTGAATCCAAAACTCATTTGTGTAAGATCATTCGTACCAAAGCTGAAGAAATCTGCCGATTCGGCCATTTGAGCAGCTTTTAAGGCAGCTCTGGGAATTTCAATCATGGTGCCATAGAGATAGGGAATCTTTTTCATATGCATTTTTTCACATACTTCCTTATACACCCGATCAACAATTTTCCTTTGATGAACTAATTCATTCACTGTGCAGGTAACCGGAACCATAATTTCAGGTAATATTTTCTTACCCTGTTTTATCAGTTCGGATGTTGCTTCAAAAATTGCACGCACCTGCATTTCAGTTATTTCGGGATAGCTTACCCCCAACCGCACACCACGGTGGCCCAACATGGGGTTATTTTCATGCAAGGCTAATACCCTTCTTCTCAACACACTCATGCTGATGCCGAGTTCCTTACCCAACTGCTGCAATTTCTCTTTATCATGCGGTACAAATTCATGTAATGGAGGATCAAGAAGGCGTATGGTAACTGGAAAACCTTTCATTACATCTAAAGTGGCTTTCACATCTTTCTTTACATACCTGAATAAATCATTCAACGCATTTATTCTTTCTTTTTCTGTTTTACTTACAATCATTTTACGAAGCTGAAGCAATGGGTCTTCACTTCCTTCACCATAAAACATATGTTCGGTACGAAACAAACCAATTCCTTCAGCTCCAAATTTCATGGCAGTGATTGCATCAGCAGGCGTTTCAGCATTTGCCCGCACTCCTATCTGTTTTACTTTATCAACTAATTTCATCAAATCTTTATACGATTTATTTTTTTCGATGTCAATATCTACCAACGGCATGCTACCTTCAAACACCAATCCCTTTGTTCCATTTAAAGTGATACAATCGCCTTCCTTTATAATAACTCCATTCTTCGCTTCAAATAGTTTCCCTTCGCTGCGAATTTCAATATCAGCACAACCAACAATACAGCATTTGCCCCATCCTCTTGCAACCAATGCGGCATGTGATGTCATACCACCTTTTGTTGTTAAGATGGCCTCTGCTTTGTGCATACCATCTACATCCTCGGGAGATGTTTCTTCACGAACAAGGATTACTTTCTCTCCTTTGGAAGCCCATTCAACCGCATCTTCTGATGTAAAAACAACTCTTCCTTTTGCTCCGCCGGGCCCTGCTGGCAAACCCCTGGCAATAACCGGCTGTATCAATTCTGCTTTGGGATCAATCATTGGCAGTAATAATTCTACCAATTGATTAGGGCCAACACGCATGAGTGCCGTCTTCATATCAATCAGCTTTTCTTTATACATTTCAGTTGCCATTCGAACAGCTGCAATACCATTACGTTTACCAACACGGCATTGAAGCATATAGAGTGTACCTTTTTCAATAGTGAATTCAATATCCTGCATGTCTTTGTAATGTTTCTCTAATCTCCTTTGATAGCTGAATAGTTCCTTATATAATGATGGCATTAATTTTTCAAGAGAAGTGAACTGTTTACTTTGTTCATTCATTGAATATTCGTTTACAGGAGCTGGAGTTCTTATACCCGCCACCACATCTTCACCTTGTGCATTTACAAGGTATTCGCCATAAAATTTATTTTGTCCGTTACCGGGGTTACGGGTAAAGGCCACACCTGTACAACTGTCATCGCCCATATTACCAAAAACCATTGCCTGTACATTTACTGCAGTTCCCCATTCATGTGGAATCTTTTCAATACGCCGGTATTCATTGGCCCGTTTTCCATTCCAACTTGAAAAAACAGCTCCCACAGCACCCCATAATTGCTGCATGGGATCATCAGGAAAATCAACTCCTAATACTTTCTTTATCGTTTTCTTATATTCATTCACAAGTACTTTTAATTCATCAGCAGTAATATCTGTATCATGTGCATAACCTTGTTTGTGTTTAATATTCTCCAGTTTTTCATCAAGCAGTTTACGAATGCCTTTCCCGCCTTTCGGTTCTATGCCTTCAGCTTTTTCAAGAACCACATCTGCATACATCATGATCAAACGCCTGTAAGCATCATAAGCAAACCTTGCATCGCCACTTTGCTGAATGATCCCTTTGATGGTCGTTTCATTTAAGCCTACATTTAAAACTGTTTCCATCATGCCGGGCATACTTCGCCGGGCACCTGAACGGATGGAGACAAGTAAAGGGTTTTGTTTGTCGCCAAATTTTTTGCCGGTAAGCTTTTCCATTTTAACCAAAGCTTTTTCCATTTGTATCTTCAGCACTTTTGGATATGTTTTTTTATGGGCATAATAATAGGTACAAACTTCTGTTGTTAAGGTAAAACCGGGTGGAACAGGTAAGCGAAGTGAAGGATGGCCGGCCATTTCAGCGAGGTTAGCACCTTTGCCGCCTAATAAATTTTTCATTGATTCATTACCATCAGCTTTGCCGCCACCAAATGAATAAACATACTTTGCTGCTTTTTTTTCTTTTACCATAATACAAGGATTTGAAATATAAATGCAGAAACTTTCCAGCGCTGAATGGAATCCTGTTCCCGCTTTTCATTTTTAATTTTAATAATTGTAGTTATTTGATAAAAATAGATGGTCGGGTTGGAGTAAAGAATGATGGCAGGCAAGAAAAAAACAAATTATTATCAGGAAATTAAAAAAACTGACTGACGAAGATCAATAGTCAATACAATAAATCAATGCTGATTTTTATTCCTCATGATTCAAATAAAAAATGCCTTTTATTAAAAAGGCACTTTTATTACAAGAAAAACCAAAAAATTATTGTGCAACCAGCTTACCCCTGATTTCACCTGATGGGTAAGCCAGGGACTTCACATTGATATAATATCCACCTGATTTTAGTTCAGCTTCTGCAGCAGCATCTAATGTAACACTGAAATTAAAGGGGGAACTTACAACTGCACCCAAAGAAACAACAATGGAGCCATGGGTTTGTTATTCCTCTTTCTATATGCCATCCTGTTGGCGTTATTCCATTGTATGTAAGCGTGCCGAAAAAGTTTTTGTGTCGGAGTTCTAAGTCCCGTTAAAAGTAGCTGTTGCGGTAGATGGATTTGGCGGTGCCTGATTTGCAGCATTACAATCGGCATTGTAAGAATGGGTAGTTGAATCGCCCGATTCTTTTTTTCAACTAACCAAAACTGCAGCAATAAATAATGTTGTAATGGAGAATAACTTAATTGACATTTTCATAATGTAAAGATTTAGGTGAATAATAACCTTCCTTTTCAATTTTTGTGGCAGCAATTAAAAAGCATGACTAAAAATGTTTCATCTTATTTCTTACTCTATGAAAATCAATTTATACCCTTAAAAAAAGAGGGCCTCATAAATGAGACCATCTTTTTATCAAAACAATGATTATTTTATTTCTTGCCCTTTACATATTTTTCTAACCACATATGTTCTTCCCACAAAAGATGCAGAATATTTTCTTTACCACGATACCCATGTGCCTCATAAGGTAAACTTACATAACGTACATTAGCCCCATTCCCTTTTAATGCAGCAAACATCCGCTCACTTTGAATGGGATAGGTTCCGGTATTATCATCCGTATCACCATGTACTAATAAAATAGGTGTTTTAATTTTATGTGCATAGCTGAACGGGCTCATATCAAAATACAGTTGCGGTGACTGCCAGTAAGTACGGTCTTCATTTTGAAAACTAAACGGAGTAAGAGTACGATTATAAGCACCACTGCGTGCAATACCTGCTTTAAACCAATTGGTATGCGAAAGCAAATGTGCCGTCATAAATGCACCATAACTATGTCCGCCCACTCCTACTCTTGTGCTGTCACCCACACCCATCTCTGCTAACTTATCAATAGCAGCTCTTGCATTTAATTTCAATTGCTCAATAAAATCATCATTTGGTTTTTTATCGGGTGATGCACTTACAATGGGCATCTCAGCATTGTCCAGTACAGCGTAACCCTGTGTTACCCAAAAAATGGGTGAACCCCAACTGATACGTGTAAACGCATTTTTTGAACCTCTCACCTGTGCAGCATCACGTGCATTGGTGAACTCACGGGGATATGCCCACATAATAACAGGAAGCGGCCCTTCTTTTTTGGGATCGTAACCTTTTGGCAAGTACAATTCTCCCGTAAGATCAACACCATCTGCACGTTTGAAAGAAATTTTTTGTTTGCTGATTCCCTCTAATTGCGGATAGGGGTTTTTAAAATCTGTAA